>FWPV01000766.1_pt1 | contig 97355 bp, 83 predicted proteins | sample 2228371 | NCBI WGS metagenome assembly FWPV01 (sample SAMEA103939776, study PRJEB20133) | metagenome
AACCGGTTGCGTGATAACGGTCGGTGTTTCAGTCATGCCGTTAGCTTACCGCATTTCTCAAATCCGATCCAAAAATGAGCGAACCGAGCGTTCTTTATCGGCGAAATGGTAATACAGCCCGGCCTTCGAGATGCCGACCGCCTCGGCGATCTCCCGCATCGAGATGCCGCGATAGCCGCGCGCCACGAAGAGGTTGGTCGCCTCCTCCATGATGCGCGCCAGGACATCCGGCGCCTCGGCCGATGGGTATGTGTCGCGCATGAGCTACCCAAGGCGGAACCAGGGCCGGTTCATCCCTGCGGTCACGAACGGCCACGGCACGGCGGCCAGGATGAGGAGCAACGCCAGCGCGAAGGCCAGCGTCGCAACGCGGAAACGCGCCGATTCGGCAGCGCGTCTCTTCAGCAGCACGCTGCCCACGTGCGCGATGACCAGCGCCACCACCATCAGGAAGAGGTGTTCGACGGCATAGAAGCGAACGACGGCGTTGCCCATAGCCGCACCGAGGTTGCGCAGCGCGCCGGTCGTGATCGGGCTGAACCCGAAGTAGAGGAGCAGGCCGACCAGGAGCTGCATATCCAGCAGCGCCGGGAAGATGGCCGCCAGCCGGCCGTCAAGCGGCTGCCACTCGCGGCGGCCCAGCCAGCCCACGGCGTAGCGTACGACCGCTACAAGGCCGACAACCACGACGATCCACCGCAACCAGGAATGCAGGATCAAAAGGAATGGATACATGTGTCACTCTCTCTGTCTTGGAGTTACTTACTGACCGGTCGGTCAGTATAGCGTGGATGGCGGCCCTTGTCAAAATCGCCTGCTATCCTGTCCTGCTTGCGGCGCGCCCCTATTTCAGCGCCTCCACGATCGCCTTCACGTTGTACTTGATCATGTCAATATAGGTCGGCGCCGGACCACTGGCGTCGGTGATCGAATGGGTAAACAGCCCGGTGACCACCTTGATGCCGGTCTCCTGGGCGATCTGCCGGGCGAGTTGCGGATTGGCTCCCGTCTCCAGGAAGATCGCCGGTACGCCGGTTTCCTTGATGTGCTCAACCAGCGCGGCTATTTCTTGGGCCGAAGGCGAAGCGCCGGTGCTGACGCTGGGGATCACCGTGCCGACGACGGTGAAGCCGTAGCGGTCGGCGAAGTAGCCGAACGACTCGTGGTTGGTCACCAGCAGCCGACGCTCCGGCGGGATGGTCGCCACCTGGGCCAGGGCCCACTGGTGCAGTTCGTTCAGCCTGGCGATATAGGCCGCGGCGTTGGCCGCATAGATTTCCTTGCCTGCCGGGTCTTCAGCGCTCAGCCCGTCGCGGATGTTCTCCACGTACTTGATGGCCGCAACGGGATCGAGCCAGAAGTGCGGGTCCCCCTCATGCTCGTGGTCGCCCTCGTGTTCGGGCTCATCCTCGTGTTCGTGGGCCATGCCCTCCCGGTCGGGCTCGCGCATGGCAAGGCCGGCCGAGGCCGTGATGACGACCCGTTTGCCGCCTGCGTTCGCCAGCACGTCTTCCAGCCACGTTTCGAGCTCGGCGCCGTTGACGATCAGCACCTGACTTTCGGCGATCTTGACCACATCCCGAGGCGTGGGCTGGAACCCATGCGGCTCAACGCCGATGGGAATCAGCGAGTCAACCTTGAGGCGGTCGCCCGCTACATTTTGCGCCATGTCGGCCAGGAAGGTCTCCACTGCCAACACCTTGAGCGGGGCCTGGCCCGCACTGGGCGCCTGAGTGGGCGCAGCGGGTTGCGAGGCCGGGCCGGCGCACGCCACCAAACCGGCGAGGACGAGCGAAACGATCAGCAACCAGGAAACGGGGTGTCGTGACATCTGAACCTCCAAAATTGACAAATAGTTTCATTTTTTACCTACCAAAACTTCCCGGCCTTTGAGAGCCAGGGGGTCTCGACGATCAGCTTTCCGTCTGCTCGGCTGCGACGCAATCAGGACACAGCCCGAACACCTCCAGCCAGTGTTCGCGCACACGGTAGCCGGTTTGCGCTTCGACCGCGGCAATAACTGTTTCGATGTCACAGCCGGAGAACTCGGTTGCACGACGGCAGCGCTGGCAGATCACGTGATGGCTGTGATGCCGCGGTGCATGCGCTGCGGCGTGCGGCATTTCATCGGACTGCCGCACGCCGGCCGGGCTCAGCGCATAGGTGCTGCAGCCCTCATCCAGGTGCAGCTTGCGTACCAGGCCCAGCGCGGCCAGAAGCTCCAGCGTCCGGTAGACGGTCACCAGGCCCAGGTTAGGCTGATGGGCTCGCCCCAGGGCCAGCAGGCGTGTCGGGGTGGCCTGTCCGCCAGCCTCGCACAGCGCCTGGACCACGGCGCGCCGCGCTCGGGTGTTGGAGTAGCCGGCGCGTATCATGGCCGCCATTAAGTCGTCGGCAATGCAGTTCTCGGCAGAATATTGAAAATAGCTTTCAATTTTCACATATGAAATATAGCATAGGTCGTCCAGGATGTCAAAACCGCTTAGTGAGGGCTGGTTGCCCGGGCCCGAGGCGCATGCTAACGGATCAGGCTCAGCCAGAGCACACCCAGCACCAGGCTGAAGAGGGTGATGATGGGGCCGGTGCGCAGGTATTCGCGAAAAGACAGCTCTACCCCGCGGCCGCGAGCGACCTCGGCTATGGCGCCCACGATCATCAGCGCGGTTGCCCCAACCAGCGCGATAGTGGCCCTGTTCATGCGCAGCCACGGATAGCGGCCTACTGCCACGCCGACCAGCGTGACGAAAACGACGACAACGGCAACCCATTGCAGCAACGACATGTATCATCCTCCGGTTTTCTATCTTACTCGAACCATAAACAGAGTCCAAAAGATGGGTTGACCGGCCGGCGCAGTTTGACAGACACGGGAATCTATGCTACAAACAGCCCCACAAATGCATAGCTACGGATGCAGGTACGCCAGCCGCCCGGAAGCGTGGCGTGCAATGGGGGAAGACCGGTGAAAGTCCGGCGCTGTCCCGCAACTGTAACCCTGACCTGATCGGGGAAGCCAGGTCACCCGCCTGTATCCTTATTCCGTGACACCCTCGCGGAAAGGGGTGGGTTATGGAAGCCGCTTTGCGGTGCACAACATCACCCCGTCCACAGGACGGGGTTTTTGTTTCCGAGGCCCGACCAGCGCGTGGTCGGGCTTTTTTGTTCGGCACGAGATCGGCCTGTCATGGCCGTGATATCTTTCAGGCGGAGGAACAACTATGGTACACTGGCGACAACTGGCGAAGAACATCCCACCCCTCGACGAAGCGAGCATGGCCGCGGCGCGTGCCCGGCAGGACATGCTGACCAAGCCCCAGGGCAGCCTGGGCCGGCTGGAGGCGCTTTCGATCCAACTGGCCGGCATCACGGGCCAACCGCGGCCCCGCGTGCCCCGCAAGGCGGTCATCGTCATGGCCAGCGACCACGGCGTCGTGCGCAACGGTGTCAGCGCTTTCCCGGCCGAGGTGACGCCGCAGATGGTGCTCAACTTCCTGCGCGGCGGCGCGGCGATCAATGTGCTGGCCCGGCAGGCCGGCGCGCGGGTGACCGTGGTGGACGTGGGCGTGGCGGCCGATTTCGACGCCGCGCCGGGCCTGATCCGCCGCAAGGTGGCCTACGGCACAGCCGACTTCACCCGGGGCCCGGCCATGACCGCCGCGCAGGCCGAGGAGGCCATCCAGGTGGGCGCCGACGTGGTCGGCGCGGAGATCGCGGCCGGGCTCGACCTGGTGGCCACCGGCGACATGGGGATCGGCAACACCACCCCGTCCGCGGCCATCGTCGCTGCGCTGAGCGGTCGGCCCGTGGCGAGCGTGACTGGCCGCGGCACCGGCGTGGACGATGCCGGCCTGGCACGCAAGATCGCGGCCATCGAAGCCGGCCTGGCCCTCAACCGCCCCGATCCCAACGACGCGTTCGACGTGCTGTGCAAGGTCGGCGGCTTCGAGATCGCCGGCCTGGCGGGCGTCATCATCGCCGCGGCCGCGCACCGCGTGCCGGTCGTCATTGACGGCTTCATCTCCGGCGCGGCCGCGCTCATCGCAGTGAGGCTGGCGCCTGCGGCCCGGCCCTACCTGATCGCCTCGCACCGCTCGGTCGAAATCGGCCACACGGCCATGTTCGATCTGCTGGGCGTGCAGCCGTTGTTCGACTTCGACCTGCGCCTGGGCGAGGGCACCGGCGCCGTCCTGGCGTTCCACGTCGTCGAGGCGGCCTGTCGCATCCTGGACGAGATGGCGACCTTCGCCGAGGCGGGGGTGAGCGAGAAGAGCGAGTGAGCGAGTCAGCGAATCGGCGAATGGCGAATCGGCGAATCATGGAACATCTTCGGGAATTTTTCCCATGAATGATCTTCTGCGCGCCGTGGGCTTGTTGACCGTCTTGCCCGTGCGAACGCTGACCGATGAAGTCGCATCGCCGGGGCGGGCGATGGCGTTCTACCCGCTGGTGGGTGGGTTGATCGGCGGGCTGCTGGCCGGGCTGGCCTGGCTGTTGGGGCGGGCCGGCCTGGCCGAGATTGCGCCGTTGCTGCCGCCGGCGTTGATCCTGGCCGCCTGGGCCGGCCTCACCGGCGCGTTGCACCTGGACGGCTGGGCCGACTGCTGCGACGCGCTCTTCGTGCCCGTGAGCCGCGAGCGTCGGTTGGAGATCATGAAGGATCCCCGCCTGGGCGGCTTCGGCGCGGCCGGGCTGATCCTGCTGCTGCTGGTCAAGCTGGCCGCGCTCGACGGCGTGCTGCGCAGCCCGACCGCGTTGCTGATCCTGGTCGCCGCGCCGGCGCTGGCCCGCTGGGCCGCGGTGATCGCAGCCAGGGCCTACCCGTCGGCGCGGCCGGGCGGCATGGGCGACTACTTCCGCCGGGGGGTGGGCAGGCGTGAGCTGCTCATCGCGACCATCACCGCAGCCGTTGTAGCTGCGTCGCTGCTCTGGCGCGGCGCGTTGCTCTGGGGCGCTGCCAGCCTGGCGCTGTTGGCCCTGGCCGGGCTGGCTCGCGCCCGCCTCGGCGGCCTCACCGGCGACGTCTACGGCGCGATCATCGAGCTGGCCGAGACGGCTGCGCTGGCGGCGGGGTGCGTGGTGGGGAAGTGAGTAGACAAGTAGACAAGTAGACAAGGAAATAAGGACGTTTGCACCTGAGCATGCTCATGCACTTCGCATCTTGTTTCGCGTTTTCACGTTTGACGCTTCACGTTTCACGAGGCCTCATGTTTCGCATCGGCACGACATCCTACATCATCCCGGCCGACATCCTGCCCAACGTCGAGTTCCTGGCGGCGCGAGTGGACGACGTAGAGCTCGTCTTGTTCGAGACGGACGAATACGGCAGCAATCTGCCGGACGCGGCGCTGCGCGTCCGGCTGAACGAGCTCGCCGCGGCGCATGGCTTGACCTATACCGTCCACCTGCCCCTCGACCTGCGGTTGGGAGACGGGAGCGAGGAGACAGACATCTCTCTGGTCAAGGCGCAACGCGTCATCGAAGCGACACGGACGCTGAACCCGTTCGCTTACACGTTGCACCTCGACGGCCGGCTGCTCTTCGAGTCGCCGAGCGTGCGCGAGCTGGCGCAATGGCAGGAACGCAGCCGCCGCGCCCTGGAGATCGTCTGCGGCTGGCTGGACGAGCCGGAGCGGCTGTGCGTGGAGAACCTGGAGCGGTGGGATCCGGAGGCGTTCGCGCCGATCGTCCAGGCGCTGCCGGTCAGCCGCACCATTGACATCGGCCACCTGTGGCTGCAGGGGGCCGATCCGCTGGATCACCTGGCGGCCTGGGTGGATCGGGCGCGGGTGATCCACCTGCACGGCATCGCCGAGCGCGACCACGCGTCGCTGGCCCACGTACCATCCGGCCGGCTCGACCCGGTGATCGCCTTCCTGGCCGAACGCTTTTCGGGCGTGCTGACGTTGGAGGTCTTCAACGAAGCGGATCTGGCATCGTCGCAGGCCGCGCTGGCTGCGGCGATATCGCGCACGGGACGCGGACGACGCGGATAACGCGGACGACGCGGAAAGTCTTCGGCTTTGGTTCGCGTCCTCCGCGTCCGAACTTCAGTTGCTTTTCAAGAGGCCGTGATGGGTAAAGAGCTGATCCTGATCCTCGGCGGCGCGCGCAGCGGCAAGAGCAGCTACGCCGAGAAGCTGGCGCTGGAGCTGGCCGGGCCCGATGTGCTTTACATCGCCACCGCGCAGGCGTTCGACGACGAGATGCGGGCGCGCATCGCCGCGCACCGGGCTGCACGGCCGGCCGGCTGGCGCACCCTGGAAGCGCCGTCGCTGCTCCCCGCGCCTCTGGCCGAGGCGATCGGGCCGGCGCGCGGCGTGCTGCTCGACTGCCTGACCCTGCTGGCGAGCAACGCCGTCCTGGCGCTGGGCGATGCGCCTTCGGCGCAGGAGGCGGAAGCGGCGGTGGATGCCGAGGTCTCGGCGCTGCTGGCCGCCTGGCGCGACGGCGCGGCGACCTGGATCGTCGTCAGCAACGAGGTGGGGCTGGGCCTGGTGCCGCCATACCCGCTGGGCCGCGCCTATCGCGACGCGCTGGGCCGTGCCCACCAGCGCCTGGCCGCAGCAGCCGATCGGGTGCTGTTCATGGTGGCCGGGTTGCCGCTAAGGGTGAAGTAAATTGCTGCCAATAACCAGCGTTCTCAGATTTACCCGTTCTTTGCCCCATCGCCAAACCGACAAAGCTGTGGTAGAATGGGCCATCGCCTGACATCGGAGCCAGCAATGATTGACCTCTCGAACCTGACCAACTTCCTGCTGATCGGACTGGCAGCAATGGCTGCCGGTGCGGTGAACGCCATTGCGGGAGGCGGCACCCTGATCTCTTTCCCCGCGTTGATGGCAGCCGGCGTTCCCCCGGTAGCGGCCAATGTGACCAACACGGTGGCGTTGGTGCCCGGTTATCTGGGCGCTACCTTCGCCCAGGCGAAGGACTTGCGGGGCCAGGAGCGCCGCCTGCGATTGCTGGTGCCCACGTCGGTTCTCGGCGGCCTGGCCGGTGGGTTGCTGCTGTTGAGCACCAGCGAGCGCCTGTTTCGCGATCTGGTGCCGTGGCTGATCCTGCTGGCTTGTGGTCTCCTGGCCAGCCAGGAACGGGTGCGCAAATGGGTCTTGTCGCGCGCCGGCCAGGGGGGTGGCGACCGCAGCTCCCAAGATGAGCCGGCCTGGTTGGCCCTGCCCGTGTTCGCGGCCGCGATCTACGGGGGCTATTTCGGAGCCGGGCTAAGCGTCATCGTGCTGGCCGTGCTGGCGCTGGTCTATAACGACTCCCTCACCCGTCTCAACGGCCTCAAACAGGCCATCGCTTTTTCCGTCAATGTGGCGGCTGCGTTCTTCTTCCTCTTCTCCGGCCGCGTGGTATGGCAGGCTGCCCTGGTCATGGCCGTCGGCGCGTCCCTGGGCGGCAACCTGGGCGGCCGCTTCGCCAGTCGCATCTCGCCCATCGTCCTGCGGCGCACGGTGGTGGGCATCGGCGTGGTGGTGGCGTTGATCTATCTGGTGCGCTAACGAGAGAACCTGGCTGTTGTAACGCAGGAACCGCTCGGCAAAGTAGCCGTAAAGCTGATTCGCATTGGTAACGCAAGAGAGGTCCAGCGGCGCATCCGGCGGCGTGAGGAAGAAGGGGTAATCCTGGGGTCCGCCCGCACCGCCGTGCGTCGCTGCTTGATCCTCGAAGGTGACCACCTGCCCCCTGGCGTTCCATGCGCCCACAACCACCAGGTCGCCGCTGTGGGGGAAGCTCAGCAGCCGCGCCAGGTCGTCGGCCGTGCGCTCAGGTTCCGGCAGCCCCGGCGGCAGCCGGTCGGCCGATAGCGCCACGGTGCCGCGCGGGGTAACGATCACGGGCCGCTCCTGCTCCAGCCCCAACACCATGCCGATGCCGGGATGACTGTTGAGCGCATCCAGCAGCTCGGCGTAAAGAAGCGCGATCTCGCTGAGGTCCATCCTTGCCCGTGTGACGTTGAAGTAGATGTGCGCCAGGCTGCCCGAAGCGCGTACGATCACATCACTCCTGCGATCCAGATTGTACTCTGCCTCGATCTCGTCCGGCAGTTGTTTCAAGATCCTGCGGCGCAGGGCAGCAGCCAATCGCCGGCCCCGCCGCGAGAGGTTGGGCTCGATGCCGTCCAGCTCGTCCAACAGCCAGCGCATGTTGGCCTCGGCCAGGGCATCGTGCTGCTGGTTGCCGTTTCGCCTGTCCCGGGGCCTCCCGCCCTCCCAGACCTCTGAGGCGCGCACATGATCTGCGACTAGCCGGCCCAGAGACTTCTTCGGGCCGAGCTCGTGGATGGGCGTAGACGGCGTCATGCCGTGATCGGAGAGGACATAGAGCTCGGTGGCGGGGTAATACACCCGGCGCAGGCGTTCGATCTGCCCGATGTAGCTGTCAATACGCCGGAGCGTCCGCAGGGCCTCTTTGCCCAGCGGGCCGTCGTTATGCGCCACCTCGTCGTAGCCGTAGTAGTTGACGTAGATGGCAGGCACCCCCCGGTAGATGTCCAGCAGCACGCCGAAAGTCTGCACCTCGGCGAAGACGACGTTGGTCAGCACCTGGAGCGCAGGCTTAATCAATTTCAGCCGGGTTCGGAACCGGTTGCGCGCCCACTGCGCCAGGGTGCGCGCCACATCGCGCAACAGCTCCCATGCCGCCAGGATCAAGATGCGGCCGATGCGCCACGGGATGAGGGCGAAAAGCAGCGCCCAGCCCAGCCCACGCAGGTGCTCCAGGAAGCGCGTGCGGCCCATCGCCGATAAGGTGAACAAGGCCAGCTTCGCGTCCCCATCCAGCAGGTTGGTGTAGCTCGATCCGCCGGACAGGATGCCCGGCCGACCGTTCGACACAGCGAACTTGAGCCGTTCGGCGAAGTAGGGCGATTTGCAATGTGGGGCGCTGCCGGTCTCCTTTTCGTACCAGCGGAAGCCCGGGATGTTCCAGTTGTTGCCGTACATGATGCCGGCCTGGACGGCCGGTGTGCTGCTGGGGATGCCGCAGCGCCAGCGTTGCAGGTGGTACCCCTGCGCCATCAGCCGTTGGAGCACCGGGGCCTGTCCCCTGGCAATGGCTTGCAACAAGTATTCGTGGGCCAGGCCGTCAATCTGCACCATAATGAAGCGCCGCAGCGGCAGCTCCTCTCGCACGCGGCCTGTCCGTTGCGCGAGGGAGCGATACCTGCGGCCGGTGATCCAGGCGAACAGGAGGAGCAACAGATCAACGATTTGTTCCAGCCATGCAGGCATCGGCAACATCCCGGTGGCGGCTCATGCCGGATAGCGCGGCAGGGCCCGGCTGTAGACTTCCAGGATCTCTGCAATCCGGGCCAGGTCGGCTGTGCTGAGCAGACCCACGGCGTGGCCGTCCTCCACCACCACGCCCACAGGTCGGATCTGCAACTGCTCCTGGGCCCGGATCAGCGGCATGTCAGGGGCGAGGAACACAACCCGTTTCGGCAGATGGGCGTGGAGGCGCGCCCCATCGCCCGCTTTGCGCAGGGCAGACAGGAGCTCTCCGCGCGTGACCAGGCCGACGAGCCGTCCGCCGTCCACCACCAGGTAGGCCGCTTGCGGCAAGACCGCCACCTCCGACAGCGCTTCGCCCAGGGTCTGCAAGGGCGAAAGCCTGTGGCCCAACGGCTGCATGACCTGTCGCACCAGCACACCCCGCAGCGCATCAGTGGCTACGGCCATCTGGCGTTCCTGCCATGCGCCGGCAAACACGAAGATGGCCACCAGCCCGAGGAAGAAGCTGCCGGTCACCAGTGCTACCAGCCCCATCAACACCGCCAGGGCCTGGCCCACGAACGAGGCGACGCGCGTTGCGCTGCGGTAGGGCAATGCCACCGCCAGCAGGGACCGCAATAACCGGCCGCCGTCCATGGGAAAGGCCGGCACCAGGTTGAACACTGCCAGCAGCGCGTTGTTGGCCGCCAGCAGCAACACCAGGGTCTGGCCGCTCATCGAGGAGAAAAGGGTTTGCAGCTCCCAGGGCGACGAGATCAGGCGGATGATCCCGGCGGGCGTGATCCAGACCACGGCCAGGATGATCAGCCCCAGGGCCAGGAAGATGTTCACAGCCGGGCCGGCCGCGGTGATCAGGAACTCCTGATAAGGGCGTTCGGGCATTTTCGACAGCCGGGCAATCCCCCCGATAGGCCAGAGCGTGATGTCGTGCACCTTGACGCCGAACAGTTGCGCCACCAGGCTGTGGCCCAGCTCGTGCAGCACCACGCACAAGAAGAGCAGCAGCGTGAAAACGACCATGAACAGGGCCCCGCGCAACCAGCCGACGTTGCTGCCCATCAGGCCGATGTACGCCGCCCAGAGCACGATCAACAGGAAGGTGATGTGCACCCGGATCGGGATGCCGCGCACGGTGATCAGTTTGAGCGACCAGGACATGGGAACCTCGTGATGCGTAGTTGCGTATTGCGTACTGCGTATTGCGTATGGCGTGCTATTCGTTGTTCCAGCGAAATTGCAGGGCGACCATTTTGCGGTAGAGGCCGTCGGGGCGGGCCAGCAGGTCGGCGTGCGTGCCCTGCTCCACGATGCGGCCGCCGTCCAGCACTGCGATCCAGTCGGCGTTGGTGATGGTGCTGAGCCGATGCGCGATGACGAAGGTGGTGCGATCGCGCATCAGTCGCTCCAGGGCCTCCTGCACCGCCTGTTCCGATTCCGTGTCCAGCGACGAAGTGGCCTCGTCCAGGATCAGGATGCGCGGGTCTTTGAGCAGAGCCCGGGCGATAGCGATGCGCTGCCGCTGGCCTCCGCTGAGTTTCACCCCGCGTTCGCCCACCAGGGTGTCGTAGCCCTCGGGGAGCTCCAGGATGAAGTCGTGCGCGTTGGCCGCGCGCGCCGCGTCCTCGATCTCTTCTTGTGTCGCGTCCAGCTTGCCATACGCGATGTTCTCCCGCACACTGCCGCTGAACAAAGCCGTCTCCTGGGGCACGATCCCGATCTGCTCCCGCAGGCTGCGCAGCTTCACCTTGCGGATGTCGTAGCCGTCAATCAAGATGCGGCCGCAGTTGGGATCGTAGAAGCGCGGGATCAGGTTGACCAGGGTGGTCTTGCCTGCGCCGCTGGGGCCGACCAGGGCCACCACCTGGCCGGGCTGCGCCACAAGATTGATGTCGCCCAGCACGACGCGGGCCTCGGCCGAGTCGCCGTAATCGAAACAGACCCCCTCGAAACGCACTTCTCCGCGGATGGGGGGCAGCTCCACGGCGTCCGGCTCATCCACCATCTCCGGCGGCGCATCCAGGAGCTGGAACACGCGCTCGCTGGCACCCAGGGCGCGCTGAAACTGGGCGTACAGGCTGGTGAAGCTGGCGATGGGCGAAGCGATCATCACGGTGTACAGCAGGAACGATACCAGTTGGCCCGGGCTCAGGCGGCCGGCGATCACCTCACGGCTGCCGATCCACAGGACCAGCGCGATGGTGCTGAACGCCAGCAGGCCGATGATCGGCCCCAGGATGGCGCCCAGGCGCACCCGCTTGATCGCAATCCCGAAGAGCCGTTCGACCCCATCTTGATAGCGGCCGATCTCGTACGGTTCGCGGGCGAACGACTTCACGATGCGCACGCCGGACAGCGCCTCCTCGGCCACTGCGCTCACCTCTGCCAGCGCGTCCTGCACCTGTCGGCTATAGCGGCGCACCCAGCGTCCCAGGATGATCATCCCGATTACCGCCAGCGGCACCACGGCCAGCATGATCAGGGTCAGTTGCCAGGCCATGACGAAGATGATCACCACCCCGCCCACGAACATGATCACGTTGGAGAGAAGGCTCAGGAGGGTGCCGGTGACGGCGTCCTGGATGGTGGTCACGTCGTTGCCCAGCCGTGAGAGCAGCTCTCCCGTGCGGGTGGCTGTGAAGAAACGCAGGGGCATGGCCTGCAAGTGGCTGTAGAGGGCGGTGCGCAGGTTGGCCACCACCCTTTCGCCCACCCAGCCCAGAAGGTAGGCCTGCCCAAACCCCAGCACGGCTTGCACCAGAAACAGGGCAAAGAGCAGCAGGGTGACGCGATTCAGCAGCGGCAGGCTGGCCTCTACCAGGGCGCTGTCCACCACGTAGCGGATGACCAGCGGCAGCGCCAGCCCCGCCACGCTGTTGATCGCCAGGATGACCCCGGCCAGCGCCAGCTTGCGCCAGTAGGGTTGTACGAACCGCAGCAGCCGCCGGTACTGCGTGAACATCCCGCGCAGGAACGTCCGGTCAGGCAGAGGGATCTCTTCCAGCGACCGGCGCTCCTGTGCGCGAGTGCCTCTGGATACGGTCATCACGTGACAGTATAATCTCATGCCGGTGAGAGGTCAAAGTGGGCAGCGAGAACGCACAACACACACCACTGCTAATCGGGGGCACGCATAGCGGTTGGGCACACAATTGACGAGCCCTCTTGATTTCCATATGAGTTGCTGTGAAGGGGTGTCTGCTGTGGCTTTGACATCGTGCCACCTATATGCTAAACTCATGCCATCAAAAGCGATGATGGAAACGAGTAAGCGGCTGATCGTTGCTCAGCGAATCCGGGATGGTGCGAGCCGGACGCCACGACGCCGCTGAAAATCCTTCCGGAGCTGCGGCCCGAACGGCCTTACGGCCCAGTAGACGTCGCCGGGTGCGCCCGTTAGCGTGCGAAGGCGTGTTGGCGCCGGAGAGAACCGATTGCGGATTGCCGATTGCGGATTGCCCTCTTGTTTGGATTCAATCCGCAATTCACAATTCACGATCCGCAATCTGTTAAGCGGGGTGGTACCGCGGGAGCATGCGCTCTCGTCCCCAGTGTGGGATGAGGGCGTTTTTGTTTCAGGGGTCAGGTACCAGGGGACAGGGGTCAGGAGTCAGTGGTCAGTATTCCTGACGCCTGCCCCCTGACTCCTGGCCGGAGGTTGTCATGACCGAATTACTTTATCAAACCGACAGCTACATACGTGAGTTCGAGGCGACGGTGGTCGCGGTGGACGCAGCGGCCGGCCGCGTCGCACTGGATCGCACTGCGTTTTATCCGGGCGGGGGCGGGCAGCCCCACGACGTGGGCACCCTGACCTTTGCAGGCCAAACCTTTCAGGTCACACAGGTCAAAAAGGAAGGCGACCTGGTGTGGCACTACCTCTCCCCCTTCTCCCCTCCCCTTGTAGGGGAGGGGCCGGGGGAGGGGTCTAACCTCGCCGGGGAGCGACCGGGGGAGGGGTCTTTCCCTCCAGAAAAAGAGCTGATGGAAGGATCGCGCGTGCGCGGTGCCCTTGACTGGCCCCGCCGCTATGCGCTGATGCGCACCCACACCGCGCTCCACATCCTGTGTGGCGTGGTCTGGCGCGATTACGGCGCGCTGGTCACAGGCGGCAACATGGACCCGGGCCAGGGCCGCATGGACTTCGAGTTTGCCACTCTGCGGGGCGAGCTGGTGAGCGAGATCGAGGCGAAGTGCAACGCAGAAGTCGCGGCCGGCCGGGACGTGCGGGTGAAGATCCTCCCGCGCAAGGAAGCGTTCCAAATCCCCGACCTGATCCGCACCAAGATCAACCTGCTGCCGGAGGGGATCCGAGAGGTGCGCACCGTGGAGATCGTGGGGCTCGACCTGCAGGCCGACGCCGGCACCCACGTGGCCAACACGCGCGAGGTCGGCCGGATCAAGGTGGTGGATTACAAGTCGAAGGGCGCGATCAACAAGCGGATTTACATTGAAGTGGTGAGTGGGTAGGAGGGGAAACAAGGGAAACAGGGAAACAGGGAAACAAGGAAACAAAGGAAACAGGGAAACAAGGGAATAGGGAAGTCGAATCAGGTACGCAATATGCAGTACGCAATATGCAGTACGCAATACGCAATACTCAACACTCACGAGGTAACACCCATGCCTAGATTCCGAGATGTCTCACCACAAGTCAACTTGCCTGAGATGGAGCAGGCGGTGCTCAGGTTCTGGCAGGAAGCCGATGTGTTCGGCAAGGTGCAGGAACAGACGGCCGATGGCCCGCGCTATGTCTTCTACGAGGGGCCGCCCACCGCTAACGGCCGGCCAGGCATCCATCACGTGTTGGCGCGCGCGTTCAAGGATATCTTCCCGCGCTACAAATCCATGCGGGGCTATTTCGTATCGCGCAAGGGCGGATGGGATACTCACGGCCTTCCCGTGGAACTGGAGGTCGAAAGGAAGCTGGGCTTCTCGGGCAAGAAGGCCATCGAAGATTACGGCGTTTCGGCGTTCATCCAGCAGTGCCGGGAAAGCGTCTATGAGTACGTCGAGGATTGGGAGAAGCTCACGGCGCGCATGGGCTTTTGGGTGGATTTGCCCAACGCCTACTGGACCCTGACCAACGACTACATCGAGTCGTTGTGGTGGATCCTGAAGCAGTATTGGGATCGCGGCCTGATCTACCAGGGCTACAAGGTTGTCCCATACTGCCCGCGGTGCGGCACACCCCTCAGCAGCCATGAGCTGTCGCAAGGCTACCGCGAAGGCACCGTGGACCCCAGCATCTACGTGCGTTTCCCGCTGCGAGACCGGCCCGGCGAAAACCTTTTGGTGTGGACCACCACGCCGTGGACCTTGCCCGGCAACGTGGCGGTGGCCGTGGGCGAGGATGTGGATTACGTGCTGGTGGAGCACGGCGAGGATCGGCTGTGGCTGGCCGAGAAGCTGGTGGGGGCCGTCTTCGGCGAACACGCCAGGCACGTCCAGGTGCTGCAACGCCTGAAGGGCCGCGAGATGTTGGGCTGGCACTACAAGCCGCTCTATACTTTCCTCCCGGTGACGGTGGACTATTGCTACATCATCCCCGGCGATTTCGTCAGCACCGAGGAGGGCACCGGGTTGGTGCACATCGCGCCCGCTTTCGGCGCAGACGACATGGAGGTGGGGCGCAAGTTCGGGTTGCCCACGTTGATGACGGTGGACCCGCAGGGCCGCTTCATAGATGCGGTGACCCCGTGGCGCGGCATTTTCGTCAAAGACGCCGACCCGTTGATCCAGCAGGAGTTGACCGACCGCGGGTTGATGTTCCAGCAAGGCGGCTACGAGCACACTTACCCCTTCTGCTGGCGGTGTGACACGCCGCTGCTCTATTACGCCCGCACTACCTGGTACATCAAGACCACTGCGCTCAAGGACCGGCTGGTGGCCAACAACCAGATGATCAACTGGGTGCCGGAGCACATCAGGGACGGCCGGTTCGGCGAGTGGCTGGAGAACAACATTGACTGGGGCCTGGCGCGCGAGCGCTATTGGGGGACGCCGCTGCCCTTCTGGATTTGCGACAACCCCGCTTGCGGCCATCAAGAGTGCATCGGCTCTGTGGCCGAGCTGAACGAGAAGACCGGCCGGCGATTCATGCTGCCCAGGTATCTGGCGCAACAGCGCGGGGCCTGGCCTGATCCCGCCCAGGAAGGCGCCGAACCGCTGGACCTCCACCGGCCGGCCGTAGACGAGATCACCTGGCCCTGCCCCAAGTGCCACGGGACGATGCGTCGCGTCAAGGAGGTGGCCGACTGCTGGTTCGATTCCGGTTCCATGCCCGTGGCGCAGTGGCACTACCCGTTCGAGAATCAGGACGTCTTCGCCGAGCAGTTCCCGGCCGACTTCATCTGCGAGGCGGTGGACCAGACGCGCGGGTGGTTCTACACCCTGCATGCGGTCAGCACGCTCCTGTTCGACCAGCCCTGCTTCAAGAACGTGATCTGCCTGGGGCACATCGTGGCCGAGGACGGCAGCAAGATGTCCAAGAGCCGGGGCAATGTGGTGGACCCGTGGACGGTCTTCGACAGCCACGGCGCCGATGCCACGCGCTGGTACATGTACACCGCCAGCCCGCCGGGCAACACGCGGCGCTTCAGCGCCAACCTGGTGAAAGAGGTGGTCAGCAAGTTCATGCTGACCCTGTGGAACAGCTATAGCTTCTTTGTTACCTACGCCAACCTGAACGATTTCGACCCTGACGCGCCGCAGGTGCCGCTGGCCCAACGCCCCGTGCTCGACCGCTGGGTGCTGGCGCGGCTGAACACCCTGGTGGAGACCGTGACGGCCGCGCTGGAGGCCTATGATGTCACCGGCGCCACCCGGCCCATCGCCGATTTCGTGGACGAGTTGAGCAACTGGTATGTCCGGCTCTCCCGACGGCGGTTCTGGAATACGGGGGAGGAAACAGGGAAACAGGGAAACAAGGAAACAGGGAAACAGGGAGAGGAGGCCGCTTTGTCTCCTTGTCTACCTGTCTCCTTGTCTACTGACTCTCTCGCCGCGCACCAAACCATGTACGAGGTGCTGGTGACGCTGGCCCGTCTGTTGGCGCCGTTCACGCCGTTTATCGCCGACGAGATGTACCGCAATTTAGTGGATTTCGGATTGGGTGCCGAGAGCGAAGCAAATCCACAATCCACAATCCGCAATCCGCAATCCGTCCATCTCAGCCGCTGGCCCGAGCCCAGGCCGGAGTACGCAGACGCCCAGCTCGTGGCCGATATGGCGCTGGCGCAGAAGGTGGTGAGCCTGGGCCGCGCGGCGCGCGAGAGCGCCGGCCTGAAGCTGCGCCAGCCCTTGCAGGAGGCGATCGTGGGGGTGCCCAGCGCGCGCGAGGCCGAAGCGCTGCTCCGTCTCGCTGAAGACGTGATCAAGGAGGAACTCAACGTCAAGACGCTGAGCACTGTGACGGCCAGCAGTGACCTGGTAGATGTCGTCATCCATCCGTTGCCCAAGCAGCTCGGCCAGAAGTACGGCCGCAAATTCCCGGCCATTCGCGCCGCCCTCCTGGCACTCGACCCCCTGGCCGTGGCCTCGGCCGTGGAAAGGGGCGAATCGGTCGCGGTATCGGTGGACGGCGAGACCATCCTCGTGTTGCCCGACGAGGTGCAGGTGCGCAAGAGCCCCAAACCCGGCCTGGCAGTGGCCGAGGAGTCGGGCTATCTGGTGGCCGTGACCACCGAACTGACCGACGAGCTTCGCTGGGAGGGATGGGCGCGTGAGGTGACCCGCAACATCCAGGAGCTCCGCAAGCGGTCGGGCTTCGAGATCAGCGATCGTATTCACACGACGGTTCAGGCCGGACCGGCGCTGGACCCGGTGTGGGAGCATTTCGGCGCCGAGATTGCGGGCGATACCCTGTCGGTCACTTTCGACAGGTCCGCACCTGCGCCGGACGCCTTCACTGCGAGGATCAAACTAGACGACCAGGAAGTTGTGGTCGGTGTGAGGAAAGCATGGTAAAATAGGCGCGACGCAATCAAGCGCCCAGTCGAAGGATCGTGTATGTTGACACCGGAGAAAATCGAGCGTCTGCGCGGTTATCTGTTGGAGCAAAAGGCAAGTCTGGAGAGCCAGCTCGTCGGCCTGGCCAGCGCGGCGCATGAGGCCAACGTGGGCCTGGGCAATCACATGGCTGAGGACGCTACAGCCGCTTTCGATCAGGCCACAACGGTCTCGTTGCACAGAGGGCTCCAGCGTTCGTTGTCTTTGGTCGAGGATGCCCTCCAACGTATTGCGGCCGGCACCTATGGCAAGTGCGAGCGCTGCGGCGAGGAGATTGACTTCGCCCGCCTGAAGGCAGTGCCGCATGCCACGTTGTGCATGTCGTGCCAGCGTTTGATCGAGCTGTAGGATGCGCTGCGCGTGGTCTGGGTCTGTGTGCGACGGCTTCGCCCTGCAAGCCGGAAGCTGTTTGCGCGTCGCTTTTGGCCGGGTTGACGGTGTAAGAGTCGTTGGGAGAGTTGTGGGTTGATGCGTTCTGTGTGGCGTTGGTTGTGGATCCCCTTCATCGCCGGCCTGATAGTGGCGCTGGACCAATGGACGAAGGGGCTGGTCGAGGCGTATGTGCCGTTGAATACCGGGTTTGCGCCGATCCCGGCGCTGGCCCGGTATTTCAACATCGTGCATTACACGAACACCGGCGCAGCGTTCGGGCTGTTACAAGGTCAGCGCCTGCTCTTTCTGGTGATCCCCGTTGTGGTCATCGTCGTCGTGCTGTTCTACGCCCGGACGTTGCCCCCGGGCCACTGGGCGATCCGCACCTGCCTGGGCCTGCAGTTGGGAGGCGCGGCCGGCAACCTGATAGACCGCCTTCAGCGTGACGGCCATGTGACCGATTTCCTGCTCTTTATGTTGCCGGTGGGCGATCGGGTCTACCAGTGGCCGGCGTTCAACGTGGCCGATACCAGCATCGTGGTGGGCACGATCCTGCTGGCGGCCTTGCTGCTGCGCTCGGAAGCGAAACGCGATCGTTGAGGGATCGGCATGGTCCCTTCCCCTGACACCTCTCGCCGGCCCGCTCCGGCCGCAGATGAGCTGGAAGATGACCTGGCCGAGGACGAACTGTCCGGCGAGGCGACGCTGCTGGTCCTCCGCCCTGCGCAAGAGGCCGGCCGGCTGGACAAGTGGTTGGCCGCCCAGTTGCCGGATCGGTCTCGCTCGGAGATACAACGGTGGATCGAAGCGGGGCTGGTGACGCGCCAGGGCCGGCCCCTGAAGGCCAGTGCCCGGGTCGGCTGCGGCGATGAGATCACGGTGGTCGTCCCGCCGCCGGCCGAGGACTACGAAGCACTCCCCGAGCCCATTCCCCTGGACGTGCTGTACGAAGACGACGACCTGCTGGTGATCAACAAGCCGGCCGGGATGGTGGTGCACCCGGGCGCCGGCAATCGGCACGGCACGCTGGTGAACGCCGTGTTGTACCGTTGTCCCGACCTGGAGGGGGTTGGCGCCGCTCATCGGCCCGGCATTGTCCACCGCCTGGATAAGGACACGTCGGGCGTGATCCTGGTCGCCAAGAATGACCGGGCCCATCGCGCGCTACAGGAGCAGTTCAAGGCTCGCGAGGTGCACAAGATCTACCTGGCGTTGGTCTATGGGACAGTGGAGCCGCCTCAGGGCCGGATCGAGGCAGCGGTCGGCCGGGACACGCGGGATCGGAAGCGCATGGCGGTAATGCCTGCGGGCCTGGGCCGGCCGTCGGTGACGCGGTACGAAACCGTGGCAATCTACAAGGCTCCCGGCGGCGAACGCCTGTCGCTGCTATCATGCCAGCCCCTCACCGGCCGCACCCACCAGATTCGCGTCCACCTGGCGTACATCAAGCATCCCATCGTCGGCGATGGGGTTTACGCCGGCCGACGGCGGCCGCCGGTCCCGTGCCCCCGCCAGTTCCTCCACGCCCACCGACTGCGCTTCCGCCTGCCGGGTACCGGCGAGGAGGTCGAATTCGTTGCGGCGCTCCCTCCCGACCTGCAAGCCGTGCTGGACAGGCTGCAGGCGGCTGCTGGCCTGGATGACTATGACCTCGCGCTTCGATTCAACTCATAGATGATGCGCAACCCGTCCAGCGTCAGCCACGGGTCCACGTGCTGGATCACCGGCGTTTCCCGCGCGATCAGCTCGGCCAGGCCGCCTGTGGCGATCACCTTCATGTCGTCGCCCAGCTCGCGGCGGAAGCGGGCCACCAGCCCCTCCACCAGCCCCACGTAGCCGAAGAAGATGCCGGCCTGCATGGCCGCCGGGGTGTTGGTGCCGATGACCCGGGCCGGGGGCGCAATCTCGACGCGATAGAGCTTGGATGCGCGCGCGAACAGCGCCTCGGCTGCGATGCCGATGCCGGGCGCGATAGCCCCGCCCAGGTAGTCCCCTTCGCGCGAGATCGCGTCGAAGGTGGTGGCCGTGCCGAAATCCACCACACAGGCCGGCCCGCCGTACTTGACCTGAACTGCGGCGCAATCCACCACCCGGTCGGCGCCCACATCGCGTGGGTTCTCGTAGCGGATGCGCACCCCGGTCTTCACGCCCGCGTCCACTACCAGGGCGTCGTCGTTCAAGTAGCGCGCGCAGACCTGTCGAAACGTCCCCGTCAGGTTGGGGACTACGCTGGCGATGGCCGTGCCGGTGATATCTCCGGGCCGTATGCCCCGGTGTGCCAGGAGTTGGAGCAGCAAGATGCCGTACTCGTCGGGCATGCGGTCATGCACCGTGGCGATGCGCCAGGTAGCCTCCAACTGCTCGTCGCGGTAGATGCCCAGGGTGATGTTCGTGTTCCCGATATCAATGGCCAGGAGCATAGATGGCCCTCCTTTGGGGGTTATCAGGCGGCCGGCGCGCCGGCCGTAAAATCCGTCAACTGCCCTTGGGCCGGCCCTTGGTGGCAAAATCGAGCAGCACGGCCAGGACGAATACCACCCCTTTGACCACCTGCTGGTAATACGAGGGGATCTCCAGTAAGTTCATGCCGTTTCCCAGCACGCCGATCAACAGCGCGCCGATGATCGCGCCGCTGATGCTGCCGATGCCGCCGAACAGGCTGGCGCCGCCGAGCACTGTAGCCGCAATGGCGTCCAGCTCCAGGCCGATGCCGGCGTTGGGCTGCGCCGACCACAGCCGGGCAGTCAGCAGGATGCCGCCCAAGGTAGCTGTGAGGCCGCTGAGGATGTAAACCGCCAGCTTGATGTTCCCCGGCTGCACACCGGCCAGCCGCACCGTTTCCTCGCCGCCGCCGATCGCGCGCACGTACAGGCCGAAGCGCGTCTGGTTCAGCAGAAAGCCGGTGATGACCGCCACCACAACCATCACGATCACCGGCGCCGGGATGCCCAGCACCTCTCCGGTGCCCCAAAAAGTGAAGTCGGCCCCCAGGCCGGCGATGGGCCGGCCCTGCGTGTAGACCAGCGTCAGGCCGCGCGCGATGGCCATCATCGCCAGGGTGGACACGAAGGGCGGGATATTGCCCTTCACCACCAACAAGCCGCTGATCGCGCCCAACGCAGCGCCGGCCAGTAAGGTGACCAGCACCGCCGGATAGGTACCCAACCCCGCCCTGACTGCCAGGCCTGCTGCCAGCGCGCCCCCCAGCGCGACCAGCGACCCCACCGACAGGTCAATGCCCGCCGTCAGGATCACGAAGGTCTGGCCGATGGCGACGATAGCCAGGATCGAGGCTTGCAGGATCACCGTGATCAGGTTGTTGAAGGTGAGAAACGTCGGGTTGAGTACTGCGATGATGCTGCTCAGCCCCAGCAGGATGATGACCGACGTGTATCGCCGCAAGATCTCGCGCCAGAGCGGGGCCCGGGCGCCGGCAGCTTCCTGGTCCGTTGGCTTCACGTTCATCGCAGAATCCCCCCGGTTGCCACTGTCATGATGGCGTCCTGTGTTGCTTCTTCCCTGCTGAATTCGCCCACCAACCGGCCCTCGCGCATGACCAGGATGCGGTCGCTCACGCCCAGGATCTCAGGCAGCTCGGAGGAGATCATCAAGATGGCCACGCCCCTGCTGGCCAACTGGCTCATCAAGGCATAGATCTCGGCCTTTGCGCCCACGTCAATCCCGCGCGTCGGCTCGTCCAGGAGCAGCACTTTGGGGTTTACGGTCAGCCAACGGGCGATGACCACTTTTTGTTGGTTGCCGCCGCTGAGGTTGCGCACCCGCTGGGTGAGGCCCGGCGTGCGGATGCTCAGTTCGTTCACATAGCGCCGCGCCACTTCGTCTCGCCTCTGGCGCTGGACCACGCCGAAGCGGCTCAACGCGTTGAGGATGGCCACCGTGATGTTGTGGCGCACCGCCATGCCCAGGAAAAGCCCCTGGGCCTTGCGATCCTCCGGCACGAACCCGATCCCCAGCCTGATGGCCTGTTGGGGCGAACGGATGTGTACCCGTTTGCCCTCCAGCCAGATTTCACCGGCTTCGACCGGATCTGCGCCGAACAGCGCGCGTGCCACGAAGGTCCGACCCGCACCGACCAGGCCGGCCAGGCCGAGGATTTCCCCGCGGCGCAGCTCGAAGCTGACATCCTGGATTTCGGTCCCGCGGCGCAGGCCGGCCACTTTCAGCACCACCTCAGGCTGGGGCGCGGAGGTCTTGGGGTACAGTTCGCCCAGGGTCCGCCCCACCATCCAGTTGATGATCGTGGCTTCATCCAGCCCTGCGATGGGAGCAGTGCCGATGTGGCGTCCGTCGCGCAGAACGGTCACGCGATCGGCCAGCTCGAAGATCTCGGCCAGCCGGTGCGAGATGTAGATCACCCCGACCCCCTGGCTGCGCAACTGGCGGATGAAGGTGAACAGCGCTTCGACCTCCCGCTCGCTGAGCGCAGAAGTGGGCTCATCCATGGCGATGATCCGGGCATCCAGCGACAGCGCCTTGGCCACCTCCACCATCTGCCGTTGCGCGATGGAGAGGTCCGAGACGAGCGTGGTTGGCCGCAAGCCCAGCCCCAGGCGGTCCAGCAGCTCGGCGGCCTGGAGGTTGAGCGCGCGCCAGTCCACCGTGCCGGGCGCCTTGCCGGCCGGTTCCCGGCCCAGGTAGATGTTTTGCGCCACCGTCAGATACGGGATCAGGGTCAGCTCCTGGTGGATGATGGCGATCCCCAGCTCGATGGCGCGGCGCGGGCCGGTGATCTCCACAGGCTGTCCCTGGACCAGGATCGTCCCGCTGTCCTTGGGGATGGCGCCGGTCAGGATCTTCATGAGGGTAGATTTGCCCGCGCCGTTTTCGCCCACCAGGGCATGGATCTCGCCGGCCAGCAGGTCGAACGAGACATCGCTCAGCGCCTGGACGCCGGGGAATGCCTTGGAGATGCCGCGCATCTCCAGGAGAGGTGGCGGATTGTCTGACACAGCGCGTTTCCTCGAAGGCGATACCTGGTAGTGACGACTTCAGTCGTCCGTGTGAACGACTAAAGTCGTTACTACGAAGGCGATACCTGGTAGTGACGACTTCAGTCGTCCGTGTGAACGACTAAAGTCGTTACTACGAAGGCGATACCTGGTAGTGACGACTTCAGTCGTCCGTGTGAACGACCGAAGTCGTCACTACGAAGGCGTTGCCTACTTCGTCACCAGGCTCAACGCCACGCCGATGGACTTCTCCACCGTCTCGCCGTTGAGGTACCGCACGGCGGTTTCGACGCCGAGGCGGCCCATTTCGGCGGGTTGCTGGGCGACGGTGGCGGCGAGCTTGCCGTCGTTGACGGCCTTGACGGCGTCGTCAATGGCGTCGAAGCCGACGAAGACGATGCCGGTGCGCTTGGCGGCCTCGGCGGCCTGGATGGCGCCGAGGATCATCTCGTCGTTGTGGGCGAAGACGCCGGCGATGTCGGGCTGGGCCTGGAGGATGTTCTCGAAGACGGCGAGGCCCTTGGCGCGGTTGAAGTCGGCGGTTTGCTGGGCGACGATGGTGGCGCCTGGGCAGTTGGCCTTCATGTAGTCGTTGAAGCCCTGGCCGCGGTCGCGAGCGGCGGAGGTGCCGGCGATGCCCTGGAGCTCGACGACGTTGCCCTTGCCGCCGATGGCCTGGCAGAGGAACTCGGCGGCCATTTTGCCGCCGGCGACGTTGTCAGAGGCGATGTGGGAGACGACCTGGCCCCCGGCTGCGCCGCGGTCAATGGTGAAGACGGGGATGTTGGCGGCGTTGGCCTTCTGGATGCTGGGCACGATGGCGTCGGCATCGGTGGGGTTGATGAGCAGGGCGTCCACCTTCTTGCTGATCAGGTCTTCGATGGAGGCGGCCTGCTTGGCCGGGTCATCCTGGGCATCCACCACGATCAGCTTCACCCCTGCGGCGGCCGCCGCCTTCTCAGCCCCCTCTTTCAACGTGACGAAGAACGGGTTGTTCAGGGTCGAAATCGCCACGCCCAGGGTGTACTCCCGGTTGGCCTTCACGCCCGCGGCTGCCGCCTTGCCCGTCACCAGGCTCAGCGGCACGCCGATGAACTTCTCCACCGGCTGGCCCTTCAGGTGCGCGACGGCGGTTTCGACGCCGAGGCGGCCCATTTCGGCGGGTTGCTGGGCGACGGTGGCGGCGAGCTTGCCGTCGTTGACGGCCTTGACGGCGTCGTCAATGGCGTCGAAGCCGACGAAGACGATGCCGGTGCGCTTGGCGGCCTCGGCGGCCTGGATGGCGCCGAGGATCATCTCGTCGTTGTGGGCGAAGACGCCGGCGATGTCGGGCTGGGCCTGGAGGATGTTCTCGAAGACGGCGAGGCCCTTGGCGCGGTTGAAGTCGGCGGTTTGCTGGGCGACGATGGTGGCGCCTGGGCAGTTGGCCTTCATGTAGTCGTTGAAGCCCTGGCCGCGGTCGCGAGCGGCGGAGGTGCCGGCGATGCCCTGGAGCTCGACGACGTTGCCCTTGCCGCCGATGGCCTGGCAGAGGAACTCGGCGGCCATTTTGCCGCCGGCGACGTTGTCAGAGGCGATGTGGGAGACGACCTGGCCCCCGGCTGCGCCGCGGTCAATGGTGAAGACGGGGATGTTGGCGGCGTTGGCCTTCTGGATGCTGGGCACGATGGCGTCGGCATCGGTGGGGTTGATGAGCAGGGCGTCCACCTTCTTGCTGATCAGGTCTTCGATGGAGGCGGCCTGCTTGGCCGGGTCATCCTGGGCATCCACCACGATCAGCTTCACCCCTGCGGCGGCCGCCGCCTTCTCAGCCCCTTCCTTCAACGTGACGAAGAACGGGTTGTTCAGGGTCGAAATCGCCACGCCCAGGGTCAGCTCCTTCGCGGCCGGTTGTTCCGCGGCCGGTTGTTCCGCAGGCTGGGGCGTAGCGGGCTGGGTCGGCACGCAGGCCGACACGACCAGGCTGAAGGTCAGCACGAATACCAGTAAGACGAACAGTTTGCGGTTCATGGGAATTCCTCCTTCTGTTGATGATGGTTTGGTTTGCGGACGAAACGACGTCACCGTTCTCTGGCCGATAGGGCTCCTCCTTTCGTATGTCATGCGCGACTTGCGGGCGCCTCGTTACCTGCCTGCCCGATGCAACAACAGCGCCAGGGCGATCACCACGCCCTTCACGACCCCTTCCCACAACGGCGATACGTTGAGCAGGTTCAGCCCGTTGTTGAGCACCTGGATGATCAACACGCCGATCAGTGTGCCGAACAAGCCGCCCTCGCCGCCTGCAAAGCTGGTGCCGCCCACCACGACGGCCGCGATGGCGTCGAACTCGAACCCCGTGCCGGCCGTGGGCTGGGCCGAGTTGAGCCGGGCGACCAGGATCTGTCCGGCCAGCGCGGCCAACGTGCCGGAGATCACGTACACCAGTGTTGTGATTCGCGCCGTCGGGATGCCGGCCAGCCGGGCAGCCACCGGGTTGTTCCCCAGGGCATAGATGGACTCGCCCACCACGGTTCGATTGAGCACGAAGTAGCCGAGGGCGAACACGGCCAGGAAGATGATGATGGGCATGGGGATGGGCCCGACGAACCCCGCGCCGATGAAGGTGAAGCTGTCCGGCAGCCCGGTGATCGGCCGGCCCTGGGTAAAGGTGAGCGCCAGGCCGCGCGCGACCGTCATCATGCCCAGGGTGGCTACAAACGGCGGGACGCGCGCCCGAGCGATCACCAGGCCGTTGACCAGCCCTAACAGCGCACCCAGCCCCAGCCCGGCCAGCATCCCGATTGCCACCGGCTGCCCGGACTGCATCAGGCTGGCCGCCACCACGGTGGACAGCGCAACCACCGACCCCACCGACAGGTCAATGCCCGCGGTCAGGATCACGTACGTCATGCCCACCGCAATGATGCCGTTGATGGTGGCCTGACGCAGCACGTTCAGCAGGTTGGACGGGGTCAGGAACCGGTCGGACAGCAACGCCAGCGCCAGGCAGAGCAGCAAGAACGAGAGCACCAGGCCGTACCGGCGCAGTACCTCGCGCGTGCGGAAGCGGTCTGCGGTAATGACGCCCATCAGAACACCACTCCCGCCACCAGGATCACATTGGCGTAGGGCGTGAACTCGCCTGTGCGCACCACCGCGTGGGCACGCGCGGTGAGCTGCTTGAACTGCTCGTGCAGCACTTCGTGTATCGGCACAGCGCCCAGCGTGGTGGCCAGGCTCTCGCGCAGGGCAGGGCTGCGCTCGGCCATTTCGCTGGCGACGATGGCCTCCTCGACCTGCAGTTCTCCCAGCACCGCGGTTACCACGTCGAGGAAGCGCGGCAGGTTCGGGGTGACCGCCAGGTCAATGCGGCGCACACCCGGTGGGATGGGCAGGCCGGCATCCGCGATGACCAGCATGTCGCGGTGCCCCATCCCGGCGATGACTTCCGAAAGGTCTTTGTTCAGCAGCCCGGTCTTCTTCATTCTTCAATCTCCTACCAATGCTACGACGGCCTGGCGCCGAGGGAGGGAGGGCTGTGCGCCCAGGACGGTACAGGCCAGTGCACCTGCCGCACAGCCCCAGGTCGCGGCCTCTACTGGGCTCCGTCCTTCGGTCAGGGCAACCGCAAAGGCGGCCACGAACGCATCGCCGGCCGCAGTGGTATCCACCACCTGCACCGGGTAACTGGGGACCACAGTCTGGTGCCCGTCGGCAAACACCAGCGCGCCCCGCGGCCCCAGGGTCATGACAACCGTCTTCACCCCCGCCTCCTGCAGCGCGCGAGCTGCGGCCGCTGCGCCTTCATCGGTGCCGGCCGATACGCCCGTGAGCAAGGCCGCCTCGTGCTGGTTGGGGATCAGGCACGTCACGTGGCGCAGCAGAGACGCGGGCAAGGGCTGTGCCGGCGCCGGGTTCAAGATGACCGGCACGTTGTGCTCCCGGGCCAGCGCGGCCGCGGCCTCGACTGCGGGCAACGGTACCTCCAGTTGCAGCAGCAGCGCATCGGCGCCGATGATGGCATCCCGGCAGGCATGCACCGTCTCGGTTGATACGGTGCCGTTCGCGCCGGGAGCGATTACGATGGTGTTCTCGCCGGCCGCGCTCACCGTGATCAACGCCACGCCGGTGGCCTCCGTTGAGCGGCCCACCAACGAGGTGTCCACCCCGTCTGCCTGCAGGCTCGCGATCAGCGCGTCTCCAAAGGGATCGGCTCCCACACATCCGATCATGGTCACCTGTCCCCCCAGGCGCGCCGCGGCCACAGCCTGGTTAGCTCCCTTGCCGCCGGGAAAGGTACGGAACGGGCCGCCGGTCAGGGTTTCGCCGGGCAGGGGATGGCGCGGGGCCCGGATGACCAGGTCCATGTTCAAGCTGCCGAGGACGGTGATACGAGTTGACATAAATCCTCCAAGCAGTTCTTTCTCGGCGGCGGTTCTGGGTCAGTCCCGCCGGTGGGGTGCCGGCGGGCTGGTTGATTGCCGCACGATCAGTTCTGTGCCCAGCAAGCGACGCTGCCTGGGCATATCCGGGTTTTGGCTGCGTTGGATCGCCATTTCCGCAGCGAGCCTGCCGATTTCGGCGATGGGTTGCGCCACAGTGGTCAGCGCGGGTGTGGTATACGACGCCAGGGTGCTGTTGTCGAAGCCCACGATGCTCAGGTCAGCCGGGATGCGCAGCCCGCGCTCCGCCGCCGCCGCGATGGCGCCCATCGCCATCAGGTCGTTGCACGCGAAGATCGCCGTGGGCGGTTCCGGCAGGGTCAGCAGCGCCTGCGCGCCCGTGTAGCCGCCTGCGAACTGGAAATCCCCGCGCGCAATCAGCGCCTCATCCGCCGGGATGCCGGCCTCTGCCAGCGCCGCGCGGTAGCCCGTCACCCGATCCGCGCTGGGCGTTGTAGTGGAAGGGCCGGTGATGCAGCCGATCCGCCGATGACCCAGCGCGATGAGATGGCGGGTTGCCTGGCGGCCGCCGCCCAGGTTATCCACCAGCAGCGTGTCCGCCTCGACCCCCGGCAGGTTGCGGTCCACCAGCACCACCGGCGCTGCGCGCAACACCTGCTGCAAGTCGCGGCTGCTCAACCCCACGGCAGCCAGGATCAGACCGTCAACCTGTTTCCCCAGCAGCACGTTGATGTTGGCCAGCTCACGGGCCAGGTCGCCCCCCGAGTTGGTGAGGATGAGGCTGTAGCCGCGCTGATAGCAGGCGTTCTCGACCGCGTAGGCCAGCAAGGCGAAGAAGGGGTTGGCGTTGTCGGGCACGATCATGCCCAGGGTGAGGGTCTCGCGGCGGCGGAGGCTGCGCGCCACGGCGTTGGGCTGGAAGCGGAGCTCGGCCATGGCCGCGCGCACGCGTTCCGTCAGCTCGGGGCTGACGTAGCGGGTGCCGTTGATCACGTGCGAGACGGTGCTGACAGAGACGCCGGCGCGCTCTGCCACGTCTTGCATGGTGACGATATGATTGCCGCTCACTGAGGTGCCCCGCATGGCGTGCTGCCCAGAAAAACGATTGCGCAACCGTTTGCTACTATAGCATGGAAACGTTGCGGTGTCAAGAGGGTTTCGCGAGGAATTACGAGATCTGCGCGGCGATCTTGCGATCGGTCACGGGGAAAGGGTAGGCGGCCAGGTCGGCCGCAGCGGCCCAGCGGACCTCGGCGCAGCGCAGGGGACGCGGTTCGCCGGCGATATGCTCCGCACGGAAGGGGTGCAGGGTGATGCGGAAATGGGTGTACGCGTGCTTAATGGGTTGCAGCCTTGCAGCCGGCCGGACTTCGATCCCGGTTTGCTCGGCTACAGTTCGCAGCAGGGCCGCGTCCAGCGCCTCGCCCTGGGTTGCGGTGCCGCCGGGGAAGCCCCACAGCCCGCCTAACAGCCCTTCGGCCTGGCGTTGCACCAACAGGTAGCGGCCCGCAGCGTCCTGGATCACGGCGGCAACCGCGTCGTAATGGGGCGTGCGCGGGACAGCGCGCTTGACGGGCCGCACCGCTTGCGTCCCGCGGGCACGCGCCAGGCACAGCTCGGCCAGGGGACATGATGAGCAGGCGGGCTTGCGCGGGAGACACACCAACGCGCCCAGCTCCATCAAGCCCTCGTTGAGGTCGCCTGCTCGGCCCGGCGGCGCAGCGGCCACCAGCGCAGCGGCCAGCTCCCACAGGTGGCGTACCACGCGGGGCGCGCTCACATCCTCGGCGATGTCGAAAACTCGACACAGCACCCGGCGCACGTTGCCGTCCAGCACCGGTTCAGCCCGCCCGAACGCCAGGCTCAGGATGGCCCCCGCCGTGTATGCGCCGATGCCCGGCAACGCCAGCAGCGCCTGGCGGTCCTCCGGCAGTTGCCCGCCGTGCTGCGCGACGATGAGTTGGGCAGCCCGGTGCAGATTGCGCGCCCGGGCGTAGTAGCCCAGCCCCTCCCATGCCTTGAGCACGTCGTCCAGCTTCGCGGCGGCCAGGGCCTGAACGTCGGGGAATCGTTCCAGCCACCGCTCGAAGAAGGGGATGACGGCGGTGGCCTGGGTCTGCTGCAGCATGATCTCGGCAATCCAGACGGCATAGGGGTCACGGCGCCGCCGCCACGGCAGATCGCGGCGCCCTTGCGCGATCCAGGTCAGGAGCCGGCCGGCGATGTCTGCGACGAGGGTCGGATCGTGAGTAGACATAAGCTAGAACAGGCGCGCCATGTGGAGGGCGCGACCGATTGCAGCCGGGGCAGGGCTGTTGTTGCGACGGGTCATCTCCCGCCGATCAGCAGCGGCGCCAGACATTGGCCGGCGAACAGCAGGATGAAAAGCAGCCCGATCATGACCCAGCTCCACAAGGGCAGGCCCATGAAATACACCGGCTGCTTTTTCTTCTTCTCCACCGGTTTGGGCAGTTCGGCCTGACAACGCCAGCAGACGCGCTTGTCGTCGGGGTTCCAGGTGCCGCATTGCGGGCAGTCCATGATGTCACCTCCTGATCTTCATCTCCTTGAGAAGGTCTCTTGTTTGCCGTACAGGATCTTTAGCGCCCCTCATCCGCTTCCCGATCCCCTCGCACCGTGAACACGAACAGTAAGGCTGCTACGGTGCGGCCCACCGTTGAGATCCACAACAAAGGCCGCAGGTTGAGGGCGTTCGCCAGCACGCTGCCCAACAGCGGGCCCACAAACGCGGCGCTGAACACCGACACCTGGTAGATGGCCACGAACCGCGGCCGGCGTTCGCCGGGGGCCAGGCTCAACAGCAGGTTGAAGTTAGACAGCCCGTATCCCGCCCACAGGAAGCCGGCCAGTGCCTCGACGGGCATGAGGGCCCATGGGTTGGGGACCAACGACCAGAACAAGGGGATCAGCGGGATCAACAGGCCGGTGACGCGCATCACCCAGGCCGCGCCGCGCTGGTCGTTGAGCCGGCCCCAAATGCGCTGGCCGATGATGTTGGCCAGGCTGTTGATAGCCGCCAACAGGCCGATCTGCACCGGGCTGGCGCCCAGGTTGCGCACCAGATAGACGCTGAAGAACGGCCCCATGACCATGAGCGAGAGGTTCCAGAGGAACGCAACTGCTGCAAACGCGCTGAAGCGAGGATGCGTCCGCAGCAACTGCCACACCCCTTCGCGTCCGCCGGCTGCTGCCGACGCAGCCTGGGCAGGCGGCGGCGGGATGCGGGCAAAGACCGCGGTGGCGACGAAGCCGATCAGCCCGGCCAGTAAGAAGCTGACCTGATAACCTTGTGGCAAACCGAATCTTTGCGCGATAGCTCCTGCGACCGGTGTGAAGATCAGCGCCGCGACGGCCAGCCCGATGTTGCGCGAGGCAAAGTAGCGGCCGCGGATGCGGGGGGATACCAGGTCGGCCAGAAAAGCGGACCATGCCGGATAGCTCAACTGGATGAAGAACGCGCGCAGGCACACCAGGGCGATGAACGCATAGATGGCAGCATGGCCCGCGAAGATGGTCGGCGCGAGGGCAATCCCCAGCAGCAGGGCGCGCGCCACGCCGCCGCCGAACCACACGGTCACCTGTTTGCGGCGTTCGGGCCGGTCTCCCAGCCGCGCGCCGGGGATCAGCGCCAGCGCCGAGGCCAGGTTGGAAAGCGCGCTCATCCAGCCGATCTGGGTGTTGGTCGCGCCCAGGGCCAGGGCAAACGGGTTGACGAAGTTGGTGACGAACGACTCGGAGATGTTGGAGATCAGGCCGTCGGCCCACAGCAGGCGTCGGCCGCGCCGGCTCTCGGGCCAGGCGTCGGCCTCCGGGTCCGGCGGCCCGGCCATGAACGCGTCCGTGTCGCTGCGCGCGTTGGCCAGCACATGGGAAAAGAGCCGCGCGATCTCAGGTTGCAGGCGTGACACAGTGTTCCAACCGGAAAGCAATCGGCGGCCATACCGGCCGCCGCACAAAGTATAACGCCATTACCGAGAGACGTCAAAAGAGGCCGCGGCTCTTGCGGCCGTCACAGTTTCTCCTCGCGCAAGGGGTGCAAGAGGCGGCGCCAGCCTGCCTGCAGGTCGTACTTGCGCATCTGCCAGGTGCCCACGATGCCGTAAGGCAGGAACAGCACCAGCAGGATGAAAACCACGCCGAACATCAGCGGCCAGCGTGCGCCGAACCACTGGTAGAAGAATTGGCTGAACGCCTGCATCAGCCCTGCGCCCAGCATGGGGCCGATCAGCGTGCCGATGCCGCCCAGGATGGTCATGATCAGCGCGTTGATGGTGGTCACTGCGCTGGTCATGCTGGGGGTCGCGCTGAGGTTCCACAAGGAGAAGAAGGCGCCCGCCAGCCCCGCCACCACCGCTGAGATCACGAACGCGACCGTCCGGTAGACTGCGGGGTTGTAGCCGATCATGCGCGCCCGGCTTTCGTTCTCACGGATCGCCACGAACACGCGGCCCGTGGGGGAATTCACCACCCGGCGCAACGTCAGGTACATCAGCACCATGAACGCCAGGGCGATGTAGTAGAACCGGGTGCGAAACTGGGTGGGGTTCAGCCATGCCGGAACCGGGATGCCGTGCAGGCCCTCGTCGGCGCCTGTCCACTGCACGAAATCGGTCGCCTTCGAGAGGATGAAAATCGCCTCGGCGATGGCCAGGGTGACCATGGCGAAGTAGACCCCTTTGACCCGGATCGAAACGGTGCTGAACAGAAGGCCCAGGAGGACCGAGACCAGGATGACCAGCAGGATGCCCAGCAGGAACAGGCCTGCCTCCACAGGCCCGCTCGGCGATTTGCCGGCGATGCGCGGCATGGCATGGGCCAGCCAGAGGGAGATGGTATAGGCGCCGCCGCCGAAAAACGCAGCATGGCCGAAGGAGAGGATGCCGGTGTAGCCCATCAACAGGTCATAACTCATGGCGTACACCGCCAGGATGAACACGGCGATCAACTGTCCCTGCCAGTAGCGCGCCGGCCCGCTGCTCGCCCCGCCGCCCGCGATCAGGCCATAGCCGAAGGGGAACAGCACCAGCACCGCCAGCACGACCAGCCCCGGCCATTGGCTCCTCAGCACGGCCCAGACGTTCGAGGTCAGATGAGATCTCACGCCGTCAACCTCCGCATTGTGTCCCGGTAGATCAGTCTTTCCTGCCGAACAATCCCGTCGGTCGCGTCAGCAGCACGATGGCCATGATGATGACGGTGGACGCCTCGGCGATGGCGGGGGTGAGCTGGAACTTCAAGGCCAGGAAGTCGCCGAACGCGCGTGCCAGCCCCAGCAGCAACGCGCCCACCGCCGCGCCGGTGTACGAGCCCATGCCGCCGATCACCACGGTGATGAACGCCTGAAGTTGAAAAGTGTCGCCCATGCCGGGTTGCACCGGGATGAACGGCGCCGCGCCGATGCCGCCCAGGGCAGCCAGGCCCGCGCCCAGCACGAACACCAGGGTGAACACCTTCCGCACGTTGATCCCCAACGCCTCCACCATCTCCCGGTCCTGCACCCCGGCTCGGATGATCATGCCCAGCCGCGAATACCTCATGAGGACCGCCAGCGCGATCAGCATAACGATGCCCAGGGCGATGATAAACAGGCGATAACTGGGGAAGGTGACCCCCATGATGTCCACCGTCAGGCTGCGTTTGCTGAACCACGCCAGGATGGACTCGGCCTTGCCGGGCTGCGAGAACATGGGCGGCCGGCTCATCTGGTATGCCAGCGGTTCCCACAGGAGCTGCGTCAGCTCGCGCAGCACGAACGCCAGTCCCAGGGTCACCAGCACCTGGTACAGCGGCCGCACGTATAAGGGTCGGATCAAGGTGATCTCAACCACTGCGCCCAATCCCGCACCGACCAGGGTTCCCACCGCCAGGGCCAGGAAGAAGCGCAGATCGGCGTTCATGGTGAGCACGGCGATGGGCGCGGCCTCGCGCACCAGGGTCAGCACTACGGTCAGTAAGACCAGCGCTGCTGTGCTGAACAGGCCACGGCGCGCGGCCCCCGGTTGCAGGACCAGGGTGCGGTCGCCGGGCCGGGCGTTGGCCAGGGACAGCAGCAAGCCGCTGATCAGCAGCAGCGTTGGGCGCAGCCAGAAGCGGGCCAGCGGCTCCTGTGGAGTGGCTTCGGCCAGGGGGTCGGCTGCAACGGTGACGGCGACGCGAGCGGTCTTGGCCAGATCCATGATGTCCAGCCCCAGCACGCCGGCCACCCCGACGGCTACTGCGGCCAGCACCAGCGCGTTGCGCAGCGGCCGCTGCCAGCTCTCGCTCACCCGCCAGGAGCGCGTCCAGGCTTGCAGGGGCGCCGCCGCGGCCAGCCCGGCCAACAGCGCAGCCACCAGGGGCGCCAGCCCGAACAGGAAGGTGGGGTTGGTGAAAAACTGCCAGCCGGCATACGCGCCGATCATGAACATGGTGCCGTGCGCGAAGTTCAGCACATCCATCAGACCGAAGATCAACGTCAGCCCGGCTGCGACCATGAAGTAGAGCGCGCCCAGCGTGAGGCCGGAGAGCGCAGTGCGCACGAAGGACTGCTGCCCCATGGTCTGCCAGCCGATCAGGCTGAGCACCACCAGCAGCGCCAGCACCACCAACAACGCCCGGTTTTCGCGCCAAAAGCTTCTCGTGATCATGGTGCGCCCTCAACTCCTGCGCGTGGCGACGGCCGTGCCCAGATAGCGATGGATCAGCGCGGTGTCGCCCACCAGGTCGGCCATTTGGCCGTTGTGCACGGTCTTGCCGTCGTCCAGGATGTAGTATTGTTGGGCGAGCTGACTGGCCATGAGGAAGTTCTGTTCCACCAGCAGGACTGTCGTAGTGGCGCTCAGCTCGCGAATCGCCACGATCATCTGCTCGATGAGCACCGGCGCCAGGCCTTCGCTGGGCTCGTCAATGAGCAGCAACTTGTTCTCCGGCACCAGCGCGCGAGCCACGGCCAGCATCTGCTGTTGGCCGCCGGAGAGATGGTTGCCGGGCAGCCGGTAGAGGCGCTTCAGGTCGGGAAACAGCCAGAAGATGAACTCGGCGCGGCGGTCCAGGTCGCCCTTCTTCCGTTCGGCGATGCGGAGGTTTTCGGCCACCGTGAGGTTACGGAAGATAGCGCGGTGTTCGGGCACGTAGCCCACCCCCATCTGCGCGATGTCGTAGGCGCGCATCCCTTGAATCTCCCGGCCGTCGAAGATCACCTTGCCCTCGCGCGGGGGCGTCAGGCCGAGGATGGACTTGAGGGTGGTGGTTTTGCCCGCGCCGTTGCGCCCCAGCAGTACGGTGATGCTGCCGGTGGGCACCGTCAACGAGACCCCTTCCAGGATGTGGAACTGGCCGATGAAGGTGTGAATCCCTGCGACTTCGAGAATGTTCGACATTCAGTTCCCTCAGTTCCGTGTCAGATCTCCATACAACGCCCCCAAGTACGCCTTCTGCACAGTCTCATTGGCTGCGATCTCGTTCGGCGTCCCTTCGGCCAACACCTCGCCCAGGTGCATCACCGTGATGATGTCGGAGATGCTCATCACCATGTCCATGCGGTGTTCCACCAGCACGATGGTGCGGTTCCCCTCGGCCATGATGTCATGGATGACCTCCAGCAGCGCAGGCACCTGTTCCGAGGACATGCCCGCCGTGGGTTCGTCCAGCAACAGCACCTCCGGATTGCTGGCCAGCATAATGCCCAGTTCCAGCTTGCGTTTGTCGCCGTGGGAGAGCACGCGCGCCGGGCTCAGCTCGCGGCCGGTCAGCCCCACGCGGTGGATCACGCCACGGGCGATCTCTTCGTAGCGGCGGAAGTGGGTCGCGGGCCGCAGCAGCCGGAAGCTGTCGCGTCCCATGGCCTGCGCGGCCAGGCGGATGTTCTCCAGGACTGTCAGGTTCGGGAAGATGTTGGTGATCTGGAACGAGCGGCCGATGCCGAGATGCGCGATCCGATGGGGGGGCAGGCGGGTGATGTCCTGCCCCTTGAAGAATACCTGGCCCCGGGTCGGTTTGATCGTGCCGCTGAGGAGGTTGAACAGGGTTGTTTTGCCGGCGCCGTTGGGCCCGATGATCGCGTGCAGTCGTCGCGCCCGGACCTTGATATTCACATCGGCGACGGCCACCAGCCCGCCGAACTCCTTGCGGAGATTGCGGGCCTCCAGGATCACTTCTGGCTCTTGCGTCATCGGCAGTCCTTTGCGTGCGCCATTAGCTTGCGCTTGTCATCTGGAAACGCAGCAGCGTCACTTCATGCTGATTTGTCCAGGAGCGGAATCGAGGCTTTAGCCGGTTGGATTGTTGAAGCGCCGAACCGCCTAAAGGCTCGATTCCGTTGCGTGGTCGTTTATTGCCCGATCTTCGGCAGGTTGCCGCAGCGAGCAGCGTACTCGCCGGTCAGGGTGCAGGGCACGCCGAGTTCGTCGTACTTGCTGACGTAAACCGTCTCGAAGAACCTGTAGGTGGGCCGGCCCTGCTCATCCTTAGGCGGGTTGATGTCCACCAGCTTGAGGATGTTCATCGGCTGCTCACAGACGTGGTCTTCGGCGCGGATGTGGTAGGTGCCTTTGGGGCCTTCGAACTTCAGGCCTTCCAGCGCCGGGATCATGGCATCGCCGCTGGTATCGCCGCCCGTCTTTTCCAGTGCGGCCGCCAGCGCAATGGCCGACGCCATACCGCCCGCAGTGAACAGATCAGGCGGCTCGTTGAAGAGCTCCAGGTGGCGTTTCACCAGGAAATCGTTGACGGGATTGTTGGGCACCGTGTAGTGGTAGACGTTCAGGCCGATCTGGCCCACGGCTGAGCCGTACACCGCTGCGAACGAAGCGTTGTCGCCGTAGCCCGTGGCCACCCGCATCTGATCCAGCGCGCCCAGGTCGCCGAGCTGCTGGAACAACGTCACGTATCCCGTGCCGGCCCAGGTCAGGAACAGACAGTCGGCGCCCGAGTCCATGGCCTGCTGGATGTAGGGGGTGAAGTCGGTGGTGGTGGCAGGCGCATAGATGTCGGCGATCACCTGTCCGCCGAACTTGGCGACCGAGTAGGCCAGGGCCGCGCCGCTGCCGCGGCCGAACGCGTTGTCAATGCCGATATGGGCGAAGTTCTTGCCTACGTTTTCCACCAGGTACTTGGCGATGACCAGGGTGTCGTCGAAATTGGTGCGGCTGGTGCGGAAGACGTAGGGGTTGAAGTTCTGGCCGGTGATGAAGGCAGACGCAGCCGGGTCCACCATCAGGATGATCTTGTACTCCTGGGCGATGGTGGTCAGTGCCACGGCCACAGCAGAACTGGACGGCCCCTGGATGATCTCGACGCCGTCTTTCTCGATGAGTTCGCGCGCGATCTGCACGCCCTTTTCGGGGTTGCCCTCATCATCGCGGATGAGGACCTCGACCGGCCGGCCGGCCACGATGTAGCGGCCCTGGTCGTCCGTCTTGCCGCCCGATACGTATTCCAGGCCGATCTGGAACCCGCGGGTTTGCTGCAGGCCGTAGAGCGCCAACGCGCCCGACAACTGCGAGATCTGCCCGATCTTCAGCACCTTGCCCAGCGGCTGTGGCGTAGCGGTGGGTTCTGGCGCCTTGGTCGGTTCCGGTGCTTTGGTGGGCTCTGGCGCTTTGGTCGGTTCCGGTGCCTTGGTGGGCTCTGGCGCCTTGGTGGGTTCTGCGGGGGGCGGGGCCTGGGTTGGTGCAGGGGCCGGCGTGGCCTGCCCGCAGGCGGCGAGCACAAGGCTCAGGATGAGCAGGATGGACAGGATGAACAACGAACGTTTCATGGGGCTTCCCTCCTTATGACTGAGTGTAAACGAACGACACGTGACATGTAGCCTACAGGTTCGAGGTTACGCGGCAGTTACAGCTTTGCCAGGAAGCCAAGGACGACCGATTGTCCCTGTCCCCGGCAGTCGTATTGCAAAACACGATAGTGCGCAGCCAGGGCCGGCGTCTGAAAGATCCAGCTGCTGGCTGCGTTCATCAAGATGCCGTTGTTCAGCACCAGCGCAGGCGCGTTCGGCGGGCCGTGGAGCTCGTAGTAGATGTTGATGCCGTTGGTGGTCAGGGTGGGCATGCTAACCTGCCGTGAAAGCCAACGTCACCCGCTTCTCCTCTCCCTCCCCCCGCTCCAGGAAGGTGACAGTGACGGGCGTGCCGATCCAGGCTACGTCCGGCGCCTTGGCATCGAGCCCCAGGATACGCGCGCTCACCCGTATCCCTTCGTCCAGCTCGACGATGCCGGCCAGGTAGGGGTTGTTGCGGTCGTAGCCCTCGGCGATCATGGCGCTAGGGCCCACGTAGACCGATGTGAAAGCAGCCAGCTTCCCCTTGCCGCTGAGCTCGGCCCATGCCATCTGCTCGTCGTGGCACTGGGGGCAAATGGCCCGTGGCGGCAGGTACAGCTTGCCGCAAACCTCGCAGCGCGTGGCCATCAGCTTGTGCTCGGCCAGATACTGGTTGAACGAAGCCGCCGTGAAGGGGCGAGATGGTTGTTCTGACATGGATTCCTCCTGGGACGGGTAGACAAGGAAACTAAGGAAACAGGGAAACAGGGAAACAAGGAACTTGTCTACCTACACTCATACACATGCACCACACACGTAGAGCCGGTGGCGCCGACGTTGTGTGAGACCGCCAACGGGATGTCTCCCTTCACCTGACGAGGGCCGGCTTCCCCGCGCATCTGCTTGAAGATTTCCACCGCCTGCGCCACGCCCGAGGCACCCACGGGATGGCCTTTGGACTTCAGGCCGCCCGAGGTGTTGATGGGCCGCGCGCCATCGCGGGCCGTGACGCCGTCCTCAGCCGCCTTGTAGCCCGTGCCGGGAGCGAAGAAGCCCAGATCCTCGCTGGCCACGATTTCGGCGATGGTGAAGCAGTCGTGCACCTCGGCCAGGCGGATATCGGCCGCCGTGACGCCGGCCTGTTCATAGGCCACCGCGGCCGCGCGACGCGCAGCCGTCAGGCTGGTGAGGTCGGCCCGCTCCTGCAAGATCACATCCGAGGCCTGGCCGCTGCCGATCACGTAGACCGGCGCGTCGGTGAACTCGCGAGCGCGCGCCGCAGAGACCAACAACACGCAGGCCGCACCGTCGGTGATGGGAGAGCAGTCGAACAGCCGCAGAGGCCAGGCGATCATGGGGTTGGCAGCGTCATCGTGCAGGAAGTCCCAGTGATCGCGCCAGGACGGCGCGGGCTTGCCCTTCTTGATGGCTGCCTGGATGCGCCCCTGCATCCAGGCCGGGATGGTCATCCCGAACTGCGCCTTGGGGTTCAGCGCGCCGTTCTCGTGGTTCTTAATGGCCACGTTCATCAGGTGTTCGGGTTTCATGCCGTAGCGGGCCATATAAGCGGTAGCGATGGCGGCGTAGAAGCCAGGGAAGGTGAAGCCCGCCGGGATCTCGTACAGGGTATCGGCGGCTGAGCCCAGGGTGTCGGTCACCTGGGCGGTGGGCAGTTTGGTCATCCGTTCGACGCCGCCCACCAGGACGACATCGTACATCCCCGAGGCTACGGCCATAACACCTTGCCGCAGCGCTGCGCCACCGCTGGCGCAGGCCGCCTCGACGCGCGTCGCCGGCCTCGGCACCAGGCCGGCCGCATCGGCCATGATGGGCGCCGTGTGGCCCTGGCCCTCGAACAAGTCGCTGGAATAGTTGCCGATGTAGATCGCTTCCACGACCTCGGGGTCGAACCCCTTGTCCACCGATTGGCGCAGCTCTTTGAACGCCTCCACGAACAAATCACGGCTGGTTTTGTCGGGAAACGCGCCGAATTTGGACATACCCACGCCGACGATGGCGACCCCGTGCGGGAAAGGTTTGACTCTGCCCATGGATCCTCCTTCTGCAAGTTTAGATTGCGGCGCTACAGCGCCGCTTTTTGATCGTTGTGCTGCAAAGCGGCGACCCGATCTTGGATTGCGGCGCTACGGCGCCGCTTTTCGAATGTTGCACTCCAAAGCGGCGACCTGTCGCCGCAATCCAAAGCGGCGGTCAGCCGCCGCACTCCAAAGCGGCGACCCGATCTTGGATTGCGGCGCTACGGCGCCGCTTTTTGATCGTCGCAGCGCTGGCAAACCGCTTTTCGATCGCTACGCTGCAAAGCGGCGGTCAGCCGCCGCACTCCAAAAAGCGGCGACCCGGTTTTGGATTGCGGCGCTACGGCGCCGCTTTTTGATCGTCGCAGCGCTGGCAAACCGCTTTTCGACCGGTACGCTGCAAAGCGGCGGTCAGCCGCCGCACTCCAAAGCGGCGACCCGGTCTTGGATTGTGGCGCTACAGCGCCGCTTTTCGATCGTCGCAGCGCTGGCAAACCGCTTTTCGATCGCTACGCTGCAAAGCGGCGGTCAGCCGCCGCACTCCAAAAAGCGGCGACCCGGTTTTGGATTGCGGCGCTACGGCGCCGCTTTTTGATCGTCGCAGCGCTGGCAAACCGCTTTTCGACCGGTACGCTGCAAAGCGGCGGTCAGCCGCCGCAATCCAAAGCGGCGACCCGTCGCCGCACTCTAAAGCCGCACTCCAAAGCGGCGACCTGTCGCTGCAATCCAAAGCGGCACTCCGAAGCGGCCTATCCCGCCGCGCTGCCGGGCGTGAAGCCGGGCACCACCAGCCGCGGGACGATGCCCGCCTTCTCCACTTCCTCTCGAATCCAGGCCCGGAAATCGGGATGCGCGATGTTGATCAGCGCCTCGGTGCGCGCCTTGACCGATTTGCCCCGCAGCTCGGCCACGCCGAACTCCGTCACAATGGTGTCCACGTCCTGGCTGGGCACCGTCACCTCGGCGCCGTGGGCCAACATGGGCACGATGGTGGAGATGGTGCCGTTCTTGGCCGTGGAACGGAGCGCGATGATCCCCCGGCCCCCTTCCGACATCCGCGCACCGCGATGGGTGTCCAGCTGGCCGCCCGTGCCGGAGAAGTGTTTGGGGCCGATGCTCTGCGAGCACACCTGGCCGTAACAATCTACCTGCAGCGCAGTGTTCACACTGACCATCTTGTAGTTCTTGGCGATCACGTAGGGGTCATTGGTGACGCGACCCTGGAGCAGCTCCACGGCCAGGTTGTTGTGCATGAAGTCGTAGAGCTTTTGGGTGCCCAGGGCAAACGCGCCTACCATCTTGCCCTTCCAGATCGTCTTGCGCCGGCCGGTGATGACCCCCGCCTCGAAGAGGTCTACCATGCCGGTGGTCAGCATCTCGGTGTGCACCCCCAGATCGCGGCGATCCATCAGGAACGCAGTGATGGCGTTGGGGATGCCACCGATGCCCAGTTGAATGGTGGAGCCGTCCTCGATCAGGTCAGCGATGTACCCGCCGATGGCCCGCTCCCACTCGGCCGGCGGCGCGCTGGGCAGCTCGAACAGCGGTACGTGGTTTTCCACTACGTGGTCCACCTCGGAGATGTGGATCTGCGTGTCGCCCAGCGTCCAGGGCAGGTTTTCGTTGATCTCCAGCACCACCAGGTCGGCCGCCTCGATGAGCTGCTTCTCGATCACCAAAGACAGGGAGAGCGACATGTAGCCGTAGCGGTCGGGCGGGGTGGCCGTGCCCCAAAAGACGTTGACATGCCGCTTGGACGCGTAGAGCTTGTCGTCGGCCGCGCGATGCAGGTTGTTGGGGATGTAGGAGGTGCGGCCTTGCGGATGCACCTCACGGTCGGGCGCGCCGTAGAACCAGTTTTCGACGAAGAAATGGCCCGACATCTCCGGCTTGAGGATGAAGTCGTAGAGCCGCAGCGGCAGGCACACCCAAACCGTCACATCTTCGAGACGGTCGCGATGGCGGCCCAATTCGGTCAACAGGCCGACCGGCTCGGCTGCGGCCATGGCTGTGGCGATCGTCTGGTGGGACTGCACCAGGGAGACCGCTTCGGGGATGGAGATGAGCTTGTGTTCGTAGAGTTTTCTGGGGTTCATGGCATTTTGTCCCTGTTCGGAAAATCCGGACGTCGGGGCTTGCCCCGGGCCGCAGCAAGGCCGCAGCAAGCTGCGGCGTCCGCTTTCAGGGTCAGGATACCAGGAACCGGTTTCAGTAGGGTTACAGCGCGCCGCTGAGCTTGCGGTAGAACGCCCGGGTCTCCGCCGACGGCGCCACGTCCAGCTCGGCGCGCAGGACGTCCACGCAGCGGCTGTAGGTCTTCAGGGCCTGGCTGCAATTGCCCTGGGCGGCATACGCAGCCATCATCAGGCGGTAGGCGCGCTCCCAACAGGCGTCCTTGCTCAAGATTGCCTCACAGAGCTGCAGCCCTTCATCGTACGCGCCGCGTTCGATCAGCTCGCCGGCCAGGCGATCTGCCGTCCGCAGGTAAAGGGCCAGCAACCGCTCTCGCTCTTCGCTGGCCCAGTCCTCGTAAAGCGCGTCGGGCAGGTAATCGCCCCCGTAAAGCGCCAGGCCTGATCGCAACTGTGCCAACCCCTCTTCGCGGGCCCCTGAGGCTAACAGCCGCAGCCCTCGCTCGCAAGCAGCGCGAAACGCTGCGGCGTCCAGCCACAGATCGGCTTCGGGCCGCAGGCGATAGGTCGAGCCGTCCCGTACCACGAACGCGAAGGGCGCATCGGCCGGCCGTTGTGGCTCGATGGCCTTGTTCAGGGCGTTGAGCGCCACCTTGAAGTCGCGCAGAGCCGCCTCGGGCGAGAGGTTCGGCCACAATCGGTCGGTGATCTCCTCTCGCTGCAGCCAGCGGCCCCGTTCGGTGATCAACAGTTGGAACAACTGGCGGGCCTTGTCGCGCTGCCACTCGCGCGCGGTCACCTCCACGTCCCCGCGCCAGACCCGGAACCCGCCCAGGGTTTGCACGCGCAGTTGGTAGCCCGGATGCACCTCGATATCGGGCAGGCCCATTTCGGCCAGCAGCCGCCGGGCATAGGCCGGTCGGTCGCGGCGATCGCGAGCCAGGATCAGGAGCGGGACTGCGCGGCGCGGGTCGGGCAGGCCCACAAAGGTCGGGGCCGTCAACAGCGTGTCGTAGCCGTTGCCCTCGCACAGCGCCAGAAGATCGTGCAGGCAGGGGATCAGGTGCTGCTCCTGGCGCAGCTCGTGGTAGGCCACGGCCAGCCAGAGGCGGGTCGCCGCCCGTCCGTAGACGTCGCCGCAGTCGCGGAAGGCGATCAATGTGCGGGAGAGGAGCTCAACCCCCTCGGCGACCCGGCCGGCCAGCACGTAGCCGGCGCCCAGGGCGAGCCGGGTCAGGGCTTCGATCCACGGATCGCCCGCCCACTGCGCGATCTCGATCCCCTCGGCCGCCGCGCGCCGCGCCGACTCCAGGTCGCCGTTGAAGCCGTAGGCGCGCGTCAGCCCCCACATGGCCTCGGCACGGGTGCGACGCACGTCCAGCCGATCGCCGATGGCGATGGCGGTCTCATAGCAGCGGATCGCCTGGTTGAGGGGCCGGGCCTCGGCTCTGTTGCGGCCGGTAGAGGCGGGCCCATGGCCGGTGCTGCCCAGCAACTGGATGGCGTGCCCCAGGCGCATGTGCGCCACTGCAGTAACAAAGGGGGAGTTGAGCCGTTCGCCAAGGGCGATCCCCTCGTTGGCCAGAGCGTGGGCCTGCTCGGGCCGGCCGCGTAAGACGTGGATCAACGCCAGGAGCAGCACAGTCTCGCGGTGGAAGCGCGGGGGATGGTAGTGTCCTTGTTGTGCCTCCTGGCGTTCGGCCGCGGCCCACGCCTCCAGGATGCGCTGCGCTTCGTCCAGCCGGCCGGTGCGGATCTTGGCGCGCACGCTCAGGGTATCCTCGGTCGGCCCTTCCTCGCGCAAGATGCGTGCTTCGCGATGCAACTGCTCGGCCTCGGCCGGCTTTCCGGTGTTGAGTTTGTTCTCTGCCAGCAGGTCCAGCAGCCGGGCGCGTGCCTGGCGGTCGGGGATGCGCTCCGAAAGGCGCACCGCCTCTTGGAGCAGCTTTTCGGCCTCGGCCGGCCGCACCGTGTCCAGGTAGACCATGGCCTGGCCGTGGAGGGCGCGGCTGATGCCCGGCAGGTCGTTGCGGCTGCGCCAGATCTGCTCGGCCGAGGCGTACCAGCCCAGCGCCTCGGCAAAACGGCTGCGCAGGCGGTTCACGTCGCCCAGATAGGCCTGCAACAGCGGCCGGCCGGCCACGATGTCGGCGGGCAGTGCGGCGATCCAGTTGGCCACGGTGTCCAGGCGGCCGGAGCGCAACAGCGACTCGGCGACCTTCTCAACGGCCGCTGCAGCCTCTGCGTGATCGCCCGCCTCCAGCCAGTGGTAGATGGCCTCTTCCAGCGGGCCGTACGCCTGATAGTAGCGGGCAGCACGCCGGTGACGTTGGATCACCCCGGCGGGGTCCTGCATGGCCTGAGACCGCAGGAAGTCATGGAAGAGATGATGGTAGCGGTATTGCCCTTCGCCCAGGGTCACGACGAAGAGGTCGAGTTCTTGCAACCGGCGCAGCAGCTCGGCCGCAGTGAGACGGCGGTCGTCGCGGGCCGGAGGGGCGTCGTGCGGGGCCGGCCCGTCCAACACCGCCGCGCACGCCTCGGGGGTCAGCTCGCGCAAGACGGCGGTCTGGCGCATGAAGTCGGCGATCTCGGCCGGCTGGCGGTCCAGCAAATCGCGCGCCAGGTAGTCGAACAGCGCTGTGAGGGAGGCCACCCCATGCCGGTTGTTGAGCAGGTCTGCCACGTTGCCCGCCGCGCCGCTGCGCAGCCCCTGCCAGATCAGTTGGAGCGCGATGGGCCAGCCCTCGGTTTTGTCGGCCAACGCAGCCACCTCCGCCGCAGACAGGGAAATGCCGTAGGCCTCACGGAAGAGGGACGCGATCTCCGCGCGCTGAAACGCCAGGTCGTGCCTGTTCAGCTCCAGCACCCGGTTTCTGGCGCGCCAGGCCACCATCCCCGGCAAGTTGAGCGGATGGCGGGTGGTGATGATCACGTGCAGGTCGGCCGGCAGGTGAGCGATCAGCCGGTCGGTCAACGCCACCACGGCGGACGAGCTCGCGACAAAATGATAGTCGTCCAGGACCAGGACGGTGGGACCGTCCAACCGTTCTGCCAGCGCGTTGATCAGCGCATCCAACGCCCACGACCACTGGCCGGCCAGCCCGCCCTGGCCGATCTCATGGAGCACCACCGTCGGTGTATCGGGCAAGGTTGGCAGGGCCAGGGAGAAAGCGCCGATCAGATAGGAGAGGAACTGACGGGGGTCGCCGTCCGATTCATCCAGGGAGTACCAGGCGAGGATGGGGTTACGAGGTACGAGCACCGGCCGGCCCGTGCCCGGTGCGCCGGCCGGCCCGGCTGGCGATGGCTCGGGGTGGGCCAGCCACGCTCCGAAATCCGCCAGCAGGGTGGTCTTGCCGTAGCCCGGACCGGCCTGCACGATGGTCAGGGGATGGTCCAGCGCCTCCCTCAGCCGGGCGACCAAAGAAGGCCGCGGCAGCACCCGCCGGTGCAGCCGCGGCGGCATGAGCTTGGTGCGCAAGAGCAGGTCAGCTTGCATCGGTGCAGCGTGTCTCTGCTGCGTGCCGGGCACCCGGTGAGATGCCCGGCATATCTGTCATCATGCGTCGGGTCAGTCGAACCCGGCCTCACCAGGGGCTGGGCCCGGTGGGCGGAGCGACCCCCAGGTAATCGTAGTCGAAACGGCCATCGCGCATGATTTCCTCGCCGTCCACCGTTACGGTGCACCGGACCGGGATCACATCCACGTGCACCGAGGACGTCCAGGGCGCCCTGGTCTCGGCCGGATAGGGGTTCCCGAACGCGACATGAACGCCGGGGATCTTCTCGTCCTGCAGCAGGTTGCCGGTCAGACGGCGCAGGCCGACGTTGGTGCCGATGGCGAACTCTCCCACCCGCCGGCCGTTCTCGGCGGAGTCCAGATAGGCCCCCAGCTCGGCGATCAGGTCCTGGTTGCGGCCCGTGATGTCGGCCACCAGGCCGTCGTGGATGATCAAGGTGATGGGATCTTTCAGCACGCCGTACTTGTGGCTGAAGAAGTCGCCTACGACGTGTGCTACGACCCGGCCCTCAACGGTTTCCGGGCAGGAGTAGGTTTCGCCCTCGGGCAGGTTGCCCCACTGGCCGGGCTGGTGGTAGAGGCCGGTGCAGGGCACCCAACGCCGATCGGGGTTGAAACGCGCGGTCAAATCGGTGCCGTCCGGCGTAGTGACGTGGATCGTCTCCGCCAGGCGGACGATGTCGTATACAGAACGGGTGACCGAGGCCACCCGGCGGTAGTCGGTGTTCATCCCCTCGATCATCGTCTGGACGGTGATGCCGGGCATGTGGGCGTGGCGGGCCTTCAGGTCTTGGGTCAGGAAGGTGCGCAGCGCCATGCGAAAGGCGACCTCGCCGGGTTGGCCCGATGCTGCGTAGAAGGTCACGTGCGGCCTGAAGCGGGACAGCTCGGTGCGCAGTTGGTCAGGGAACTCCAGGATGGGCCGCTCGGCGTACTGCTCCAGGTCGCGCACCAGCACCTCTGCCCCTGCGGCCGACGCCTCTTCCCCCAGCAGCCGGCCGATGCCGTGGGTGATCTGGTCGGTGAGCACGAACACGCGGTCGCCCGGCATCACGTTCATGCAGGTGAGAACGGCCACCCGGGCGCCGGATCGCATCGCCTCGATCTGTTTCAAGCTCACGTGAGCGGCATCACTGGGCATGGTTCCTCCAAGGCATCTTGTATGCTCAACCCGGTCGGACGTGGGCCAGGAACGCGGCCATCCACTCCGCCGGTTTCTCGATGTGCGGCGAGTGCGCGCAGTCGGCGAGCACCACCTCGCGATAGCTGCCGCCGGCCGCCGCGTATTTCTCCAGCACATTGCGCGTCTGGCCCAGCATCGGCTGCGGCGGAACCACCTCCTCGCCGGGCCAGCCGGGCACATAGCCGAGCTTGCCCAGGGTTGCCAGGTCGAACATCGAGTTATCGCCCACCACCAGGTCGCTGTCTCCCCGGATCCACAGGATAGGCGGCTTTGGGTTGGCGGCCAGGAGGTCGGGCACGTCGTCCCGCAGGTACTTGGGCGACCAGCAGTTGACCGGCCCCCAGACGCCCGGCGCCACGTAGGGCCAGTTGGGCGAGGGCACCGAATCGCCCGGGTAGCGGTCGGGCCCGGTCTTCTCCATCAGCGAAGCGGTGAGGAAGTCCTCCTCGCGCGCGGCGCGGAAGGGCGGCTTGTAGTAGAACGCGTTGATGATGTTGCGCGGGGAGTTGGCGTCATCGGCGCTCCGGTCGCCCATCTGGATGCGCTGGATGAACACGGGGCTGACCACGCCGCCCCCCGAGCCGGCGAAGTCGTCGAAGCAGGGGGTTCCTTCGATGTCTTTGGTGCCGCCGAAGCCGTAGGGGCTGACCGGCGCCTGGAGCGTGGCGGTGATGACGCGTTCCGGGTGATCGGCGATGAAGCGGTATACGATGCCGCCGGCCATAGACCAGCCCACCAGGTGGGCCCGCCGGACGCCCAGCGCGTCCAGGAGCTCGTCCAGGTCGTCGGACCAGTCTCGATAGCCGCGTGTGGCGTTGATCAGCTTGTCTTCGGTCCAGCCGTAGCCGCGCAGGTCAGGCGCAATGCAGTAGAAGCCGTTGCTTGCCGTCAGCGCAAGCATCAGCTCTTCCCAATAGGTTGCCGCCGAGAAGTTGCCGTGAAGAAAGACAACGGGTTCGCCGTCCGGGTCACCGCAAGAGAGCACATGTTGGCGCAAGCGAGGCGTATCAACAAAAGTAGACGTAATGCCGGGCAGGACAGGGATATCGGACATAGATGCACTCCTTTCAGGCCAGTAACAGGTCGCAGAGCCACCTTGCGCCTATTATGCCATGCGTTGCCGGTAATTGCAATCTGTCCGCTGACGGTGTCCTGGCCGTGATCGTTCGAGGCTTGTGTTGGAGCGATGTGGCAACTGAAGTTGTAGTTGCTATTGAAAACTAAAAATGGGCTCTTTTGATTGCAATGAACTCATACAGCACCACGCCATCGCTCCCGTGAGGCGATTCATTCAGTAGTTTCCCGTCACCGCGCACGACCATCGCCCCGCCAAACGAAGGTTCTTCGATTCCTTCTTCCAGCGCATTGACCAGAAAAGCTGTCTTACCGATCGCCTTTACTGCGTCGAGATAAGCCGCTCGCTCTTCCGTTTCCCAACGGCGTTTGTCCGGTGACTGCCCAGCAAATGCCCGCGCCATAGGCACCAGCACCCAATCCAGATCTCGTGGCAGTTGCATGGTCGCTTCGACGGCAAACAAGTCGCCACAAATCAGAGTGGCTATCTTGCCCAGCTCGGTCTCTGCTACTTCGATGAGGGTACCCGCTCGCAAAGGCGGCTTTTCACTCAGCTTACGCTGTACCGCCACAATTTGTCCTGTGCGGTCTAACAGGAGGCTGCTGTCGTATACATCCGCCCCGTGCCGTTCCAGCATCCCGAAACTAACGAAAACCCGATACCTTTGCGCAAGCCGGGCCACCGTGGAAACGGTTGGCCCTGAAACAGGTTCGGCAAATCGTTCCAGGTCTTCTTGTTCGTACAGGTAGCCGGTAAACGCGCACTCCGGCAGCACGATCAGGTCGGGTTGGGCATCGGCGATGGCCGTTAGCCTGTCTTCCAGGCGGCGGAGATTTTCTGTTGGTGACCTTAGCCGGATTTTCAAAGGGATAAGAGCGACGCGCATACATGCAGCAACCGTATCGCTAGAAGGCATAGTCGGAGACATCCATCGTTATCGCTTTACCCCGCCACGGCGTTTGATGGCAAGCCCGTGCAGGAACAAATCCGGTACGTCAATCCGCCCATCGGGACGCTTACGGCATACCCCCAGTTCGACCAGAAAATCCAGGAATTTCTCCGGCGTCTCCCGGGGCGGGCGTTGTTTTTTTTGTGTATCACTACTCCACCGTTCCCAATCGGCGCCAAGGATTTTGATCCACTCTTCGCGGGTTAACGGCACTTCTTGGTTCGATAACCGCTGAGCCAACCCTTCGAGCCATGGCATCTCACGACTCTTGAGCATCCGCACATATTCATCCGAAACCTGGTCGAGCGCACGACGCAGGGAAGTAGGGTGAACTAATTGCCGGCCACTTGCCCTTGCCGAATTTAATTCTTGGGCTGCAGCTTGACCCCACAAATTGACCAGGGCTCGTGGCGTAATCTGTCCTTTCCCGAAGACCGGCGCGCGCGTCCAGCAGAATCCAGTCCGGGCGTAGCTCATCACGGATTTGTCGTAACAGGCTTCTCAGCGGGTGTTCCGACATTAGCACTCTTTTTACCCATGCCCTGAGCATCAATTGCAAGACAGCGGCGAGGTATCAGCGCCGGGCCGCTTTGCGCGACCCCGGCGATAAAACTACGCAGGTAAAGGTTACAGGTAGCCTCTCAACATACTCCTGAATTCTCTCGCTCAGCACCATCGGGCAATCCTCTCTTCCTTCAGACGCAGACCGGAGTAAGACCTCACTGCCCGTCGGCCCGCTTATGAACACCTGACCTGACGCAGACGACGCCGCTACATGCAGCAATCGTTATAGCACAACCTCACACAAAAGGCAACAACCTAATGCACAGCAAGCCTCGCCCCCTGCGTTGCCAGGGCGGCGTCCAGGTCGGCGGCGTCGCGAAATGCCGCCACGATGCGCACGAACTCCGCCAGGCTGCCGGCGCGCTGGCGCAGCAGACGCAGCTTGCCGCCGATGGGATCGGTGGCGGCCGTGCCCACCGCGTAGGCGCCGTGGAACGCAAAGTAGGCCTGGTTCAGCTTGCGGATGGCATAGCCCCGCTCCACCAGGATCCGCCGCCGGGCCTCCATGTACGCCTCGGCCTCCTCCACCTCTCCCGCTGCCAACAGGCGGTCTACCTCCAGCCGGGTCTGCCGCATGAACGCGCCGAACTCGAAATCGGCCGGGACCGCCTCCGGCTTCAGCCAGTCGCGGCGCATGGACAGCGGCCGGGGCCACGGCGCAGGGCCTACCCGGTCCGGGTAGAAGCGCGCCATCACGCGGCGGCTGATCTCCTCGCCGATGATGGAGGCCACCGTCTCGTTGATGGTGCGCATCTGGCCGTCCTTGTAGTAGTTCCAGCCCAGGGGCCTGAACGCCAGGTAGGTGTGGGCCCATTCGTGCGCCACGGTATCCGCTACCCACTCCAGAGACGTTGTCTCCAGCACCATGGTGGGATAGGAGGAGAAGCCCCCCGTGCCTTCCACCAGCGCGCTCATGTGCAGCTTGGTTTCGATCTGGGCTTCGATGCGTTCCATCTCGCTTACGGGCAGGAGCGGGTCGAGATAGACCCCGCGCTCCATGGCGATGCGGTATCTGGGGGAGACGATGAGGTAGTTGGGGCTTTCGGTGAATTGGAAGCGCACGGGCGGCCAGATATGCCCTGCGGTGGCCAGGCCGGCTTCGGCCAGCGCGCTGCCCACCTGGTGCTCCAGGATGCGCTCCACCGCCGGACGGCGCTCCGCCTGCAGCGCGCGCAACGCGTCCAGCTCGGCCTGGGGGCCCGCTGCCGCAGCGGTCGGGTCGGCGTAGGTCGGGTCGGCGTAGATGCGGGTGATCTCCGCTTCCAGGGAGCGGACGCGGCCGACGGCCTCGAAGTACGCAACCACCAGATCGTGCTGTTCCTGGGGGGACAGCCCGGCGCCGGGCCGCGCTACTGCGTCGCGCAGCTTCTGGCCGACCGCCTGCACTTCCCATGCTGCCAGTTGGAACCCCTGCCCCCGTATCGCCGCGCGGATCAGCAGGTCGGTCCGGGCCGGCCCCAGGTAGCCGTCGGCCGGCAGCGCCAGCACCAGAAACAGGCACAGCACGGCCAGCCGCACCCAGATCCAGAACGCCGCCGTCGTGCGGGATCGGGCCCGCGGCCGCCAGAAAGTTGCCAGGGGGCGTGAGATGCGCATCATGAACCGATTCAACGTCTACGCAGCAGCAGAGGCGATCGCCAAGATCTCGTTTGGCATGGTGGACTTCCGCATCGGCCCGGGCGATCCTGCCTGGCATCTGCGCAATCTCTCCGATTATAAAGGCCCCTTCCTTCTGGGACAAGCCAGCAGGCTTACACTTGGCGATGGGGACGTCGCCGGAAGCAAGACCCACGGATGGGCGAGGCCGCCCGCCCCGACACTCTGGCACCGGTGGCGACGGTGGCCGTCCGCCGGATAGCTTTTTGGGCCGCCGCCGTCCGGTGGGTTATAATCTTTTCTTGACGCCTGGGCTTCGAAGCCAGTCCTGGCCCTGCGCGCCCGTCCATCACCGCCGAAACGAGTTGTTATGGCCGACATCCTGTTCCTGCCCGCCCATCGTATCTCTGCTGCCGAACGCGCCGCCGTGATCAACGCCGCCTACGCCGACTACAACGTGCCGTTTCGCGTGACCCCCAAACAGATGCAAGACATGGTCAGGTTCTACGACGTGGACTTGACCCGCTCATGGGTGGCGCGCGTGGCCGATGAGACGGTGGGCATCGCTCTGCTGGCGCACCGGGGCAGCCGGGGGTGGGTCAGCGCCGTGGGGGTGGTGCCTGCGTGGCGCCGGCAGGGGGTCGCGCGGCGGCTGATGGCGGCGCTCATCGGCGGCGCGGAGGTCATGGGGCTGCGCCAGTTGACCCTGGAGGTGATCAGCGCAAACGAAGCTGCCCGCCAGCTCTACCGTGCCCTGGGCTTTCGCGAGGTCCGGGAGCTGCTGAGCTGGAAATTCCCGTCCGAAGCCGATCCCTTGCCCATCCCCCGCGAGCGGCTGGAAACGGTCTCGCCCGACACCATCTGGCGCTATTTCTCGGCCTGGCACGACCAGCAGCCGTGCTGGCAACACGAGGAGGCGACGCTGCGCCGCATGGCCGGCCAGGTGAAAGCCTATTTGTTGCTGCTGGCAGACGAGCCCGCCGGCTACTGCCTGGCCGCCGACCGGGGGGAGGCTGTGACGCTGATGGACGTGGGTATCAATCCGGAGTTCGGGCCGGTGAATGCGGGCCGCGTGCTGCTACAGGCGCTTTCGGCGCGTTATCCCGGCCGGCCGTTGACGATCACCAACGTGCCGGCCGACGCAGGCCTGAACCGGGCTCTGGCCGCACTTCATTTCCTGGTGGTGGTGCGCCAGCAGGAGATGATCCTGCGTTTGGCGTGACAGGTTTTTTTGCGCCCGGCGCGATGTCAATTACCGGCCTGACCGCCGGCCGACGCCTCGAGGATTGCATCGGCCGGCATGCCCGGCCGCAAGAGCCCCGCCTCGTTGTCCAGCTCGATCTTCACCGCAAACACGGTCCTGGCCCGCTCCTCCTGAGTCTGCACGTTCTTGGGCGTGAACTCGGCCTGGTCGGCGATGTGCACGACGCGGCCGAGGAAGACGCGGCCGGGATAGGCGTCTACCGTCACTTCCGCCGTTCCGCCCAGCTTCACCCGGTCGAGCTCCGCGGTGGGGACGTAGATCGTCAGCCTGACGGTGCGCAGGTCGGCCACGGTGAACAGCGCAGCGGCCGGTTGGACCACCTCCCCGCGGCGGACCGCCTGCACCGTCACCACGCCGGCAATAGGGGATGTGAGTGTGAGTTTGGCGTCCAGGGCGTCCAGGGCGGCCAATCCGGCCTCGGCCTGGGCCACGCGGGCTTCTGCCAGGGCGATCGCCTCGGCCTGTGCAGGCGCCTGGGCCTGGTCCAGCCCGGCCTGGGCCACGCGCAGCGCAGCTTCAGCCTGGGCGACCTCTCCCTCTGCCCGGTGAACGGCGGCGTCCAGGGCCACGGGCTGCCTGCGCATGGCCTGTAGTTGCGCCAGCGCCTGCCGGGCCCCGCGTTCCTGTGCCTGCGCGGCGCGCACCAAAGCCTCGGCCGCGCTCACGTTCTGGTCGTAGATGGCCCGGCGCGTGCGGTCCTCGTCGGAGCCGGGGTTCGGCAACGATTCCTGCAACACCTGGGCCGCCTTGAGCTCCGCGCACGCCACGTCTACCGCTGCGGCAGCCGAGCGCACCTGGCCCAACGCAGCGTTGATCTGTGCGTCCAACGCCTGAGGCCGATCGCGCTGCGTTTGGGCTGCGGCCAACGCTGCACGAGCAGCCGCCAACGCAGCCTCGGCCTGGCTGACCCTGGCCTGTGCCCGCGCGATGTGGGCCGGTTGCGGCGGTGCGGCAATCCGTGCCAGCTCGGCCCGGGCAGCTTCCACGGCCGCCTGCGCCTGCGCCCGTCGCGCTGCCAGCTCCGCACCGTCCAGCACGGCCAGCACCTGGCCCTGGGCGACGGTTTCGCCTTCTGCCGCCGCGATCTCCACGACGCGGCCGGCGGTCTCTGCGGCTACGTGCACCTCGGTGGCCTCGATCACGCCGTTGTACCGACGCACCTCCACCTGGGCCGCGCGGCGCGGCACGAAACGGGACCATAATTCCTGGAGTTCGGGCCAGGGGGAGCGTCGTTCGGCCTGGTCCACAGCCCGAGGCCCGTTGAAGTAGGCGTCGGCCGGCATCCCGGGCTTCAGTGCCCCGTCCGGGTTGGCGGCGACGACCTTGACCGCGAAGACCGTGGTCGCGCGCTCCTCGCGGGTCTGGACGTTCTTGGGGGTGAACTCGGCGCGGCCGGCGATGTACGTCACCGTGCCGGGGAAAGTCCGGCCGGGGAAAGCATCCACCGCAATGGCGACCGGCTGGCCCAATGCCATCTCGCCCAGCCTGGGCTCCGGCACATACACGGTGAGGGTGACTTCGGACAGGTCGGCCAGCCGGACGATAGGGGCGGCCGGCGGCGCCACTTCGCCGGCGTGTAGGATCACTGCGATGACGGTGCCGTCCTGCGGGGCCACGAGGCGCGCCTGATCTTTGCGCGTCTGCAAGGTCGAGACGGCAGCCTGGGCCTGCGCGACCGCCGCCTCTGCGGACGCGATCTGTTCCGGGGTCGCGCCGGCCTCCAGGACGGCGACCTCGGCCTGGGCCACAACGACGGCCTCCGCCGCCAGGGTGTAGCGCGCAGCCGCCACATCGGCCTGTCCCTGCAGCGCCAACGGCTCCTCGCGCTGCGCCTGCAGGTCATTCAGGGCCTGCCGCGCCGCATCGCGAGCAGTCACGGCGGCGACGTGTCTGGCGTGTGCCTGCCAGGCGCGCTGACTGGCCAGGTTCCACTGGAGGCTGGCATAGGACAGGCGTTCGGGCGGCGCTTCGATGCGGGTTGTGCCGCCGCCGGGAATCGGCAACGGCACCTCGATCCCTTCTTCCAGCGATTTGACGATGCGGCCCCACAGTTGCACCTCCAGGTCGGCCGCAGTCGCCGAGGCCTCGGCCGCGCGCACCTGTTCGATGGCCGCTTGCAACGCAGCCGAGGCTTGAGCGATCTGGACATCCAGCTCCGACGGCGCGTCTATCAGCGCCAGGGCGTCCTGCCAGGCCGTGTAGGCCGCGTCGCGCGCCGCCTCAGCCTGGAGCACCGCTGCGCGCGCCACCGCCAGGTCGACCGGCCGAACGCCGGCCTTCAGCAGGGCGAGCTGCGCCTGTGCCACCCGCACCGCTGCCTCGGCCTCTGCGATCTGCGCGTCCAGCAGAGCGGTGTCCAGCTCGGCGATGAGGTCGCCCGCAGCCACCATCTGTCCCTCGGCCACGTGCAGGGCGACGATACGGCCCCCGGTCGGGCTGGCGACCTCAACGGTGCGCGCCTCGATCATCCCGGATGCGACCAGGCCTTCGCTCTGGGCCGAGGGCCGAGAGCCGACGGCGGCGATCAGGGTACTTGCTCCCGCCCAGGCGGCGCGGCCGACCTGCAGCAGTTCTGCGCGCCAGAAGATCGCCGCGGCCACTGCGGCCAGGGCCAGGAGGATGAAAACGATGCGTTTTAGCCGCATAAGCTGTCCTTTTGCGCTAACGGATCCGTGCGATGAACACATCTTCCAGGCTGGGAGGGATGATCAGGATATGCTCCACCGCCACGCCTGCCGCGGCCAGCGTCGCCTCGACGCGTGGGACCAACTGCGCTGCGTCTTGGGCCACCGCGTGCAGCCGCGCGCCGTACAGCGCGACCTCGTCGAAACACCCCAGCCCCTTCAGCGCCTGTAACGCCGGCCCGGTAGGACGGCAGGCGATTTCGATCACCTGCCCGCGCATCTGGCCGGCTTTGATCTCGGCCGGGCTCCCCTGGGCCACGATGCGGCCCAGGTGGATGAACGCCAGGGCCTGGCATTGCTCGGCCTCGTCCATGTAGTGGGTGGTGACGAAGATGGTGGTGCCGTTTTGTGCCAGCGTGTAGAGCAGCTCCCAGAACTCCCGCCGCGAAACGGGGTCAACCCCCGCTGTGGGTTCGTCCAGGAACAGGATCTCGGGCTCGTGCAGGATCGCCGCGCCCAGCGCCAGCCGCTGCTTCCACCCGCCGGACAGATTGCGCGTCAGCTCGCGCTCGCGGCCGCGCAGCCCGGCCATTTCCAGCACAAACCGCTTGCGCTCCTTGAACCGGGAGCGGGGTACGCCGTAGGTGCGGCCGTAGAAGTCCAGGTTCTCCTCCACGGTCAGGTCGCCGTACAGGCTGAACCGCTGGGACATGTACCCGGCGCGGCGGCGGATCTGGTCCGTCTGGCGCACACAATCGAAGCCCAGGATCTCGGCCCGGCCGGCCGTGGGCCGCAACAGCCCCAGGAGCATGCGGATGGTCGTTGTCTTGCCCGAACCGTTGGGCCCCAGGAAGCCGAAGATGCTCCCGCGCGGCACCGTGAAGCTGATGTGGTCCACCGCCACGAAATGGTCGAAGGCCTTGGTCAGCCCCTCGGTGACGATGGCGTGGTCGGCGGACGACGTGCTGCGTGCTGCGGATTGCGTACTGCGTACTGCGTCATCCGTCGTTTCCGGCTGCATCATCTATCCCTCCCCGCGTCTCCCCCTCCCCGCGTCTCCGTGTCTCCCCCTCTCCGTGTCTCCGCGTCCCCGCGTCCCCGCGTCTCCGCGTCCCCGCGTCTCCGCTTCTGGATCAGGGAAATGAACGCCTCTTCGACCCGGGGTTTGGTTTGCTTGATCTCGGTGACCGGGATGTCGGCTTTGGCCAGGGTAGCGGCGATACGCGGCGCTGCGCGTGCAGCATCGGCCACGAAGACGTGCAGCACATCCCCGTAGGTTTGCATCTCCAGCACCTCGGGCAGGGAGGACAAGGCCTGGCGAGCGGCCATGACTGCGGGCGTCCAGACGGCCAGCAACTGATCGGTCACCTGGCTCTGCAGGACCTCTGGTGGCGCGCACTGGATGAGCTGGCCTTCGTACAGCAAGCCGATGCGGCCACAGCGCTCTGCTTCGTCCATGTACGGCGTGCTCACGAAGATGGTCACCCCGGTCACGTGTAGCTCGGCCAGGATCTCCCAGAACTCGCGACGGCTGATGGGATCTACGCCGGTGGTGGGTTCATCCAGCAGCACCACCTGCGGCGCGTGGATCAACGCGCAGGCCAACGCCAGCTTCTTCTGCATCCCGCCCGAAAGCGCGGCCGCGCGGCGTTTGGTGAACTCGGTCAGGCGGGCGAAGCTCAGCAGGCGGTCAATGCGCTGTCGGCGCTCCGGGCCGCGCACCCCGAACACATCGGCGAAGAAGTTCAGGTTTTCCGCCACGGTCAGGTCGCCGTAGAGGCTGAACCGCTGCGGCATGTAGCCCACCACGCGGCGGATGCGCTCGGCGTGGCGCCGCGTGTCGAACCCCAGGATGCTCACGCGGCCGGCGGTGGGCAGCATCACCGCGGCCAGCAGGCGCAGCACGGTGGTCTTCCCTGCGCCGTCCGGCCCGATCAGCCCGAAGATCTCGCCGCGCGCGACCGACAGGTCCAGGCCATCCACTGCGACGGTCTGGCCGAAACGGCGGGTGAGCCCCGAAGCTTCAATCACAGGTGCTTCTGCGGTCATGATACAACGAATGGCGAAACAGCGAATGGCGAAACAGCGAATGGCGAAACAGCGAATGGCGAAACAGCGAATGGCGAATCGGCGAATCAGCGAATCAAGAATCAGCGAATGGCGAATCAGCGAATTAGTTCGTTGTTTCGGCGGGTGCTACTCCAGCCGTTTGCGGAAGCGGGTCACCGCCAGGGTCAGGATGAGAGCTCCGAAGACCGCCAGGGCGACCGCTTGCGGATACAGGATGTCCATGCTGTTGCCTTTGAGCACGATCCCCCGGTCAATCACCAGGAAATAGGTCAGCGGGATCAGCCTGCTGGCCCACTGCAGCGGGACGGGCATGGAAGCGATGGGAAACATGAAGCCGGACAGGAACACCGACGGCAGGATGGTGAAGAAGGCCAGCATCATCGCTTCCTGTTGGTTGCGCGCGATGGTCGAGACCAGCAAGCCGATCCCCAGCGCGCTGAGCAGGAACAGGCCGGCCAGCGCGATGAGCAGCAACACGCTGCCGTTGATGGGCACCTTGAACCAGAGCGTGCCCACCAGCAGGATCTCGAGCATGGCCGTGAAGGCCACCATGACGTACGGGATGATCTTGCCGATCATGAGCTCTGCCGCGCGGATGGGGGTGATGATCAGCCCTTCCAGCGTCCCTTGCTCGCGTTCGCGCGCGATCGCCACCGCAGTCAACAACGCGGTCATGGTCTGCAGGATGAGCCCCACCAGCGCGGGCACCATGTAGTTGGCGCTGATCATATTGGGGTTGTACCAGACGCGCGTTCGCACCTCGACGCCGGGCAGCGCGGCAAGGCTGGCACCGGTTTGCTGCACGGTGCGCTCGACGATGGCCGCGCCGTGGGCCTGGCCGATGCTGGCTGCTGCAGCCAGTGCGGTGTTGGCCACCGTGGGATCGGAGCCGTCAATGATCAGGCTCACCGCCGCCCGTTCGCGTCGGGCCAGGCTCGTGGCATAGCCCGGCGGGATGATCAGGCCGGCGCGCGCCCGTCCGCCGTCAATCAGTCGCGCCAGCTCCTCCTCGTTCTGCACGTAGAAGTCCAGGTCGAAGTACAGGGATGTCCGGTACGCTTCGGCCAGCGCCCGGCTGGCGGTGCTGCGGTCGTGATCCAGCACTGCCATGGGCAGGTGTTTGACATCGCTGGTCACGGCGTAACCGAACATGACCAGTTGGAAGATGGGCAAGATCAGCACGATGGCCAGCGTGCGCGGGTCGCGGCGGATGTGGATGAACTCTTTGCGCGTGATGGCCAGGATGCGGCCGGCCGCTTCCACACGGGCCATAGGATACCTCGCTGCTTGAAGCGCGGCGATGATGCCGCGTCGGGCATTTGTGCAAGATAGTACTCTGGCTGTGGGGAGTTGTCAAGGCAGGGGAAAGCAGGCGCACTTTCACGCCTCGCTCGTCATCTCTCCGCGATAGACCAGCTCCCATCCGTGATACACCAGCACAACGGCCTTGAGCGTCACCCGTGCCGCCACGGCCTGGACGCGGTCGTCGGTCAGGTAGCGGCGCAACTGCGTCTCGGCCTCGGCGATGAGCGCGGGCAGGCGGGCGTCCCTGTCCTCGCCGCGCGGCAGGTATTTCAGTTCAATGAGATAGCCGTAGCGGATGTCGGGATAGCGCGCCAGGAACGGCTCCAGGTAGATGTCGGCAAAGCCGCCGCCCATCTCCCGCTCCGACCAGGGGATGAAAAAGTAGGTCACGTTCAGGTAGGCCAGCAGGAAGCCCTGGATGACCTTTTCCCCGCCCAGGTAATCGCGCACCGAGGTCTGTTGCGCCACCTGCTCGGCCAGGAAGTCGAAGAACGGCTGCCACTCGCCGCGGTAGGCCATTTGTCCCAGCATCCCGGCCAGCCGGCCCAGGTCCAGGCGGAAGATGTCGGTCTCGTGATAGCCGTCGCGCAGGAAACTGTACAGCAGCTCGCGGATGGTCAGGTTGGGGATGCGCAGCACCGGCAGCCCCTCGCGCACGCCGTCAAAGGTGAGCAGGCCCATGTAGTACAGCAGTGACACAAAGTTATCCGCGCTGGTTAACCGCTCCAACGGGAAACTCACTGCCACGTTGCCGGCCGTTTCTCCCGCCTCGATGATCTCCCGCAGCCGGCCGAAGTTGCCGTTGGGCCGACGGTCTACCGTCAACAGATGGCGCAGCTTGCCGTAATCCGTGCGCACGTTTTGATCCAGCAACTGGGACGGCAATGCGTTACGCCCCCGCGCTTCTTTGATGAAATACCACACCATGTCGGTGTTGAAGACATACTCCTTGGTTTCTTCGGCGAAGCGATACTGCCCGTACCACTCCCGCATGGTCGGCAGGTAGGCCTCGGCCGCCAGGGGCAGCCAGCCGGCCTCGTGGTAGTAGCCGAGCACATCGAGCATTTCGGCTTCCGTGAACCCCAGGAGTGTACTGAAGGCAGGATTCAGGCTGATGTTGTCGCCGATATTGAAGCCGCTGGTCACGTCGTCCATGGTGATGGGCGAGACGCCGGTGATGAACATGCGCGCAATCGCGCTCATCGTGCCGGAGGTTGCGCCCTTGAGCAGGTTGAAGAAGTAGCGGAAAAAGCCGCTGCCGTGCGTCAGGTCACGATAAGCAGATTCGCCAGCCGTTGACAGGATGGTGTTGGCGAAGTTGTCGTACTCGTCTATCAACAAATAAATCTGCAAGTTCTTCCGCTGTGCTTGCGCAAACAGTTCCCGTAACCGGTCGGCGACGGTAGAGTAGCCCATGATCTGCTCCTGGTCCTCGGCTGAGAAATACCGTTCATAGCGGGCCAGGAAATCTCGGATGACCGTTTCCCCGTTTGCCTCAAAGGATGCCCGCACCTCATTCGGGTCTGGGCTGACCACCGCGAAATTGAAAGCCATCACCAGATAGCGGTTGCGCTCCGGCGTGGGGTGGCTGCCAATCCACGTGTCGCCGAACAGGGCGTCGAACTCGTCTCTGGCGTTGATGTCGTAGTAGTGCTGCAACAGCGACAACCACAGCGACTTGCCGAAGCGCCGCGGGCGGATGAAGAACAGATAGTACGGCGCGGCTTCGATCAGCGGGATGAAGCGCGTCTTGTCCACGTAGTACATGTTGTCCAGCTTCATCCGCCGGTAGTCGGCGATGCCGTAGGGAATGCGTTTGACCGGTTGCATACGCCCTCCTGAGCGCCCCATTCTCGGCCCTGCGCTGTCAATTGATTACCGCTGAGAGCGCAGAGAACGCAGAGGATTTACGATTTCTCAGCGTCCTCAGCGTCCTCGGCGGTGGAACGGGGTTTTATCCCTTCAGGACCTGGTGATTGTCGCCAACGCGCTGATCAGTCGTATTGTATTCTTTTCCCGGATTGTACGCAAGGGGAAATCGGACGGGGCGAGGAGGGGCGTCCTGTTCTGGGTATCCGCCGGTACCGTCGAGGCAAGATCAGGAGAGGTGGGTTTTGGATTGCGGCGCGACAGCGCCGCATTTGGATCGGCGCAGGCCAAAGCGGCGCCCAGGCGCCGTGAGCCAGGGGCATCGGGTGGGCGCGAGCCAAAGCGGCGCCCAGGCGCCGCAATCCAAAGCCCAGGCGCCGCGAGCTAAAGCTGGGGCGCCGTGAGCCAGGGGCATCGGGTGGGCGCGAGCCAAAGCGGCGCCGAGGCGCCGCAATCCAAAGCCGGGGCGCTGCGAGCCAGGAGGGGCATCGGGTGGGCGCGAGCTAAAGCGGCGCCGAGGCGCCGCAATCCAAAGCCTAGGCGCCGGGAGCCAAAGCCGGGGCGCTGCGAGCCAGGAGGGGCATCGGGTGGGCGCGAGCTAAAGCGGCGCCGAGGCGCCGCAATCCAAAGCCGAGGCGCCGCAATCCAAAGCCGGGGCGCTGGGAGCCAGGGGCATCGGGCGGGCGCGAGCTAAAGCGGCGCCGAGGCGCCGCAATCCAAAGCCGGGGCGCTGGGAGCCAGGGGCATCGGGCGGGCGAGAGCCAAAGCGGCGCCGGGGCGCCGCAATCCAAAGCTGGGGCGCCGGGAGCCAGGGCATCGGGTGGGCGCGAGCCAAAGCGGCGCCGAGGCGCCGCAATCCAAAGCCGGGGCGCTGCGAGTGAGAGTCGCGAGTCAGGACGGCATGATGAACGCCGCGCCGGCCTGGTTGTAGCCTACCCCAGACCCGACGAAGGTCACCAGGTCGCCCGGTTTGACTTTGCCCAGCTCCCGCGCTTCGTCGAAGCACATGGGCAGACACGCCGAGCCGGTGTAGCCCCACCGGTCCATGATCCAGTGGGTGCGCGACATGGGCAGGCCCAATTCGGCCATCACCACCTCGATGCTGTTGTAGCGCACCTGGGTGAAGATGGCCATGTCCACGTCCTGCAGGTCGAAGTTCCCATGCGCAGCCAGCTCGCGCATCCGTTTCGGCCAGCCTTCGTTGTTCACCGTGGCCGGGAATGGGCTGATGAAGCGGACCTGCGTGCGGCCGGCCTGAACCGCCTCCACCGTGGCCGGTTCGTAGGTGCCGCCGGCATAGATGCCCCAGTTCTTGTGATAGGAGCCGTCGGCGAAGAAGGCCGAGCTGACGAAGCCCGGTTTGTCGCTGGCGGTCAGCACTGCAGCCCCGGCACCGTCCCCGTAGTAGAACGATACCGGGTCGTTCTGCCAGTCCGACAGCTTGTGCATCATGTAGGCGCCGATGACCAGGATGTATTTCATGTACGGGTTGGTGGCGATCATGCCCGCGGCCAGCACCAGGCCGGTGGGGAAGGACGCGCACGCGCAGCCGATGTCAAAGGTGCCGGCGTTCACCGCGCCCAGCTTGTGCTGTACCACCACCGAGGTCGCAGGCGTGGTGTAGTCGGGGCTGTCGGTGCCCAGCAGGATCATGTCGAGCTGCTCGGGCTTGATGCCCGCATCCGCCAGCGCATCCTTCGCGGCCTCCACGGCCAGGTCCGACGTGGCCCAGTCGTCCGGGGCATAGAAGCGGGTCTTGATGGCGGTGGCCGCCTCGAATTTGTCAATCACTTCGCCGAAGCGAGCGCGCATTTCATCGTTGGTGCGCTCGATCGGCGGCAGATAACGTCCCGTGCCAATGATCGTCCCATAACGTGCCATGCAGCGATACCTCCTGAGAATCAGCGAAACAGCGAATCAGCGAATGGCGAATCAGCGAATCACGAATCGGCGAATCACGAATCAGCGAATGGCGAATCAGCGAATCACGAATCGGCGAATCAGCGAATCACGAATCGGCGAATCAGCGAATCAACGAATCAACGAATCACGAATCGGCGAATCATGCAATCTGCAATCTGCAATCCGCAATTCGCAATCCGCAATCTGCAATCTGCAATCTGCAATCCGCAATCCGCAATCTCCCTCACGTCCCCACCACCAGCCCACCGTCTACCCGCAGCACCGCGCCGGTGATGAAGCTGGCTTCGTCCGATGCCAGGAACAGGTAGGCGTTGGCGATGTCTTCCGGCTGGCCCATGCGGCCCAACGGCGTGCGCGCCACCATGCCCTCGATGATCTTTTCCGGCATGGAGGAGAGGATCTCGGTGGCGGTGAAGCCGGGCGCAACCGCATTGACCCGGATGCCGTAGCGGCCCAGCTCGCGCGCCCAGACCCTGGTCATGCCGATGACGCCGGCCTTGGTCGCCACGTAGTTGGTCTGGCCGAAGTTGCCGTCCAGGCCCACCACCGAGCTGGCGTTGAGGATCACCCCGCTTCCCTGTTTGATCATGTAGGGCGCGACCGCCTGCGCGCAGTTGAAAACCCCCTTCAGGTTCACCGCTACCACCAGGTCGAAGTCCGCTTCGGGCATCTGCTTGACCAATTGGCCGTCCTTCCAGCGCACCAACTGGTTGTCGCGCACGATGCCCGCGTTGTTGACCAGCACGTCAATGCGGCCGTAGCGCGCGGCCACGTCGTCCACCCAGGCCTGCACTGCCTGGCGGTCGGCCACGTTCACTTTGTAGAACGCGGCGTCCGGCCCCAATGCCGCAACGGTGGCCTGGCCGGCCTCCTCGTTCACATCGCAGATGACCGTCTTTGCGCCCTCGGCGGTGAACTTCAACGCGGTCGCTTTGCCGATCCCCGCTGCACCGCCGGTGATGAGACAAACTTTGTCCTTCAGTCGCATCGTTGCCTCCTGTCTGGATTGAGATAGCTGATAGCTGATGGCTGATGGCTGATGGCCGGTAGCTGATGGCCGATGGCTGATTGGCCGATGGCTGATAGCCGATGGCTGATAGCCGATGGCCGGTGGCGCGGCGGGCTCACGCGGTGGCTGCTTCGCCCCAGCGCACGCACGCGGCGCCCCAGGCGTAGCCGATCCCGGCCGCGACGATCACCATCAGGTCGCCGTCCCGCAGCCGGCCCTGGCGCAACCCCTCGACGATGGAGAACATGGCGTCCTGCTGGCCCACATGGCCGTATTCCGACAGGTAAACCGATCGGTCCTCGGTCAGCCCCAGGCGCTTGAGCATGTCCAGGTGCGCCGAGGGCTTCATGTGGAGCACGTTCAAATAGCCGATGTCGGCTCGTGTGTAGGGCCGGCCTTCCGCTTCCAGCCCGCTCTTGCGCAGCGCCTCGTCAATGCAGTGCATCCAGTTTTCCATGGAGACCGCGTTCAGGCGCTCTTTCATGGCCTCCGGCTGCACCAGGTCCAGGTAGAACAGCCCCTGGGCTCGCGCCTCGTCGGTGGGAAAGCGCACCGTGCCGCTGGCCGGCACCAGCACGTGCTCGCTCATGGTGCCGTCGCTCATGAGATGCGCAGCCAGCACCCGGTTGCGCGGCCAGTTCTTGCGCAGCAACAGCGCGCCGCCGCCGGCAGCCAGGTTGAACATGAAGCTGGTGCGATGGTTGCGGTAGTTGATGAGGTCGCAGTTGCGGTAGCCGCCGGCGATCAGCACGGTGTTGATCTCGGGGTCTGCCAGCATCATGTCCCGGGCCATCTTGATGGCCGCGATGGTGGTGCCGCAGCGCATCTGCACATCAATGGCCCAGGCCCGGGTCGCGCCGATCTCGTACGCCAGCTTGATGCCGGCCGTCCACAGCAGGTACTCCTTCCACTCCTCGGTGGTGCAGAGCACCAGGTCTATCTCATCGGCCGCGATTTCGCACCGGGAGAGGCAGTCTTGCGCGGCCCAGATGGCCATCTGGTTGGTGTGATCGCCGGGGCCGGGGACATGCTTGCAGGTGATCCCGAACTTCTCGCGGATCACCCATTCTTCGATGCCGCTGGCAGCCGCGATGTCGGCGGCGGTCATGATCGGTTCAGGGACATAGGTGCCCACGGCAACGATGCCGACGGTCGGGCGTTCATTCATGGGGCAGCTCCTCGTGCAGGTCCAAGTCCACGTACTCGCTGATGAAGGTCAATGCGTCGGCCCAGCGCGTGAAAGGCCGCTCGCGGTTGGACTGCACGTGACGGATGACCCCGCGCCATGTCGGCCCCTGGCCCTCCCCTGTGACCGCCGACCCTTCGCGCACGAAGCGCAACACGAACGAGTCTACGTTGGTTTCCTCCGGCATATGAGGCTCCTGTCTGGCTCATTACCGGAAGTACTATAGCGGTCGGCGGTCACAGGCGAGTTACAGGCATCATTCCAACGCCACTGCCATGGCCACCGCCTCGCCGCCGCCCAGGCAGAGGGTTGCTGCGCCCAGGGTGAGGCCGCGATCGCGCAACGTGTGGATCAGGGTGGTCAACACGCGCGCGCCGCTCGCGCCGATGGGATGCCCCAGCGCAATGGCCCCGCCGTGGACGTTCACTTTCTCCAGATCCAGGCCCAGCGCCCGGATGTTCGCTACCGTTTGCGCGGCGAACGCCTCGTTGATCTCGACCAGGTCGAAGTCGGCCGGCCTGCCCCCTACTTTGTCGGCCAGCCGCTGCATGGCGAACACGGGCGCGGTGAACAGCTCCAACGGCCTCACCGCCGCCTGCGCATAGGCGACCACCCGGGCCAGCGGCTTGAGGCCCAGGCTTTCGGCGTAGGCCCGGCGTGCCACCACCAGCGCAGCAGCGCCGTCGGTGATCCCCGGTGCGTTGCCCGCGGTCACCGTGCCGTCGGGCTTGAAGGCCGGCTTCAGGGTGCGTAACACGTCAATGCAGGTGTCGGGACGGGGACATTCGTCCGCCGTGAACATCTGGGGCGGCCCCTTGCGCTGCGGGATCGGCACAGGGACGGTCTCGGCCGCGAACTTGCCGGCCTGGATGGCGGCCAGGGCCAGGGTGTGGCTGCGGCAAGCGTACTCGTCCTGGTCCTCCCGGCTGATCCCCTGGTGCTCCGCGATCCATTCCGCGGCCATGCCCATGTGGTGGTGCTCGAAGGGGCACCACAGGCCGTCGTGCACCAACCCATCCACCAGCTCGGCGTTGCCCAGGCGATAGCCGAAGCGCGCTTTGGTGAGGAAGTACGGCGCCAGGTTCATGTTCTCCATGCCGCCGGTCACGTAGAGGTCGCCGTCCCCGGCGCGAATGGCGGCCGCGGCCAGCATCACCGCCTTCAGGCCGGAGCCACAGACCTTGTTGACCGTCATGGCGCCGATGTGGGGTGGGATGCCGGCGCCTATAGCGGCCTGTCGCGCCGGCGCCTGGCCCAGGCCGGCCTGTACCACGCAGCCCATGATCACCTCCGCGACTGCCGCCGGGTCTACCCCGGCGCGTTCCACCGCGGCCTTGATGGCGATGGCGCCCAGTTGGGGCGCAGGGATGCTGCTCAACGTGCCCTGGAATTTCCCGATGGGGGTCCGCACAGCGCTCAGAATGACAACATCGTCAGGGTTCTTGTGGGACATCGTTTTGATCCTTTCGTGTGAGACGGTGCGTGCAACGTTTTCTTACTGTGCCAGGAGGGCCAGCAGACCCAATACATAGCTCTGTGCCCCGAAGCCACTGATCTGCCCCAGGCATACCGGCGCGATGGCCGAGACGTGCCGGAACGGCTCCCGTGCGTGGATGTTGCTCAGGTGTACTTCCACGCACGGGAGGCCTACCGCTGCGATGGCATCTCGCAGCGCGTAGGAGTAGTGCGTCAACGCGCCGGGGTTGATGAGAATGCCGTGGGCCCAGCCGCGCGCGTCGTGGATGGCGTCAATCAGGGCCCCCTCGTGGTTGGATTGCACGATCCGCAGCGCGGCGTCGTGGCGGGAGGCGGTTTCCTCAAGCAAGGCATTGATCTGTGCCAGGGTGGTCGTGCCGTAGATCTCGGGCTCGCGTGTGCCCAGGAGGTTGAGGTTGGGGCCGTGAAGTACCAGGATTTGCTTCATCTTGAGCTGCTCCATGCTATCCTGATGGCGGGCGCCGGGTTCCGGTCAACCCGCCCGCTTGGCCGCCAGTTTCTGCCGGACCCAGTCCACCCAGGCGTCCAGCCCCTGGCCGGTCAGGCACGACACTTCGAAGACCGCCAGATCGGGGTTGATCGCCAGCGCGTTCGCCCGCAGCCTGGCCGCGCTGGCGGGCACGTAAGGCGCCAGGTCAATCTTGTTGATCACCACGGCCTGGGCCGTGAGAAACGCCATGGGGTATTTCAGCGGTTTGTCGTCCCCCTCGGGCAGGCTGGCTACGACCACCTTGGCGTCCTCGCCCAGGTCCCAGCCGGTAGGGCACAGCAGGTTCCCCACGTTTTCGATGATGATGACGTCGGCGCCGTCAACCGCCAGCCCGCCCGGCGCCAATGCGGTGCGGATCATGGCCGCCTCCAGGTGGCAGCCGCCGTCCGTGTTGATTTGCACTGCGGCCACCCCCGCGGCCTCGACGCGATCTGCGTCCAGGGTGCTGGTAGGATCCCCTTCGATCACCACGATGCGCAGTTCGTCCTTCAAACGTTCGATGGTGCGTTCCAGCAGGCTGGTTTTGCCTGCGCCGGGGGATGCGATGATGTCCAACACCAGCGCCTTGTTTTGGCGGAACCGCTCACGCAGCGCGGCCGCGATCTGGTTGTTGGCCTCGGTGATGTCTTTGAGGATGGGGATGATTCTGGCCATGGCTTTGTCTCATTTTGCGTTGTCGCGCAAGGTGGCATCTTGCGTGTTGTGCAACGGCATCTGTATTGCCGCCCGCCACGTATCTTACCGCATCTGGCAGTTATGATCAAGCGGGGTATTGTCCTCGCGACAACCCCAAACGACGATGGGTTAACGCGAAAAACGGCGTGAACCGTGGGTTCACACCGTTCGTTGGTTGCAATATTCGGTTCGCAGGGGTTAAGCGCTAGAGGCCCTTGCTCTTGCGGTGATGGGCGATGGTGCGGCGGATGAGATCCTCGTCCTCGTCCTCTTCCATCTCCCACGCGCGGGACTTCTTGCGGCGCTCTCGACGGCGTTCGGCGCTGCGGCTTGCCTGCTGGAGCGCCAGTTCGAACGGCGAGATGAAATCCTCGTCGTCCGCCAGGTCGGCCACAGACGGTTCTTCCAGCTCTTCGGCCGGCTGCGGGCGCTCTTCGGCAGCTTTGGGAGGTTCGGGCGGCAACAGCTCCTTCATGCTCAGGTCAATGCGGCCGCGGCGGCGATCAATCCCGATGATCTGGACCTGGATTTCGTCGCCTACTTTGACCACGTCCTCGGGCTTTTCGACGTAACCCCGTGCCATCTCCTTGACATGCAACATGCCGTCCCGGCCCACGCCGATATCCACGAAGGCGCCGTAGCGTTCCAGCCGCGTCACGCGGCCGGTGACGATGGCACCCTCCTCCAGATCGCGCAGGGTTTGCACGCCGGGCGCGATCATGGTGAGGCTGATGCGGTTCTTCTCCCGGTCCAGTTCCTTGATCCAGACCTGGACCCGATCCCCCTCCTTGACGATGTCGGTAGCTTTGGCGACGCGGTAAGGCGCCATCTCCGACACGTGTACCAGGCCATCGCGGCCTACGCCGATGTCCACAAAGGCCCCGAACTCGGTGACCCGCTTGACGACGCCCTCTACCCCTTGACCGACCGCAAGGGTTTTGACGACCTTGCGCGGCGGGATGTTGAGGGAGCTAACTTCCTGCCCCACGATTTCCCCCTACTCCTTGGAAAATGATGACTCTCGTGGCCCGTCTGCCACTAAACCGCAATTATACTAGGCCTCCTGCTGAGTGTCAAAACAACCGGACTGCCATTTGACACTCGCCCCGTTCCCCGTTATCATGGCCTCGTCGTGGTGAGGATACCGGTTCCGCATCTCAGCGGATCGAAAGAGGGGACGAATGACGCAACAAGAGGCAGTAGATCTGATCCGCAAGCTGTTGAAGGCCCGGGACGAGGCCGAGGTTATGCAACTGGTCAGCCTGTATCTGCCGTCGGTTGACGGCACGTTTTTCAGCACGGCCGAGGCCGCCATTCGCCAGTTGGAGGGCGCAGGCAAACAGAGCGCCGCCACGGCGTTGCGCAGCCTCAGCGACCGCATGTTACGGATGAAGACGTTGATCTGATATGGGCGAGCAAGTCAAACTCCTGCTATCCTACAACATCCGCGCGGGCAACGAAAACGCCTATCGTCGTTTCGTGACCGAGGAGCTGTTGCCCAAAGCCCAAGAGTTGGGTTTGGTGCCCACCGACGCCTGGCACACCGCCTACGGCGCCTATCCCACGCGCTTGATCGGCTTTGTGGCCGACGATCTGGAGTCGGCCCGTTCGGCTATGGCCAGCCATGAATGGAAGACTTTGATCCGTCGGCTGGAGGGATACACGCGGGATCTTTCGCAGCGCCTGGTGCGTTTTCGCGGCGGCTTTCAGTGGTGAGATCGCCACGGTCGCGCCTCCGTCGCTTGCTGTGAGAACGGGCAACGCTCACGTGCCAGGCACTCTTCAAGATGCCTGGCACGTGAACAGAGCTACGTGCCAGGCACTCTTCAAGATGCCTGGCACGTGAGTACAGCTATCTTCAGGGCAGATGCCCATGCCGTGCGCGCCGCTACGGCGGATGAAAACGGACGTCGCAGCTTGCTGCGTCCCGGGGCAGGCCCCGGCGTCCGGGGGGACGAGTGGACGCCGCAGCTTGCTGCGGTCTTGCCGTGTCCCGGGGCAAGCCCCGGCGTCCGGATTTTGAGGGCAGTCTTTATCGGCGATCCAGTGCCGCCAGGAACGCTTGCGCAAATTCCACCGGATCGGCGATGATGTTATAGTCGGCCACGGGCACAAACGGGGCCGCGGGATCGGGTTGCACCGCCACGATGCACCCCGCGCCGCTGGTGGCCATGAACTGGCCGGTATCCCCGTCAATGCCCAGGGCCAGGTAGAGCCTGGGCGCCACGCTGTGCCCGGTCAGCCCCACCAGTTGCTCCTCGGTGATCCATCCCGCGTCCAGCGCGGCCAGGTCGCCGGCCACCACGCCTCCGAGCGCCTCTGCCAGTTGTTTCGCCAGGGCGAAGCCGGCCTCGTCCTTCATGCCCAGGCCCGCAGCCACCACGACCCGCGCGTTGCGGAGGGTGAGGGGTGGCGCAGGGAGCTCGACCGCCGGATAGGACTCCGGCTCGGCCCAGGCCAGGCCGGTCTCTTCGACGGTGCCGGTGCGCCAGGGCTCGTTGAAGGCCGCCGGCAACAGGTCGGTATCCACCACCGCGACGGCCGGCGCAGCGACGATGGAGACGGCCTGTCGCGCGGCATCGTCCAGCACCGGCTGGTGGGCCACCATCCGCTGGTAGATGGGATCTACCGCCAGGTCGGCTACCAGGCCACATAGGCCGCCATCCAACGCCTGCGCCAGCCCCGGCCCCAGCGCTCGGCCCAAGGGGGTGTGGGGCAGGAGCACGGCCTGGGGTGCCCGGTCGCGGAAGAACGCGGCCAGGTCGTCCACGGTCGGCACGCCGCCTGCGGTCAACACCTGGTCGGCGCCGGCCCGGATCGCGGCCTGCGGGTCACCGCCCGCGGCGTTGCGGCCCGCCAACACATAGACATAACCGCCGAGAGCATCTGCGACCACCCGGGCTTTGCCCACCAGCCGCAGGATACCGTCCCCCAGGTCACCGTCCGGGCTGACCACCCAGACGCCGCCCGTGGTCTCCCCGCCTTCTTCTGCCGGGCCGCCCATCAACGCTTCAAGATAGGAGAGATCCATTCCCATAGCTTTCCTCCGTGTTTCGCCGGGCCCTCAGACGATCCGTCGGCTGCGCAGGATGTTGAGTAGCTCTGCGGCCGCCTCTTGGGGAGAGCCGCCGATGATCTGCCCGCGTGTCCGCTCCGGCCCCAGGATCAGGCCGCCCGTTTCTGTGTCGGGGGTTAAGGCCTCGGCGCTCACGCCGAGGTCGGCCACGGTCCAGGTTTCCAGCAGGCCGGGGTTCCAGGCGTTGGCGATGCGCGCCGGATGGGGGTAGCGGGGCCGGATCGCGCCAGGTGCGACCGACGCCACGGCCGGCAGGAGCAGCGGCTTTTGCAGCGCCGTGCTGCCGTCTTTCACCAGGGCGACGACGCCGTCGCCGGCCACATCGAACTGTACGGCATCCAACAGGAGCGACCAGCCCCCCAATGCCACGGCCAGGCGGGCCGCCAGGCTCCCGGTGCCGTCCAGGCCGCCTGCCTGCCCCGTCAGCACCAGGTCAACGCCGCCGAGCCGCCCCACTGCGGCCGCAACCAGCGCCGTGACCGCGCGGCCCGACAGGGGGCCCTCGACCGGGATCAGCACCGCGGAATCGGCGCCGAAGGCGATGGCTTCACGGACCACATCTTCGGCGCTTGCGTCGCCCACGGTCAGCGCGATGACCTCACCGCCCAGCGCCTCGCGCAGCCTCAGCGCAGCTTCCAGCGCGTACTTGTCGGCCGGGTTCAGTATCTTCACCGCCTCGCGCAGGTCGTACTCCTCTCGGCTGCGGGAAATCTTGATGCTTTTCGGATCGTAAACTTGTTTGACGCAGACAACGATTCGCATAGGTCGCTCCTTCACGGTCGCACGCGCAGCCCGTAGGGTTGCAGGACGTTGCTGGCGATGACGATGCGCTGGATCTCGTTGGTGCCCTCGAAGATCTCGGCGATGCGCGCATCGCGCCAGCTGCGCTCCAGCGGAAAGTCGCGGTTGTAGCCCAGCGCGCCGTGCACCTGGAGCGCGCGGTCAATGGCCCGCGACGCCACCTCCGAGCCGAACAGCTTGCACATGCCGGCCTCCTTGGTGTACGGCTGATGGGTGTCCACCATCCAGGCCGTGCGGTAGACCAGCGAGCGCAACGCTTCGACTTCGGTGGCTGTGTTGGCGATCATCCACTGGATGCTTTGTTTTTCGCCGATGGGTTTGCCGAACTGGCTGCGACCGGCTGCGTAGCGGCACATGGCGTCCAACGCGGCCTGCGCGCCGCCCAAACAGGCCGCGCCCAGCCCCAACCGGCCGGTGTCCAGGGTGGCCATGAAGGTGATGAAACCGGCACCCACCTGGCCCAGCACGTTGGCCGACGGCACCACCACCTCGTCGAAAATGATCTCCGACGTCGCGCTGCCGTGGATGCCCATCTTGTGCTCGATGGTGCCCACCGACAGGCCGGGCGTCCCTTTTTCGACCACGAACGCGGTGATGCCCCCGCGCGGGCCCAGGTTGGGATCGGTCACCGCAAGCACGGTAAAGACATCTGCGATGGGGCCGTTGGTGATGTAGATCTTGGAGCCGGAGATGATCCACCGGTCGCCGTCGCGGATCGCGCGGGTCTTGATGGCGGCTGCGTCTGAGCCTGCGCCCGGCTCTGTGAGGCAGAACGCGGCGATCTTCTTGCCTGTCGCCAGGTCGGGCATCCAGCGGGCTTTCTGTTCTTCGTTGCCGCCCAGGTAGATGGCCATGGCGCCGATGCCGATATGCGCGCCGATGGTGGTGGCAGTGCTGGTGCACACCCCCCCGATGATTTCCATCAGGGAGCAGTAGCCGATCTCGCCCAGGCCGGCACCGCCGTATTTTTGAGGGAAGGGCACGCCCAACAGGCCGTTCTCACCCAGTTTGCGCACTACCTCCATGTCGGGCCAGCCTTGTATGTCCACCTGTTTGGCCTTGGGCCGCACTTCCTGTTCGGCGAACTCTCGCACCATCTGGCGGAAGAGCTGGATGTGCTTGGGAAAAGTGAAATCCATATTGCCTCCTTGAGGATTGCGGATTGCGGATTTCGGATTGTGGATTTGGTTTCGGCTTACCTGCTGCCGCGAGTCCGCAATCCGCTGCTGCCAATCCGCAATCGCGTCACGGCTTGACCTTGATGCCAACGCCTGCCAGCAGATTGCCGGCGATGACGATCTGTTGGATCTGGCTGGTGCCTTCCACCAATTCCATCGCTCGCGCGTCGCGATAGTAACGCTCGATGGGGTAGTCCACGATGTAGCCAGCGCCACCGTGCACCTGCACCATCTTGTTGGTTACGTTGGCGACCATCCGGCTGGCAAAGAGCTTGGCGATGGCGGCTTCATGGGTGAACGGCTTGCCCTGGTCGGCCAGCCAGGCGGCATGTCGCACCAGCCACTCGGCTGCCGCGATCTCGGTGGCTGCGTCGGCCAGGTAGGTCTGGATAGCCTGTTTGGCGCCGATGGGCGCGCCGAATTGCGACCGCTCGCTGGCGAACTTGATGCCCAGCTCCAGCGCTTTGCGCGCTGCGCCCAGGCAGGCCGCGCCGATCCCCACCCGGCCACGATCCAGGGTTGCCAGGGCGATCTTGTACCCCTCGCCCTCAGCGCCCAGCCGATAGGCGGCCGGCACCCTGGCGTCTTTGAGGTACACCCGGTTGATGCTGGCCCCGCGCAGGCCCAGGGTCTTCTCGCGACCGCCCACCACCAGACCAGGAGTCTCGGCCGGCACCGCAAACGCGCTGATCCCCTTGGGGCCTGCAGCCGGGTCGGTGGCAGCAAAGATCACGAAAACGCCCGCAATGCCGCCGTTGCTGACCCAGGTCTTGGTCCCGTTGAGGACATACGTGTCGCCCTCGGATCGCGCCGTGGTGCGCAATTGCGTCGGATCGCTCCCCGCGCCGGCTTCGGTGAGCGCAAAGGCGCCGATGCGTTCTCCGGCAACCATCTCCGGCAGCAACTCATCTTTGGCCGTGTCGGAGCCGTAGGCCAGGATCGTGCGCAGGGCCAGGACGTTATGCACGTGCAGCACCAGGGCCGTGCTGGCGCACTCGGCTGCCATGGCTTCGATCAACAGCGTGTAGGTGACCATGTCGAGCCCGGCGCCGCCGTAGGGTTCCTCCGGTGCCAGCGCGCCCATGAAGCCCTGGCCGGCCGCGCGCTTCAGCAACCTGGCCGGCACTTCCTCTTTCTTGTCCGTCTGATCCGCGACCTTCGCCACCTCCTTGGCGGCAAAATCGCGAAACAGCTTTTGGAACATCAATTGTTCCTCAGTAAGTGCGAAGTCCATAAGCGCTCCCTTCCGGTGTGAGGGTGACGGGGTGACACGGTGAGGGGGTGATGGGGTGACACGGTGACACGGTGAGGGGGTGACACGGTGAGGGGGTGATGGGGTGACACGGTGACACGGTGAGGGGGTGACACGGTGACACGAGGCCCTCCGCGTCCCCTTGTCTCCGCGTCCCCGTGTCCCCGTGTCCCCTTGTCCCCTTGTCACCTTGTCCCCGCGTCCCCGCGTCCCCTTGTCACCTTGTCACCATGTCACCATGTCACCCTGTCACCATGTCACCCTGTCACCCTGTCACCCTGTCACCCTGTCACCACGTCCCCGCGTCCCCGCGTCTCAACTATCGGTAAACTTCGGCTGGCGCTTTTGCAGGAAGGCCGACACGCCCTCGGTGGTGTCGTGGCTGCCGATCAGCGCCGAGAATTGGTCTGCCTCTAACTGCAGGCCCTCGGCCAGTGACGTCTTCAGGCCGCCGTACACCGCGCGCAGCGTGGCCTCATTGGTCAACTTGCTCTTGGAAGCGATCTTCTTGGCCAGGCCCATGGCCTCGAACAGCACCTGGCCGGCCGGCACCACTTTGTTGGCCAGCCCCAGGCGATATGCCTCCTGGGCGTTGATCATGTCGCCGGTCAGGATCATCTCGATGGCTTTGGCCGGCCCCACCAGCCGAGGCAGCCGCTGTGTGCCGCCCCAGCCGGGGATGATCCCCAGGTTGGATTCGGGCTGGCCGATGCGCGCGCGATCCGACAGAATGCGGATGTGACAGGCCATGGCCAGCTCCCAGCCGCCGCCCAACGCCACCGCATTGATGGCCGCGATGACCGGTTTCGGGCAGGCCTCGATCTTGTTGAAGACGGCCTGGCCTTTGAGGATGAACGCACGTGCCTCATCGGCGGTTTTCACCGCAGCGATCTCGTTGATGTCGGCGCCCGCAACGAACGCGAATTGCCCCGCACCGGTGATGATGATCACCTTGACCTGGTCGTTCGCGATCAGCTCGTCCATCGCCTTGTCCAGGTCGTCCAGGGTGGCCCAGTTGAACGCGTTGGCCGGCGGATGGTCAATGGTCAGCACGGCGACGCGGTCCTCGATCGTGATCTTGACATTGGTGTACTCTGCCATTGGAGTGCTCCTTGTTTTGGTTTAGTGGTACCTCTGCGTATTGCGTAATGCGTACTGCGCATTGCGTACGGAATACGGAATGCGCAGTACGCCGTGCTCACGCGTATTCATGGAACCCGCGCTTGGTCTTCACGCCCAGATGGCCGGCCCGGACCTTGGTGCGCAGCAGGCGGGCCGGGCGGAAGCGCTCGCCGTACTGGGCGAAGAATTCCTCCAGGCCTTTCAGCACCACGTCCAGCCCGATCTCGTCGGCGATGGCCAGCGGTCCCTTGCGTTCGCCGTGATAGGTCATGCCGGTTCCGGCGATCATGGCCATGTCAATGTCGTTGATGGAAGCAATGTGCTCCTGCAACGCCAGAATAGCCTCGTTGATCAGCGGATACATGACCCGCTCGACGCTGAAGGTGCTGCCGGGCTTCTTGCCGAACTCGGCGATCATCGCCTTGACCGGCTCGTCGGTCTCGTCGCCGTAGCCGTAGAAGCCCTTGCCCACCTTCTCGCCCAGCCGGCCGGTCTCTACCAGCTTGTAGAAGAGTTTGGCCGGTTCCATGCGCGGGCCGTACTCGCTGTACAGGTATTCGCCCACGTAGCTGCAGACGTCTATGCCCAGCATGTCCATCAGGGTGAAGGGGCCCATGGGCATCCCGAACGCGACCACGGCTTCGTCAATCTCGCTGGCGGTTGCTGCCCCTTCCTGCAGGCAGTAAGTGGCCTCGTTCAGATAAGGCATCAGCAGCCGGTTGACCAGGAAGCCGGGGCACTCTTGCACCACCACCGGCAGCTTGCGCAGCGACTCGGTGAACATGACCACGTCGTCAATGGTCTCCTGGGTTGTTTCCAGGCCGGGGATGATCTCCACCAGCTTCATCACATGGGCCGGGTTGAAGAAGTGCATGCCGATCACCTTGCCGGGCCGTTTGGTGGCTGCGGCCATCTCGCTGATCGAAAGGGCCGAGGTGTTGCTGGCGAAAATGGTCGTCTCGGGCACCACTTGCTCCAGCTCGGCGAGGACCTGCTTCTTGATGTGCATCTTCTCCGGCACCGCCTCGATGACAATATCCACGTCCGCGAAGCTGTCGTAACTGAGGGTCGGCTCGATCAGCGAGATCTTGCTCTCCATCTCGCCGACACTCATCTTGCCTTTGTCCACCCGACTCTGATAGATGCGCCGGATCGTTTCCATGCCCCTGTCGAGCATGGCCTGATCAATGTCCTTCAGGACCACGGGCAGGCCGCTGAAGCTGATGACCTGTGCGATCTCGCCGCCCATCGTCCCTGCGCCGACCACACCCGCTTTGAAGATATACATCTTGGCCTCCTTGCTCGTTGAGAATTAACAATCGCAGATTGAAGATTCCGGCTTGCCCCTGATGCCCGGGAAGCTCCAATCTCCAATCTTGAATCTTGAATCTTGAATCTTGAATCTTGAATCCCGAACCCCGAACTAAACCCGTTCGATGATCAGGGCAGCGCCCTGGCCGCCGCCGACGCATAGGGTTGCGGCGCCGTACCGCGCGTTGCGCCGCTTCATCTCGTGCAGCAACGTCACGACGATGCGCGCGCCCGATTGGCCCACGGGATGGCCCAACGCAATGGCGCCGCCGTTGACGTTGGTCTTGTCCCAATCCCAACCGTGGCCGTCGGCGATCATCTGCTTGCCCACCGCCAGCGATTGAGCAGCGAACGCCTCGTTCAACTCCACCAGGTCGAGCTGGTCGTACTTGAGGCCGGCGCGCGCCAGCGCTTTGGGCAGCGCGTAGGCCGGGCCGATGCCCATGTAGGCCGGGTCCACGCCCGTGTACGCGTAGGTGATGATGCGGCCCATGGGTTTCAGGCCCAGTTGCTCGGCCCGTTCTGCTGTGGTTACCAGCATGGCCGCCGCGCCGTCGTTCATGGGACACGCGTTGGCGGGTGTCACCGTGCCGCCCTGCTTGAAGACCGTGGGGTAGAGCGCGGCTTTTTGCACGGTCAGCCCGGGGTTGATGCTCTCGTCCTGGATGATAGTCTCCTTGGCCACTTCCTGGCCGGCGACTTTCTTGACCACCTCCACCGGGACGATCTCGTCCTTGAACTTGCCCATGCGGGTGGCCATGAACGCCTTCTTGTGGCTCTGCACCGCAAAGGCGTCCTGTTCTTCGCGGGTGATGTTGTACTGCTCGGCCAGGTTTTCGGCGGTGCCGCCCATGATCAGGTTGCAGGTGGGATCGGTGAGGCCCTCCCACAACGCATCGGTGAACTCGGCGTGGCGGAGTTTCAAGCCCCAGCGCGCGCCCTTCACCACGTACGGGATCAGGCTCATGTTCTCGGTGCCACCCACCAGATAGAGCTCACCATCGCCGGACTGGATGGCCTGGAAGGCGGCGGTAATGGCCTGCATGCCCGAGGCGCAGTTGCGCTGTACGGTGTAGGCCGGCACGTGCTTGGGGATCCCGGCATAGAGGGCCGCCACGCGGGTGATGTTGGCCGCTTCGGAGGGCTGGCCGATGTTGCCGAAGATCACATCGTCCAACAGACCGGGGTCAATGCCCGAGTCCGCGATCACGCGCTGCATGACAATTTTCGCCAGCTCATAGGCCGGCACCGTCTTGAACGCGCCCCCGAAGCTGCCGTTTGCGGTACGCAAGGGGTTGCAAATGACGACTTCTTTCATGGTTCACTCCTTTTTGGTTAGGGTAGGGCACATCAGCCCCTGGAGAAACAGCTCCAGCGTTGCGGTGTACAGCTCGGACACGCCCGTGGCAACCAGTTGGCGGCGCACGGGATGCGACATCAGGGCCAGCACGCCGTTCAGTGCCGCCCACAGCACGCTCGCGGCCTGGCGGGGGTTGGGATGCGAGAACAGCCCCATCGCCACGCCGTCCGCGATGGCCTGCTCGACCAGTTCCAGGGCACGATTGCTTTCGGCCCGAATCTGCTCACGACGTTCCGGGGAGAGACCTTGTTCAAAATCACCGCCGTCGAAGGCGGTCAACAGGCGAAAGTAATCGGGGGAGCGTTGCGCGAAGGCCAGGTAGGCGTCGGCCATGGCGCGCAGCCGGGCGTCGGGCTGCAGGAGGGGCCGACTCTCATTGGCCGTTTGTAGCTGGCCGGCCAGCTCGTTGAGCGCCTGCAAGACCAGCTCGGCCAGGATGGCTTCTTTGTTCTCGAAGTAGAGGTAGAGGGTGCCTTTGGCCAGATCAGCGCGTTCGGCCACCTGCCCCATGGTCGCGCGGCGAAAACCACTTTGGGCGAAAACGATCCGCGCCGCCTGCAATATCGCTTGCTTGCGGCGCACCCGGTCCTGCTCACGACGGTCCAGGGTTGCCACGCTGACCTCCTGGGATGACTATCGGTCATTTTCTGACCTGATGTCATTATAACGCATCGCGTCATGAATGTCAAGGGTTGTTCGACACTTGTGTTAAACCCGTCAAAGTGCTAGAATTGGCCCATGCCGATCCGAATCCTTCCCCCTGAGGTCGCCAACCAGATTGCCGCCGGCGAGGTGGTGGAACGCCCTGCGTCGGTGGTGAAAGAGTTGATCGAGAACAGCCTGGACGCCGGCGCAACGGACATCCGCGTGGAGATCCGTGAAGGCGGCCGGCGCCTGATCCGCGTGCAAGACGACGGGTGCGGCATCCCGGCCGCCGAGGTCGCGCTGGCGTTTCAGCGCCATGCCACCAGCAAGATCTCCTCCGCCGAGGACCTGAGCCGCATCACTACCCTGGGCTTTCGCGGCGAGGCGTTGGCCAGCATCGCAGCGGTCGCGCAGGTGACGCTGCTGGCGCGCGCCCGGGATGAAAGTGTGGGTACGCTGCTGCGCCTGGCCGATGGCCGCGAAGTGGCGCGGGAACCGCACGGCATGCCCCCGGGCGTCAGCGTCACGGTGGAGCACCTGTTCGCCAGCTTGCCCGCGCGGCTCAAATTCCTGAAGCAACCCGCCACCGAGGCGGCGCACATCCAGCAGGTCCTCACCCGCTATGCCCTTGCCTATCCCGAGCGCCGTTTCAGCCTGGTGACCGACGGCCGGCTGGTCTTCCAATCCTCCGGCAGCGGCAAGCTGTACGATGTGCTGGTGAAGGTGTACGGCCTGGAGATGGCGCGGGAGCTGGTACAAATCAGCGAATCAGCGAATCACGAGTCGGAGGATCGCCAGCCGCCAACTGCCGTCCGCGTCTCCGGCTACACCGGTTCGCCGGGGCTTCATCGCAGCAGCCGAAGCTACATTACGTTGTTCATCAACCGGCGCTGGTTCCAGGATCAGACCGTGGCCTACGCTGTGATCCAGGCGTATCACACCCTGTTGCCGGCGGGCCGCTTTCCGGTTGCGGTGGTTTTCATCGAGATGGACCCGGCCGACGTGGATGTCAACGTCCATCCCACCAAGGCGGAAGTCCGTTTTCGCGACCCCAGGGCAGTTTTCAGCGCCGTGCAGAAAGCGGTGCGCGGGGCGTTGGCCCAGCACACCGTCGCGCCCCGGGCCGACTGGGGGAGCGAGCCCCCCACTCAGCCCCCGGCCTGGGGCCGCGAAGGATGGGCCGAACGCCGCGAGGCCCTGCTGGCCGCCGGCCAGGAGCGGCTCTTCCCATCCGCCGGGTTGCCCCAATCGCCTCCCCGTGAGGAAACTCAGCCGCTTCCCGGCGCTCAGTTGCCGCCTATCCAGGCCCCCGGCCCCCAAGCCCCTGCGCCCGGACGGCTTCTGCCCTTGCTTCGCGTGGTGGGCCAGTTGGCGGCCACGTATATCCTGGCCGAAGGGCCGGACGGCCTGTACCTGATTGACCAGCACGCGGCCCATGAGCGTGTCTTGTACGAGGAGCTGATGGCGCAGCATGCCGCTAACCGTCTGGCGGTCCAGCCGCTGTTGGAACCGCTGCTGCTGGATTTGAGCCCTGAACAGGCTGCTGTGGTGACCGAGGAGCTGGAGACCCTGAACCAGTTGGGCGTAAGCATCGAACCGTTCGGCGGCAGCAGCTACCTGGTGCGGAGCCTGCCCACGGTGCTCGGCCGCGAAGACCCGGCCGCCGCCCTGCGCGAGATCGTTGACGGCCTGGCACAGCAAGATGATCTGGTGGAGGCGACCCGTGAGGCCCGGCTGGTGACCCTGATCTGCAAACGCGCAGCGGTCAAGGGCAACACGCCGCTGAGCCTGCCCGAGATGCAGGAGCTGGTGCGACGGCTGGAGGCATGCCGGTCCCCGCGCACCTGCCCCCACGGCCGGCCCACGATGCTGTACATGAGCTCGGCCGAGCTGGCCCGGCAGTTCGGGCGGACGTAATGCACCGTTGAGATTTCGCAGTTTGGGCCAGGCTGTTGTATACTGGGCTAACAATAATCTCGTCTGACGAGTGACAAGCCGGGGAGGCGCGCCAGGCGCCCGTCCGGTGCCGTCACTCGTCACTTATGTTGTGGAGGATTCCCTTGGCAGAACCTTTGATCATCACAGCGTCGCCGCGGAGCGATCACCAGCTCGACGTGACCATCGAGCTGGGCCCTGAACGCACGCAGGCAGCCGTGGAGCGAGCAGCACGCCTTGTCTCCAAGAAGGCCCGCATACCGGGATTTCGGCCCGGCAAGGCGCCTATCCCCTATATTTTGCGCACCTTCGGTCGCGAGGCAGTTCTCAGCGAGATCATCGAAGAGCTGAGCGATGAGGTGATAAGCGAGGCGCTGGAGACCGGGAATTTCGATGTGTACGGCCGGCCGACCCTGGAAGACATCAAGTTCGATCCCATCCAGTTCAAGCTGGTGTTGCCTTTGCCGCCCACCGTGGAGCTGGGTGATTATTCCGCGATCCGGGTGGAAGCGCCCGAAGTTGTCGTGAGCGAGGCCGACGTGGACGTCCTGCTGGAGGAGGCCCGACAGGATTACATGGTCTTGCAAGAGGTGGATCGGCCTGCCGCGCTGGGGGACACGGTGATAGTGGATATTAAGGGCACGGTAGGAGATACCGTCATCGTGGACAACCAGGATTGGGAGCTGATCCTGCGCGGGGAGAACGGCTGGTTGCCCGGCTTCGATGAGGCTTTTGTGGGGCTGGCGGCCGGTGATCATAAGGAATTCACCCTGCGTTATCCCGAGGATTCCGCATCGCGCTTCAAGGGCCAGGAGGTGGCCTTCTCGGTCACCGTAAAAGCGGTCAAGACCAAAGTGCTGCCGGAAGTGAACGACGAATTCGTGCGGTCGTTGGGCAACTACGCCGACCTGGCCGACTATCGGGCCAAGAAGCTGGAAGAAATCCGCCAGCAGCGCGAAGCGGAAGCCGAGGCGAAATTGTACGAAGCGGCGCTGGAGGCCCTGATTGCTCAAGCGACCCTGGCCTATCCCAAGGCCGCCGTGGAAGAGGTGGTTGAGGAGATGATGCAGGAGGCCGAGAGCCGTTCACGGGAGCGCGGTTATAGCTTGTTAGACCTCCTCCGGTTGCAGGGCAGGACCGTGGACGGCTACCGCGCTGAGCTGCGGCCCGTTGCCGAGAAACGGTTGAAGGCCCGACTGGTCCTGACCGAGTTCGCCCGCCGCGAGGGCATCACCGTCTCCGCGGATGAGGAGCAGGCGGAAGTGGATTCCGTGCTGGGCCGGATCAACGAGGCTGACGAGCGGCAAGCCCTCAGCGACCTCCTGAGCTCCGAGGCGGCCCGAATGTTCATCCGGCGGGATCTCCTGACCAGTAAGGCCTATGCGCGCCTGAAAGCGGTTGTCACCGGCCAGGTCCCGGCGGCGGCTGCAGCAGCGGCTGAAACCGTTGTAGCCGAAGCTGAGGCCCAGGAGGTGGCCGCAGAGGCGGGCGCGACTGCGTCTGGCGCTGCTGAGATCTCAGGCGCTGAGGCCCAGGAAGCGGCCGCGACTGCGTCCGGCGCTGCTGAGGTCTCAGGCGCTGAGGCCCAGGAGGCGGCCGCAGAGGAGCCGGCTGCGGGCGACGAAGCTGCAAAGTAAGCCAGCCTGCGGCAACCGGGGCACGCGCCGTCTATGATGGGCGACGGAAAATGCGCAGTGCGCAGACGTACGTCGGTCATCCAATGCAAGAAGGAGTTCACACATGGAATCGCGCATTCTCACACCGCAATCGTTGATCCCCATGGTCATCGAGACCACGGGCCGCGGCGAGCGCGCGTACGACATCTACTCGCTGCTCCTGAAGGAGCGGATCATCTTCCTGGGCACCCCGATCACCGATCAGGTGGCCAACGTGATCGTGGCCCAGTTGCTGTTCCTGGATCGTGAAGATCCCGAAAAGGATATCCAGCTTTACATCAACTCGCCGGGCGGCCAGGTCTACGCAGGCATGGCGATCTACGACACCATGCAGTTGATCCGTGCGCCGGTGAGCACCATAGCGGTGGGGGTGACGGCCAGCTTCGGCACGGTGTTGCTCACGGCCGGCACCAAGGGCAAGCGCTATGCGCTGCCCCATGCCACCATCCACATGCATCAACCTTTGGGCGGCGCGCAGGGTCAGGCCACCGAGATCGAGATTCAGGCCAAGGAGATCCTGCGCCTGCGCGAGGAGCTGAATGCCATCCTGGCGCTCCACACCGGCCAGCCCATCGAGCGCATCGCCGAGGACACCGACCGCGATCGCTACATGACGGCCGAGCAGGCCCGGGAATACGGCATCCTGGATGAGGTCCTGTACCCCACAGGCCCCAAAGAGGTCAAACGTGGCAAGTAGTCGGCGCGGTGGCGAGCGGTGCTCCTTCTGCTCTCGGGATCAGGCCGAGGTGCAGCGGTTGATCGCCTCCCCGGACGGCGGTGCCTTCATCTGCGAAGAGTGCGTGGCGCTGTGCCAGGAGGTGCTGGAGGAGGACGGCATCAAGCGGACGGCCGCAAAGGCCCCGGCCCGCTGGCGTCTCCTCCCGCCCAAGGAGATCGTCGCGCTGCTCGACCAGTATGTGGTCGGCCAGACGCGCGCGAAGAAGGTCCTCTCGGTCGCCGTGTACAACCATTACAAGCGCATCGCCATGGATGCCGGCCTGGCCGAGGAGGACGACACGGCCTTGCCCCTCAACGGGGATCAGGGCTTGCGCGGGGTGACCGACGTGGAGCTGGAAAAGAGCAACATCCTCCTGATCGGCCCCACGGGCTGCGGGAAGACGTTGCTGGCCCGCACCCTGGCCCGTATCCTGGATGTGCCGTTCACCATCGCCGACGCTACCGGTTTGACCGAAGCCGGCTACGTGGGTGAGGACGTGGAGAACATCCTGGTCCAATTGTTGCACGCTGCGGACTGGGACGTGGATCGCGCTGCGGTCGGCATCGTCTACGTGGACGAGATTGACAAGATCGCCCGCAAGAGCGGCGCCAACCCGTCCATCACCCGCGATGTCTCGGGCGAAGGGGTGCAGCAGGGCTTGCTGAAGATCATCGAGGGCACCATCGCCAACGTGCCGCCGCAGGGCGGGCGCAAACACCCGAACCAGGAGTTCGTCCGGCTTGATACGCGCAACATCCTTTTCATTTGCGGTGGCGCTTTCTCGGGGCTGGAGGATATCGTGGGCCAGCGGTTGGGCATGAAGGGCCGCGTGGGCTTTCCGACCTCGGGGGAGGTGCCGCCCAGCAAAGAGGCTCAGACCGCCCAACTGCTGCAACACGTGATTGCCGATGATTTGCTCAAGTACGGCATGATCCCCGAATTCGTCGGCCGGCTCCCGGTGACCGTGAGCGTGGATCCCCTGGACGAGGACGCGCTGGTGGCTGTGCTCACCGAGCCGAAAAACGCCATCCTGAAACAGTTCCAGCGGCTGTTGGAATTGGATCATGTGGAGCTGGTTTTCACCCCCGAAGCGCAACGGGCCGCGGCCCGCGAAGCGCTGAAGCTCAAGACCGGCGCCAGGGGCCTGCGTACCATCATCGAGCGGGTGCTGCTGGATGTGATGTACGAAATCCCATCGCATCCCGAGGTCGTGAAGTGCGTGGTGAACGCGGAGTGCATCACCCATGGCGCAGCGCCCCTCCTCCTCTTGCGAGATGGTCAGGCCATCGCCTGGGGGGAGTTCCTCAAGGAGAAGACGGCCTGAAGCCTGCCGGCCGATGGAACGCGCCGGGCACTCTGGCAAGTGTCCGGCGCACGTCCGGATGTTGCTCTGCCGCTGGGAGCATTGTCCCAGGGAGTAAAGAGGTTCATGTCCCAGCTCACCCATCTCGATGAGCACGGCCAGGCGCGCATGGTGGACGTGGGCGCCAAAGCTGAGACCGAGCGCCAGGCGGTTGCAGCCGGCCGGGTGCTGATGCAGCCGGAGACGTTGCGCCTGTTGCGCGCGGGCGACCTGCCCAAGGGCGACGTGTTGGGCACAGCGCGCGTGGCCGGCATCATGGCCGCCAAACGGACCGCAGAGTTGATCCCCCTCTGTCATCCGCTGTTGCTTACCCACGTCGCCGTAGACTTCACCTTCGACGAAGAGGCATCGGCAGTAGACATAACTGCAACTGTGCGTTGTCGCGGTCAGACCGGGGTGGAGATGGAGGCGTTGACCGCGGTAAGCGTGGCTGCCCTGACCATCTACGACATGGCCAAGGCGGTGGAGAGGGGGATGGTGATTTCGGACATCCGCCTGCTGGAGAAGCGTGGCGGCAAGAGCGGCCAGTGGCTGCGCGAGGCGTGACGGGGTGTACTGTTTGAAGCGCGGTGGTTTCCATGACGAATGACGAAACGATAACGATACGTGTGCGAGCGTTCGCCGGCCTGCGCGAGGCCCTGGGGACGGCCGGTTTCGCCCTGACGTTGCCGCGCGGCACCGATGTGGCGGGGTTGCTGGCGCGGCTGGCTGCCCAGTACCCGGACGCCAGGTTGGGCGGCCGACGTTTTACGGTTGCCGTCAACCGGAGCTATGCGCCGCTGGACCGTGTGCTGGCCGACGGCGACGAAGTGGGCCTCATCCCGCCCGTCAGCGGGGGATCGGGCAGCTCCGGCCAGGCGGGCGTCGGCGCCGGGGTCCGCCTGTACGAGATCACCGACCGCCCCATCTCGCTGGATGATGTGGCCTTGCGTGTGGTCGCGCCTGAGCGCGGCGGCATCACGCTGTTTGCGGGCACGGTGCGCGGGGTCACGCGGCCGGGCCAGGCGGATCAGTTCGAGACCGACTACCTGGTGTACGAGGCTTATCCGGAGATGGCCGAGGCCACCTTTGCGCAGATTGCGGCCGAGGCCCAGGCGCGCTGGCCCGACATCAACGCAGTGGCGATCCTCCATCGCGTCGGCCGGTTGGAAGTGGGGGAAATCTCCGTGGCCATTGCGGTCGCCGCCGCGCACCGGGCGAACACCTTTGACGCCTGCCATTACGTCATTGATCGGATCAAGCAGATCGCGCCGATTTGGAAAAAAGAGGTCGGTCCCGATGGGGCAAGCTGGGTCGAAGGGCCCGAATCAGTGGAGGGATGATAATGTACAGACGAACACCGACGAAGATCGCGATCGTGGGCGGTGCCGGGGCAGTGGGAGCGAGCGCAGCCTATGCGTTGATGATCAGCGGCCTGGCCAGCGAGATCGTGCTGGTGGATGTCAACGAGCGCCGTGCCGAGGGCGAGGCGATGGATTTGATGCACGGCGCGCCGTTCGTGCGGCCGGTGACGGTGCGGCACGGCAGTTACGCCGATTGCGCTGGCAGCCAGATCGTGGTGATCACCGCCGGTGCCGCCCAGAAGCCGGGCGAGACCCGGCTGGACCTGGTGAAGAAGAACACCGAAATCTTCCGGCAGATCATCCCGCAGATCGCCCAGGCCGCGCCTGATGCCATCTTGCTGGTGGTCTCCAATCCGGTGGATATCCTCACCTATGCTGCGTTGAAATTCTCCGGCTTCCCGGCCGGCCACGTGGTCGGCTCTGGCACGGTGCTGGACACTGCCCGGCTGCGGGCGTTGATCGGCCAACGGCTGGAAGTGGACCCGCGCAGCGTGCACGCCTACGTGATCGGCGAGCACGGCGACAGCGAGGTTGTGGTCTGGAGCCGGGCGATGGTGGCGGGCATGCCCATCGGCGACTTCTGCCTGCAGCGCGGCCGGCCGTGCGAGATGGAGATGCAGGAGGAGATCGCCACGCGCGTGCGCCGGGCTGCGTACGAGATCATCGAACGCAAGGGCGCCACGTACTATGCCATCGGCCTGGCCATCAGCCATATCATCGAGGCCATGTTGCGGGACCAGAACACCGTCCTCACCGTCTCCACCCTCATGACAGGGCAGTTCGGCGTCTCGGACATCTGCCTCAGCCTGCCCTCCATCGTGGATCATGGCGGTGTGGAGGGGGTGCTGATGCCCGCGCTGAGCGACGAAGAGGCCGAGGCATTCCGCCATTCGGCAAGGGTGTTGACCGAGACCGCGAAGGCGGTAGGACTGTGAGGATTGCGGGTTAGCGGATTTGGGGCTTTCCGAGTCAATCCGCAATCGTCAGTCCGCAATCCGCAATCGCCAATCCATCCCATGCGCGCCGTTGTCCAACGCGTTTCCCACGCCTCCGTGACCGTTGAGGGCCAGGTCGTCGGCGAGATCGGCCGCGGGTTCCTGGTGCTGGTGGGGGTCACCCACACCGACGGTCCCGCCGAGGCCGACTGGCTGGCGAACAAGATCGCCGGCCTCCGGGTTTTCGACGACGATGCGGGCAAGATGAACCTGGCCCTGACCGACGTGGGCGGTGCTGTCCTGGTGGTCAGCCAGTTCACCCTTTATGCCGACGCGCGCAAGGGCCGCCGGCCCGATTTTCTGCGGGCTGCCCGGCCGGAACAGGCTGAGCCGCTGGTCGAGCATTTCGTGGCCAGGTTGCGCGCGCAAGGTCTGCACGTGGAAACCGGCCGCTTTCGCGCCGTCATGCAGGTCTCGCTGGTCAACGATGGGCCGGTGACGTTGTGGCTGGACACCGCCGAGCTTGTTTCTCCCCCCGCATGAGCGCCCCGGGCCCGTGCGAGCTCATGGGGCGCGTTTCACCTCGGCTGCGACCATTCCGGCCAGGATCAGCGCGCACCCGACCAACTGTCGGGGCCCCAACACTTCCCCGATCAGCAGGAAACTGAACAGCCCGGCGAACACCGGTTCGGCCGAGAAGATCAGCGCAGTGTGGGTGGCGGTGGTGAAGCGTTGCGCCACCGTCTGGATGCCGAACGCGGCCGCGGTCGCCAGCAGCCCGGTGAACGCAGCCGCGAAAAGCACGCGGCCGTCCAGGAGGCTGACCAGCTTCTGCACTCCCAGCGCAGGGGCATCGAACAGGAGCGCCGCGACCCCGCTGAGCAGCGTCACGGTGACGACCTGGCCCAGGGTGAGCAGCAACGGATCGTGCCGGGGCGCAAAATGCCCGGTGAGCAGGATGTGCGCGGCGAAAGAAAACGCGCAACCGAGCACCAGCAGGTCGCCGGGCGCCACGCGCAGGTCGGCGGTCAGCGAAAGCAGTGCCAGCCCGGTCGTCGCGAACGACACGCCGAGCCAGGCATTGCCGCCCGGCGCCTGGCGCAGGAGCAGCGCGGCGATGAGGGGCACGATAACCACCGAAAGCCCCGTGATGAACCCGGCCTTGGCTGGCGTGGTCAGGGTCAGGCCTGCGGTCTGGAAGGCATAGCCCGCGAAAAGGGCGGTGCCGATCAACAGCGACGGCAGCGCAATGCGCCACAGCCGCGCGGGGCTGAGACGCCTGGGCACGGCAAAGGGGCCGTCGGGGGCGATCGCTGCCAGTTGCCGACGGCGCCAGGCGATGAGCGGGGTCAGCGCGGCCGCGGCCAGGGTGAACCGCACGGCCATGAAGCTGAACACCGGGAACGCGCTCACCGCGTCCTTCACCATGACAAAGGTCGCGCCCCAGATCAAAGTGACCAGGAGCAGGGACAGATCGGCGGTAAGCTGGCGCGGAACGTGATGCGCAAACCGCGTCACGGCCTGAAGCCCCCTGCGACCGCGCCCGGCACATCAGGGAGCTTCCCCGGCTCGTTTTGTGGCAGAGCCGACGGTTGCGACGGTGGCTCGCCGCTCTTGCTGCTCAGTTCCTGGCGCACGGTGCGCACCAGGGTATCGGCCTTGAGCTCCGGCAAGGTGTAGCAAGGGCCTCCGATCGCGTCGGCGAGTTGCTGCGCCAGGCCACGGTCGAACGCGGGATGTTCCATGTTGATCACGACCGTGCGGAAGTGGCTGTCATGGATCATGTTGGCCATGCGCAAGGCCTCTTCCTGGGGCGGCATACCGGTGACGGAGACGTTCCCTGCGCCGTCGGTGAGGATAATGATCAGCGGCCGCACTTCGGGGCTGCGGCGTACCGCCATGGTGCACACGCGATACGCGGCCAACAGCCCGGCCGAGAGCGGCGTCTTGCCGCCCACCGGGATGTCTCTCAGCGCGCTTTGAGCCAGCTCGACGCTCGAGGTGGGGGGCAGCACGATGCGGGCCTCATCCCGCTGAAAGACGATCAACCCCACCTGGTCGCGGCGCTGGTAGGCGTCGTGTAGCAAGGAGAGCACCGCGCCCTTTGTGGCCTCGATGCGCTCGGCGGCCGCCATGCTCCACGAGGCATCTACCACGAACAGCACCAGGTTCGCTGCCCGGCGCACCCGCACTTTGCGCTGCAAATCCTGGCGTTTCACTACAAACGCCAGCTTGCGCTGGGCCCGCTCTTCTGCACGGCGGCGTTGGAAGGGCGCGGCCGTGCGCAGGGTCGCGTCGAAGGCCAGGTCGTCGGGCCGGCCGGTCATCGGCCGCGCGCGGATGTAGCGGCCACGCTTCCGTTCCGTCAGGGTAGAGCTGCGCTTGCCGGCCGTCTGGCGGGTGAGCCTGTCCAGCGGGGTATCGAGCCGTTTGGCTTGAAAGTCCGGCCCGATCTTGACCGCGCGACTGGCTTCGGGGCCCTGGTTGGAGGACTGTGCCTGGCCAGCATCCAGGTCTGCAGGTTCGCCGCTAGCGGAACTGTCCCCCTCTTCTGCTAGCGGCTCAGTGCTTTTTTTACGGTAGCTGTCGTCTGCCCCGATTCGGGCCGCATCTGCGGTTGGTCCGGCGGCGCTTCGGCGCGCGCCTTCTTCAGCCGTTCTTCGAGCTGACCCGCGTCCAGAGTGGCCTCTTCGAAGGGCTGGCGTTTCAAACGGTGCGGCAACGCCAGCTCGGCCGCCAGCAGGATGTCCTGCTCGGTGATCGCCAGGCGTCCCTGCCATGCCGCATGGGCCCGGGCCGTCTTCAGGATCACGATGTCGGCGCGATGGCCGTCCACCCGGAAGGAGGTCGTGAGGGAGGCGATGGTGTACAGGTCGCGTTGCGTGTGAGTCACGCGCGGGAGCAGCGCGCGTGCCTGGGCGATCTGATCCGAAAGTCGCTCCTCGTGCGCTGCCCACTCCTGGTAGAACCCCTCGGGATCGCTCTCATACGCCAGCCGGCGCTCCACGATCGCAACGCGCTGTCGCGGGTCGGAGATGCCGTGCATGTCCACGCAGAGGGCGAAGCGATCCAGCAGTTGCGGCCGCAGGTCTCCTTCCTCGGGGTTCATGGTTCCCACCAGGATGAACCGTGCCGGATGGCTGAAGCTGATCCCCTCGCGTTCCACCACGTTGACGCCCATCGCAGCCGAGTCCAGCAGCAGGTCCACCACGTGGTCGTCCAGCAGGTTGACCTCGTCCACGTAGAGAAGGCCCCGGTTGGCCGCAGCCAGGACGCCCGGCTCGAAGTGGCGCTCCCCTTTCTGGATGGCCTTTTCGATATCCAGGGTGCCTACGACGCGGTCTTCCGTGGCGCTCACGGGTAGGTCCACAAAGCGGGTGCGGCGCCGGGCGCGCGGCAGCGTCTCGCCCTGTGCCAGGCGGTCCCGGCAGTTGTCGCACAAGGTGTCAATGCCGTTGGGGTCGCACGAGAAGGGGCAATCGGCCACGACCTCGATCTCGGGCAACAGGGCAGCCAGGGCGCGGGCCGCGGTGGATTTGGCGGTGCCGCGTTCCCCGCGGATCAACACGCCGCCGATCGCGTTGCTGATGGCGTTCAGGATCAGCGCGCGCTTCATGCGCTCCTGACCGACAATGGCAGTAAAAGGAAAAGGTCGAATCGGTGGCAAGGCCGAACTCCTGAAAGTTAGTGATCTACCCAAAACAAAATAATTATACCACCGCACGCCCCACCGCGAAAGAAGAGCAATTCCAATCTGGACGGGAGGTGGTTTACGCAAACCGGTGGTACAATAGGCTCGTCCTCGGGAAGGAGGTCTTTATCACATGCAAGCCGCTGCCTGGCGCATGGTTGCGCCTGGGGCGGGAGGAGTTCTGATCCTTGTTCGATGTTGATTTGTTGGTAATCGGCGGCGCGTCGTTGGACGTGTTGCACTTTGCCGGACAGACGGCTTCCTCGGCGGGCGGAGCCGGGCTTTACACGGCCGCGGCGGCTGCTCGTGTTGGTGCCGCGGTCGCCATGTACGGCCCGCGGCCCGATCCGCTGCCCGAAGCTCTGGTGCCCGCGGCACAAGCTTTCACCTGGTTCGGCCCCGTTGTGCCTCCTGAGCAGATGCCCCGGTTTGAGATCGCGCATGAGGCCGGCGGCCGGACAACCATGCTGGACGCTTTTTTCGGGGCCGAGGCCTCCCTCGGCCCCGACGGCCTGCCCGCTGACCTGTCGGGTTGCCGGCTGGTGCACATCGTCGCCTTGGGATCGGTCCAGCACCAACTGGCGTTCTTGCGCGCCTGCCGGGAGCGCGGTGCCCGTCGCATATCGGCCGGCACGTTCCCGGCCGCGGTGACCGAAGACCCGGACGCGGTGCGCGCGCTGATGGCGGAATGCGACCTCTTCTTCATGAATCGCAGTGAGGCCGCCGGGTTGTTCGGCTCGCCCCAGGCGGCGTGCACCGCTGCCGGCAAGGTGTTGTTCGTCACCCTGGGCGCAGACGGCGCGCTGGTGGTGCAGGGGGATCATGTTACCCATCTGCCCGGCCAGCCGGCGCGAGAGCTCGATCCCACGGGCGCGGGGGACACGTTCTGCGGCGCAACCCTGGCGTCTCTGGCGCGCGCGACGCACCCGGTGCTGGCTGCACGGCAGGGGATCGCGCTGGCGGCCCACATGATCGGCGCCGTGGGCCCGACCGCGCTCTGGGAGCAGGGCCCTGTTCCGACCCCGGCCGACGATCCGAGGGCCACGGCGAACCGGTCCCAGGTGGCGCGCGTGGCCGACCTGATCGCAGCGCTGCCGGAAGTGCAACCCTTCGATTTCACCGGCCCCGACTTCCCGCCGGTCGGTCATCCGGCTGCGCTGGACTACTTCGCCTCCGCCACGTTGCAACAGTTCGGTTTTTGGGCCGAGGCCGACGGCCGCTACGGCTGGCCCCTTCTGGCGACGCTGGAAGGTGCCCGGCGCAAAGGGTCGGACTATTTGTGGCGGGCCTGGCTGCGTCCGTTACACGCTGACCCTGGCTTCTATACGCCGGCGAGACAGGCCGCGCTTACTACGGCGGAGCTGGAGGCTCTGTTCCGGGCCGATGACGGCACCATGCCGATGCCGGCGCTGGATCTCCATCTGGCACAGGCGCAAGCCTACGGCCGCGATCTGCTCGCGCTGGGCCTATCGGCTGCCGGCTTGGTGGAGGCCGCGAACCGGGAGCGGCAACCGTTGGCCGCGTTTCTGGCCGGCCTGGATCATATTGGGGGCTACAAGGAGGATCCGCTGCGCAAGAAGGCCGGGCTGCTGGCGCTCATTCTGGCGCAACGGCCGGAACGCTGGCTGAATCCAGGGCCGTCCGAGGTCTTCCCCCCGGTCATTGACTATCACTTGATGCGCTCGTGCCTGCGCATCGGCCTGATAGAGGTGCGGGACGAGGCGCTGGCGGAAAAGTTGACGAACCGGCGACAGGTCACCGCGGACGAGGAGTGGGCTGTCCGTCTGGCGGCCTATCGCGCGGTGGAGGAGCTGGCCCAGCGCTCAGGTCGCTCCATGGGCGCCGTGGACTGGTTCTTCTTCAACGCCCGCCGCCGCTGCCCGGAAACCACCGAGCCGGAGTGCAGTCGCTGTGCGGTGGACCCGGTCTGCGCGCACCGCAAGGAGTTGTTCCAGCCGGTGCTGCGGACCGTATTCTATTGATTGATTGCACACAGCCCCTGGTAGTGACGACTTCAGTCGTCGCCGGAGCAACGGCTGATCCAGGGCAGCGGCAAAAGCTCGCAGCGCAACGCCGGTAAGCTTGGGCAGGGCCAGGGAGCGGAGGTCGTATGGGGTCATGGCTACTTCCCGGGAGAATGTGATCTGTGCCCGCCGGGCGGATGGCCGGGTGTTACCGCGGGCCGCCCCACAGCGCCTCGGGATATGCCCCGGCCGCCACCAGCTCCTGGATGGCGGCCTTCACCTTGGGTTTGTCCTGGGCATAGGTGACCCCGTGCCATCTTTCGGTTGTGGGCAGCATCTTGACGCGCGCCTGGCCGGCACGGATCAGGTCGGCCACGAAGTTGGGGATGTAGAATTCGGCCTTTTGCAGGTTGGCCGCGTTGGCCGCCAGGAAGCGCGGGAAGCTCTCGGCCAGTTGCGCGAAGACCTGCGGCGTGAACCCCCAGAAGTTCATCGAGACCACAGTGTCCAACGGCAAAGCGGTCCACGTCTCACCGTCCTCGGTGTAGCGCGCCATGTCACCCCAGCGTTCGATCCGCGTGCGCTCCTGCGCGTTCACCAGATAGCCGTTTTCGTCCACCGTGCAGACCGCACGCGCGACCCCACCGTGCTCCGTCAGCGTGTTGCCCAGCCTGTAGCCCACCATGCAATAATCGGCCACGCCGTCGTCGGGGTGCGGGCTGCGCAGGTAGCCTGCGACGGCTTGATACGCCGTCGGGCCGTAGTAATCGTCCGCGTTGATTACCGCAAAGGGGGTGTCCACCACGTCCCGGCTGGCCAGCACGGCGTGCGCAGTGCCCCACGGTTTGACCCGGCCGGCCGGGATCGTGAAGCCGGGCGGCACGTCCTCCAGTTGCTGGAACGCATAGGCGGTCTCGACGTGCCGTTCGACGGTATCCCGCATCCGTTCCCGAAAAGGCACCTCGATGGCCCGGGAGATGACAAAAACCACCTTGCTGAATCCCGCCCGCAGCGCGTCGTACACCGAGTAGTCCAGGATGATCTCGCCGTTGGGGCCCATGGGGTCTATCTGTTTCAGGCCGCCGTAACGGCTGCCGATGCCGGCCGCCAGCACCACCAATGTCAATTTGTCCGTCATGCGTACCCCCGCGGGTTATTCGATTGCCAGCGCCAGGTATCGGCGCACATGTCAAACAGGTCGCGCTGTGCGACCCACCCCAGTTCTTCCCGGGCTCTGGTCGGATCGGCATAGCTGACCGCTACGTCCCCCGGCCGGCGGCCAACGATCCTGAAGGGAATCTTGCGGCCGGAGGCCTGCTCGAAGGTCCGCACCACCTCCAACACGCTGTAGCCCCGGCCGGTGCCCAGGTTGTGGGTGATGACCCCCGGTTTCTCAGCCAGCTTATTCAGCGCTGCCAGGTGTCCCTTCGCCAGGTCAACCACGTGGATGTAATCGCGAATTCCCGTGCCGTCCGGTGTGGGGTAGTCGTTGCCGAAAACCCGCAGCTCGGGCAATTTGCCCACTGCGACTTGAGCCACGTAGGGCATCAGGTTGTTCGGGATGTCGTTGGGGTCCTCGCCGATCTGGCCGCTGGGATGTGCGCCCACCGGATTGAAATAACGCAGCAAGGAGATGCGCCATTCCGGGTCGGCCCGGTACAGGTCACGCAGGATCTCTTCGATGAAGTACTTGGTGCGGCCGTAGGGATTGGTGGGCGCCAGCGGGGCATCTTCGGGGATGGGCACGAAGGCCGGCTCGCCGTACACCGTGGCAGACGAGCTGAAAACCAGCGTCTTCACTCCGTGTTCGGCCATCACCTGGCAGAGCACCACCGTGCCGGTGATGTTGTTGTGGTAGTACATCAACGGCAAGGCGACCGACTCGCCCACCGCCTTCAGGCCCGCGAAATGGATCACGGCATCCACGCGCTCGGCGGCAAAAACTGCCTCCAGGCCCTGGCGATCGCGCAAATCGACGCGATAGAAGGCCAATGGCCGGCCGGCAAGTGCCTGGACCCGGCGCAGCGCCTCCTCTTTACTGTTGCACAGGTTATCCACCACGACGACCTGATGGCCGGCCTGCAGCAACTCGACGCAGGTGTGGCTGCCGATGTACCCCGCGCCGCCGGTGACGAGAATGTTCAAGGCTCCCCTCCTTCGCCATGTGAAGTTGAAGCGTATTGTAGCCGGAGTGGGATATTGGGTCAATCGGCGGCCCTTTTGATGTCAAGGCGCGTTCAAGAAGGCATCGAACAGCCACAGGAAATAGTCAAACGTGCCGTAGCGTCCCTTGTGCAACGGATTTCTGGCGTCCCACATCACGGCCCAACTGGTGACGACGTCGGTGGCATCTAGTGTGCTACCGTCGTGGAATTTGACGCCCTGGCGCAGGTGGAAGGTCCAGACCTTGGCATCCTCGTCCGCCTCATAGGATTCTGCCAGCGCTGGCACGATCTCGACGCTGCCGATTTGAAAGCCGAGCAATGATTCGTTGATCTGCGCGCAGGCGCGCCAGGTGTCCGGGTAGGGCTCGTCGGCGCAATAGAGGCTTTGCGGTCCGTGTGCCTGCTTCCAGACCAGCGTGGATCCTTGCTTCAGGCTCATGGCGGCGAACCTTTCCAGGTCTAAGGGGCTGCTGTGCGCCCCAATCACATCAGCCCGGAATGCGGCAGCGGAGCCAACATGCACCAGCGGGACTAGCGGCACGGCGCGCTTGATCAAATCGTTGGCCCGCGCATATAACTCGCTACGCACTTCCGGCGAGGCGGTCCAGTTTGCCTCTCGGAGGATCTGTCGGATATCGGGAAAGCCACTGGCGAATCGCTCTGTGCCAAACTCACTCCAATATGGGTTCAGAAAGTTGAGCGGGTCAGGGTAGAGCCCCGACCACCCGAACAAGTAAAGTGGAAACTTACCACCCCACGCGGTATCGTTGAACACATCTGTGTCCAGATCCACCGCCTTGAGAGCGACGCGCATGTTCAGGTTTCTTTCCAGCATCCCGGCGATGGATTCCACGATTCCGGTCGGATCGGGCGAATAGAAGAGCTGACTGTTGCGATAGAAAAGCTCCGTCTCGAAGCCATTAGGGTAGCCGGCCTCCGCCAGCAGCATCCGGGCCATGTCCCGGGCCATGTCGGGGTTGTAGTCATACCAGGGCTCGCCGCCACAGCCGGCAGGAATTTCGCATGGGGTGAAATGAGTGGCGACCGTCGTGCCCGGCAGGTAGTGGTGTTCCACCAGCCACGCGCGGTCAATGGCCAGCGCCACGGCCTGACGCACGCGCACATCGTCGAACGGCGCGATCAGGTTGCTGATGCCCAGATAGCCGGTATTCAGACCCGGGCGCAGATGGAGCTGGAGGTCGGGGTTGTTTTGGATTTTAGCATAATCCCAAGGCCATGGCCTATCTATACCGTCCACATTGCCTGTGACCAGGAACTCCAGGCGTGCATCGGCATCGTCGTCCCAATGCAGATGAACCTGCGGGATTTTGGCCTTTTCGCCCCAATAATCCGGATTCGCCTCCAGCCGGAGTTCGTTTCCTGCGTGCCACGCTACCACACGGTATGGGCCGGTGCCGATGGGCTTTTCCAAAAGTTCGCCTGTGCCGCCGGTGGCTGCCAGGTACTCGGCCGGGTGGATGCCGAAGGGGGGCAGAGCAACCTTGGCCGGGAACCCGGCGTCGGAGTAGCACAAGGTGAACCGGACTGTGTAGTCGTCCAGCGCCTCGATAGCCTTGAGCTTACCGCCATAGTCGCAATCGAGCGCCTCAAGGCGGGTGACGATGCCGGTGGCAGGTTCAGGCGTCGGCGCTCTGGTACGCACAGGCATCTCGGGCGGCGCGGGAGTGGCGATGACCTGGCTGCCCCTCGTCGGTTCCGGCAGTGCTTGTGGTTGTTCTGGCAGTCTGGGGATCGGGGTGGGCCGGGCAGTTGTTTGGCCGATTTGCTGCACCAGCAACGCCAACAAGATTATACCCGCGATGCCCACCGTAACCCAGACCCAGGGCCGCCCCCTGGCGCGTTGCGGTGCTGGACGCGGAGAGGGTTTTGCCTCCGGTACCGGTTGGGCGACCGGCATTATTGGCTCAGCTTCGGCTTGCGGCGGTGGCGCCTCGGGAAGCGGCCGCGGCGGCTCACCAGGAACCCACTGCTCTCCATCGCTGACGTACCACTGCCCGGTCTCGTGGCCGATGATCCACCAGCGGCCCTGGTCATCCTCGATCATCAGGTCTCGGAGCCGAGCCTTGAAATCGGCTTCGCTCAGCGCGCCCGCATCGAACTGTGCTTTGAGGCGGCGATATTCCGCTTCGGTCTCGGCAAAGGTCATGGTTTGCCTCCATCTCACGACGCTGATGGTTTCCGGCGTGTAGTTACCTGGGCGAGTTCCTCGGCTTGTCGCGTGGCCGGGGGTCCTCTGTCGGTGGCGTCGGCCGCGCGCGGGGAGGCGGCGGTGGGAGCTCGGCGCGTTCCTTCTGTTGCAACGCTTGGGCCAGCAGGACCGCAGCGCGGCCGTAAGGGACTACGGCGTAGTCCGGCGCTTGCGATATGATTTCGCGCAGGAGGCGGACCGCTTCCGCCCAGCGCTCGGCCTGCAAGTGCGCTACGGCCAGACTGAAGTTCGCCAGCAGATCGCGCTGGCGGCGAGCCTCCGCCAGCCTGGCAGTTACGTCCCGGTAGCCCGGTTCTATCTCCTCAACCCGGGTCAGTTGTGCTACGGCCATGTCCCAGTCGTGCGCAGCCAGGGCTTCGCTGCCGCGGCGGTATGCGTCGGCAAGCTGTGCCTGGCGCTGTTCTGATGCGGCGCGCTCGGCCGACTGTTGTTCCGCCAGTGCGCGTCGCGCGCGGGCCACCAGTGCCGACGTCTGTTGATAACCCGGCGCGATGGCTTCAGCTTTCTCGAACGCGGCGATGGCCTCTTGCCACCGCTGCGCTTCCAGATGGCACAGGCCCTCCCGATACGCTACGGCCGCTTGGCGCTCCTGCTCCTCAGTAGCTAGCCGCTCCTGAGCTGTCTCGAACAGGCCGTCGGGGTCAGGATAGGCCGGTGCAGTGGCCGCGATGCGTTGCAAAATGTTCATCACTGCCTGCCAGTTGCGGGTCTTGGCCATCCGTTGGGCTTCGGAGTAGAGCTCGGCCAGCTCGTACTGCTGTCGGGCGTTTGCCAGTAGCGCAGCGGCATCGCGATAGTCGGGTGCCAGTGCAACGACAGCCTCCAACTCTGTGATTGCGTCGGCCCAGGCACCAGCCTGGCATGCGCGCTGGCCTGCAGTGTAATGGTCGAGAAGGGTTTGCTGACGGGTTGCGTCCGCCAGCTTGTTGGCCGCATCTTCGTAGTTCGGCTGCAGGGCGATGATTGCTCTGAACAGTTGGATGGCCTGTGCCCACTGGTCGGTGTAGTAAGCACCCAGCGCCTGGTCATATAACTCCGCCAGGTACTGCGGAGACGGCTGGGCAGCGGATGGGGGCGCCACCGTGCCGGCAATGTCGAAGATGTGACCATCAAGCGCGCGCATGTAGAGCACCGGCGCGCCCCATTCCAACGGGTTGCCGCTGGCAAAGATGGCACGGCGTGCTTCCGTCAGGGCCGCGTCGACGGGGAGGCCATCGGCGAGGGCGCTATAGAACTCGTGGGCGAAGATCACCGCGGCGTCGTCGGTGATCTCGAACTGCATGGCGATCACGGCGGGCAACCCCTGCTGCAGCAGGCTTTGCGCAACGCCCGCGAACGGGTCGGTACGCGAGGCGCGTGCGCCCTCGCACGCGTTGAGAATAGCCAGGCGCAGCGAGCGATGGTCGTTCAGCAGGGTACCCAGGTCTTGGCCGCTCACGGCCCGGCTGCGGCCGTCCTTGTCTTCAAGAAGCAGCGCGCCATCCTGCGCGGCCTCGTCGAAACCGCCGTGGCCGATGAAGTGGAAGATGTGATAGGCGCCGCGCCGGAGCTGGCGTTGTAGCATCGAGAGGGTGGCATTTTTCAGCATGTCCAGGGTCACCAGATTGCGGCCGGCCAGATCTGTCAGCGCTTGCTGCAGCCGCTCCCACTCCCTGGCGACGTCGAGCGGTTCGTAATCGCTGGGGCTGGCGATCATGACCAGTACCCTGAGCGGAGGGGTTACTGCCAGTGCGCGCGGCCTTTCAGGTGTATCCAGGAAGCGGACGATAGGTGTCTCTTTGGAGAGGGCCAGAAAACGGTTCAGGACGGGGTTGTACAGGTACTCCCAGGGCAGATCGGCCAACTCGGGTGCATCAGTCAAACGCAGTTTAATGCGGAGGCCGGCCTCCTGGCACCGGGCCTGGTCCAGGCTGCTCTGAAGGCAGTTCAGGATCGCGCCGGAGAAGATGGCGTTGAAGATTTGCCCGCCGATTGCTTTGGCCATCTGGGTTTCCGGCGTTTCCAGACGGCGCACCCGGCGTGGGGGACGACCCATTCGTAGCAGGAAGTTTTCGAGTTCTAGGCTCGAGAGAGGCAGTTGAAACTCACCCACCGTCTCGCCAGCCGGTGACTTGAGCACGCGTGCCCGGTAGCCCGTTGCCACGCGCTCCAGCAGCAGATCGAAATCGAGGTAGGCGAACGCTGCCATACTGACCTCTTGATCTTGTCCAGCGAGAACAGTCGCAATACGATTATATTACGTACCTTGGCGAATGTCAATCATTTTTTAGTTCACTACAGTCCCGGGAATTGTTCTCTACGGAGCAAAAACCTGACCCGCGTCATTCTCAGGCCATGCAGTCGGTGCTAAACTGGCCCGTGTAGATGCGCCGGACGCGGCGCTGATCAGTCTTCGCCTATTTGGAGGGGAAAATGTTCGTCATCACCGTGGATGTGGAGAAGTGCCAGGCATGCGGCGATTGCGTTGACGCTTGCCCGCAGGAGCTCATTGCCATTGCAGAGGAGGACGGCAAGAAGTACGCCATGTTTAAGGGCGACCCCGATGATTGCATCGGCTGCTACTCGTGCGAGTCGTCCTGCGAAGAGGGCGCCATCACCATCACCGAGCTCTGAAGCGAATCATGAAAACAGGTCGTCGTCACGTGCCAGGCACTCTGCAAGATGCCTGGCACGTGACGACGATTTGCGGGGCAGTTTTCCTTACCATGACCATGGACGCCGCAGCTTGCTGCGGTCCGGGGCAAGCCCCGGCGTCCGGGTTTTCAGGTTAGATGGCCATGCCGCGTGCGGCGCCACGGTGGATGAGAATCTTACCGCAGAGGGCGCAAAGATCGCAGAGGCTTTCAGGTTCTCCGCGCCCTCTGCGTCCTCCGCGGTGATTTTCAGGGCA
>FWPV01000703.1_pt1 | contig 97177 bp, 83 predicted proteins | sample 2228371 | NCBI WGS metagenome assembly FWPV01 (sample SAMEA103939776, study PRJEB20133) | metagenome
GAATGGGCAGGGAAGGATTCGAACCTCCGAAGCGTTTCCGCAGCGGGTTTACAGCCCGCCCCATTTGGCCACTTTGGTACCTGCCCGCATTCTTTCCCAGCAGCTCGTCGGCCAGCCCAGCCAAATCTTCCTCCTCCGGCGTCTTTCCCGCAAAAAAGCCAGCGAAGGGATTCGAACCCCCGACCCGCTGATTACAAATCAGCTGCTCTACCAACTGAGCTACGCTGGCAAAATCGCTCCTCTCGGGGGCGTCGGATTCAACCTTTGAATCAAGGGGAAAAGAGAAAGAATTGTAACTTTTTTGAATGAACTTTCTCTTTACCAGGTTAAATCTACAAATCTTGGTGAAAAAATAAAAATGTTCATAAGCATATTAGATTAAATTATCATTTTTGTCAAGAGCCGTAAGGAAGTTCTAAAGGTCCCGTTTCTCCCGGACGACTTTTCTTGCCCGGTCCAGCTTTTCCCCTAGTAAACGGTAAAAATCAAGGCTAAAGAGAAGATACTTGGCTTTCTGGACTCCGGTCAAGTTGGCCTCCAGAATTCTCTCCAACTCTAAATCTTTCTCCAGAATGCTACGCCTCAGCTCCTTGATTGCTTTTACTTTCCGGGCTAATTCCTGCTCGTCCGGCTTCTCCACCCTGACCAGAGCTCTAAGGTTCCGGATTTCCTGACCTATCTTCTTCGAAAGCTCGGCTTTTTCTTTTTCCAAACGCGTCGCGACCGGAAATATGATTGCTGTCTGCTCCGGCGTGAGGTCGAGCTCCTCAGTCATCCGGAGAAGGCGCAACCGGTTGATATTCTCCCGCATTCTCTCTCTGGCAGGCGTGCCTTCTTCTGGCCATTGGGCAGCTAAAGGAAGAGCCAGGCAAAAGAGAAAGCAAATTCCAGCTCGGACGAGGTCCCTTCTGTCCATTTTCATCCTCCCTTGGATTTGGTCTCAGCCTCAATAGCGCGATTGATGAGGTCGACCTCCTCCTCACTTAAACTTTCAATAAAAAGATAATCCTCTGAAAAATCAAATCGTAAAGGCAAGGTCCCCACTTCGACCTCCTCCCCTATCAAATCGACCACCGCCAGATTAAAAACCTCAGCTAAACGGTCATTTCCCCCGACTTCCAGGGAGAGGCGGTCGAGAAAGCTTTCGAAAGAAATAAAACCATCTTCCAAGAATTTCTGGCCAGGCCTAAGGAGCAGGAAAACAGTCAGCAACAAGCACGCAAGAAGGAAAATGGCTGCACCTCCCCAAGCATATCTCCATCCCGTGGCCCCGATCCACCTTTGCTTTTTGTCTATTTTTTGTGCTTCGAGCCCGGCCTTCAGCCGAGCAGAAAAATCCTGCCAGTAGGCTGGCGGTGGCGACGCCTTCCTGAGTTCGACGGCCTCTCGTTGGACATATTTGAGCTTTTGTTGATAAAGTCGGCAAGAAGGGCATCGGCGGAGATGGGCGGCAAGACGGAGAGCCTTTCTGGCCGGGAGCTCGCCATCGAATTCATCGGACATCCAGCGCTGGTATTTCTCACAGCCCATGGTTAACCTCGCCTAAATAAGGCTCGAGCTTAGCCTGGATTATTTTCCTGGCTTTGTGCACCCGCCAAGAAACGGTATTCTCTGAACACCCGAGAAGCTTGGCCACCTGATTGTGTTTCATCCCCTCAAGCGCGACGAGGATAAAGGTTGACCGGTAGGCTAAAGGAAGCGAATCAACGGCCTCCTCGAGCTTAGCCCGGAGCTCGCGAGAGATGGCCTTGGAATCTGGAGAAGTGGACCAAGAGCTCTCTCCCCAGGCCTTCCTATCCTCGAATGTCTCCATCTGTTTTTCTTTCTTCTTTTTTTTCAAGAAATTCAAGCTCTGGTTGATGGCAATCCGAAAAACCCAGGTGGAAAAGCTTGATTTTCCTTTGAATCGCTTGATAGCCCGAAAAGCGCGGAAAAAGGTCTCCTGGAGCAGGTCGTCCGTATCGCTCGGATTCCCCGTATGGCGATAAATAATACGGTAGATTGTCTCCCAGTTGCGGCGAGCCAGCTCTGAGAAAGCATCCACATCGCCCTTCCGGGACCTCTCCACAAGCTCTTTTTCCGGGACATCCGCGATCAACGTCTTCATTCTATTAGACTTTTATTATATAAAATCCTTTGCTGCAAGGTTTGATGCGCCAGCCCAAATTGAATTGACAAGGCACCAGCCGGCTGATATGATTTGGGTCCCTAGGGCGGAGAAGCGCTAAGATGATCGAACGCTACACACTTCCAGAGATGGGGGCCATCTGGTCAGACGAGAACAGGTACCGGAAGTGGCTGGAAATTGAAATTGCAGTCTGCGAAGCCTGGGAACAGCTTGGTCGCATTCCCCCTTCCTCTTTGCGTCATATCAAGGAAAAGGCATCTTTCTCTGTTGGCCGGATTGAAGAAATCGAGAAAGTCGTCAAGCACGATGTCCTCGCCTTCCTGGAAGCCGTCGGAGAAACTGTTGGGGAGGATGCCCGCTTCCTCCACATAGGGCTAACCTCTTATGATATCGTGGATACCGCTCTTTCTCTCCTCATCAAAGAATCCTTAGAAAAGATTCTGAGAGATGCGGCTGGGTTGCGGGAAATCCTCAAGGAAAAAGCCCTCTGCTATAAGCGGACACCCATGATCGGGCGGACCCATGGAGTGCACGCTGAGCCGATTACGTTCGGGGTCAAAATCCTCGTCTGGGTTGAGGAGATGAAACGCCATCTGGACCGGCTGAAAAGAGCCATCGAAGTCATCCGCTGCGGCCGGATTTCGGGTTCTGTCGGCACCTATATTCATCTTGACCCGAGAGTCGAAGAAATCGCCCTGGAAAAACTCGGCCTCACGCCAGCTCGAGTTTCGACCCAGGTTCTCCAGCGGGACCGGCATGCCGAGGTTCTCTCCACCCTGGCTCTGCTCGGAACGAGCCTCGAAAAGTTTGCCCTTGAAATCCGTCACCTCCAAAAAACTGAGGTCCTGGAAGTCGAGGAGCCTTTTACACCCGGCCAGAAAGGTTCTTCTTCGATGCCCCATAAGAAAAATCCTGTCCGGGCTGAAAGGATATCCGGCCTCTCCCGGCTATTGCGGGCTTACCTCCAGGTCGGACTCGAAAACGTTGCCCTCTGGCATGAGCGGGATATCTCCCATTCCTCGGCCGAGAGGGTTGTCTTCCCTGATGCTTGCATCCTGACTGATTTCATGCTGGCTGAGATGACCGATATCCTGCGCAACCTGGTCGTTCATGAGGAGAGGATGAAGGAGAACATCGGCTTGACTAAAGGCCTCATTTTCTCCCAGGCGGTGCTCCTTGCTTTGACCGAAAAAAGCGTGCCTCGGCCCAGGGCTTATGAGCTCGTCCAGCGCAACAGCTTGCGCGTTTGGAAAGAGAATCGTCCCCTCCAGGAGCTCCTCCTCGCTGACCAGGATGTGTTGGCAATCCTTTCCCCTTCCGAAATTGAGGCATGCTTCAAACTCAATCCTTATCTCGATAAAATTGACTTTATCTTCCAGAAAGTTCTCGGCGATGAAAGTCAGAATCCTGGTCTCGTTTAAAGAGAACGTGCTTGACCCTCAGGGCCAGACTGTGAAGAATGCCCTCCACACCCTGGGCTACCAATTTGTGCGCGATGTTCGCCAGGGAAAAGTGTTCGAGATAGAGCTTGAAGGGCTCGAACAAGCGGAGGCCAGCCGACTTGTCCCGGAAATCGCTGACCGCGTGCTTGCCAACCCGATTATCGAAAAATTCAGCTGGCAGTTCCTGGAAGACCCTGAAAAAGGTTAGACCCGTTGAAATTTGGAGTTGTTGTCTTCCCTGGCTCAAACTGCGATTTTGACACACTGTATGTCCTCAGGGAGGTTCTAAGGCAAGAAGCGATTTTCCTCTGGCACAAAGACCATGACCTTCAGGACGCGGAGTGCATCATCCTGCCCGGAGGTTTCTCCTACGGCGACTATCTCCGTGCGGGTTCCATCGCAAAGTTTTCGCCCTTGATGCAGGAGGTCCAGGAATTCGCCGCTCGGGGCGGCCTTGTCCTCGGCATCTGCAACGGCTTTCAGGTGCTCCTCGAGCTCGGCCTCTTGCCCGGTGCCATGCTAAGGAATAAGAACCTGAAATTCCTCTGCCAGTTTGTCCATCTTCGTGTCGAGAACACGGAAACTCCTTTTACCAGCAAGGCCCAGCCGGGACAGATTCTCCGTATTCCAATCGCTCATTATGACGGGAACTACTTCGCCCCGCCCGAGGTCCTCTCGGAGCTGGAAAATAAAGGCTGCATCGTTCTGCGTTACGTTGACGAAAAGGGAAACGCCACAGAGGAAGCGAACATCAATGGCTCCGCGGCAAATATCGCCGGCCTGGTAAACGCCGCGGGGAATGTGATGGGGATGATGCCTCACCCGGAGCGCGCTTCTGAGGCTCTTCTCGGAAGTACCGACGGACGCATCATTTTTGAATCGCTCATCGCGTGGAAGTCGCTTAAATAGATGGACAGACAATAAGGTTGGCCATGATAGACCCGAAGTTGATCAGGGAACACAACCTCACTTTCGAGGAATACGAACGAATTGTCCAGCTTATCGGTCGCGAACCTAACTTGACCGAGCTCGGGATTTTTTCGTTGATGTGGTCCGAGCACTGTGGTTATAAGAGCTCCAAGGTTCACCTCAAAAAGCTTCCCACCAGAGGGGAAAATGTCCTTCAGGGGCCGGGTGAGAACGCTGGTGTCCTTGATATCGGCGACGGTCTTGCGGTGGTATTCAAAATCGAATCCCACAATCATCCCTCTTTCATCGAGCCCTTCCAGGGCGCGGCGACAGGTGTTGGTGGCATCCTGCGGGATATATTCACCATGGGTGCTCGACCGATTGCCCTGCTCGATTCCCTCCGCTTTGGCCCTCTCGAAAACTCCAGGAACAGGGCGATCATGGAAGGAGTCGTGGCGGGCATTTCTTCCTATGGGAACTCTATCGGGGTGCCGACCGTAGGCGGCGAAGTTTATTTCGATGAAAGTTTCTCCTTAAACCCCTTAGTCAATGTCTTCTGCCTGGGTCTGGCCAGAAAAGACAAAATCTTTCTGGCCAGGGCGGGGAAGCCCGGCAATGCAGTTCTCTATGTGGGCGCAAAAACGGGCCGCGACGGCATCCACGGCGCCACCATGGCCTCGGCTGAGTTCGGGAAAGAGACCGAGCATAAACGACCGAATGTCCAAGTAGGGGACCCGTTCAAGGAAAAATTGCTCCTCGAAGCCTGCCTCGAGGTCATGGAGAAAAACCTCATTGTCGGCATTCAGGACATGGGCGCTGCCGGCCTCACCTGCTCAACCTCAGAGATAGCGGCCAAGTCTGGAATGGGGATCTCGATTAACCTCGACCTTGTCCCCCAGAGAGAACAAGGAATGACGCCTTATGAAATCATGCTTTCTGAATCTCAAGAACGGATGCTCATCATCGCCCAGCAAGAGCACGTCGAAGAGGTCCAGCAGGTTTTTGCCAAGTGGGACCTGGATGCCGTGAAAATTGGCGAAGTGACGTCAGGAGGAAGGCTTCGCGTCAGGTGGCATGGAGAAGAAGTCGTCAACCTTCCTGTTGAAGCTATCGTCAACCTCTGCCCTTCTTATCGCCGGCCCAGCCGAAAGCCTGCCTACCTCAAAGCGCTCCTTCCCTTGGAGTTGCCTCCCCCTCCTCCTCAATTCGATGAGGCTCTGCTCAAGCTCCTTTCTTGGCCGACGATTGCGGACAAGGAATGGGTTTACCGGCAATATGACCATATGGTCCAGGTCAACACTGTGCTTTTGCCCGGGGCTGATGCCGCTGTCCTAAGGATTAAAGGAGGAAAAAAAGGCATCGCTCTCACCCTTGACGGCAATTCTCTCTATGCCTACCTCAACCCGAGGCTCGGGGGAAAGATTGCCGTGGCCGAAGCCTGCCGCAACCTGGCCTGCGTTGGAGCTCGGCCCATCGGAGTGACCAATTGCCTAAATTTTGGCAACCCTGAGAAGACAGCTGTCATGTGGCAATTCAAGGAAGTCATCGAAGGAATTGCCGAAGCCTGTCGCGCTTTTTTTATTCCGGTCACAGGCGGGAACGTGAGCTTCTACAATGAGACAGAAGGGGTTTCCATCCATCCCACTCCTGTCCTGGGAGTGGTTGGACTCATTGAAGATATCAGCCAGACGGTAAGCCCCGGTTTCAAGGAGGAGGGCGATATCATCGTCCTTGTGGGCAAGAACCTGGAAGAACTCGGCGGCTCTCAATATCTGAAATGCCTCCATCAACTGGAAAAAGGGTCACCGCCGGAGCTGGACCTGGAGAGAGAAAAAAGGGTCCAGGAATTCTGCCGGGAAGCCATCTCCCTGGGTCTTCTTAGCTCTGCCCATGACATCTCTGAGGGTGGGCTGGCGGTCTGTGTCGCTGAATGCTCTTTTTCCAGTCCCGGCAAGTTGGGATGCTATCTCGAACTCGAAGACCCCATCCGGCCAGATGCTCTCCTGTTCGGAGAAACTCAATCGAGGATCCTCGTCAGCACTCCGAGCGACAAGCTCCTTGCTCTCCTCAGTTTGGCCTCGGAAAGGCGCGTCCAGTCGACGACAGTGGGCCGATGTCAGGGCGACAGGATAATCATTCGTCATCATGGCCGGGAGCTCATCAACCTTCCGGTCTCCACTTGCTTCGATGCCTGGAAAAAAGCTCTGCCGAGATTTTTCTTGGCCTGATTGATTTCATCTCCCTTTTAGCTAAAATAGAAAGACAGCGATGTTCTTAAGCTCTGGAATGAGGAGGCGCGATGGCTGAAGAAATATTTATCAGCCCGAAGAAAAGAGGAAAAATCGCTGTTTTCCTTTCGGGACGCGGGTCAAACTTCCGGGCCATTCATGAGGCAATCCTGGCTGGTCGAATCAACGCCGATATCGTCCTCGTCTTCAGCAATGTAGAGAATGCTCCCGGCTTGCTCACAGCCCGAGAGCGCGGGCTGGAGACGTTTTACCTAAATCCTAAGCTCTTCTCCAGCCGGGAAGAATACGACAAAGAAATTCTCAAGGAAGTAACGAAAAGGGAGGTCGACCTCATCTGCCTGGCTGGCTACATGCGCGTCTTGAGTCCTTTTTTCTGCCAGCAATTCCGACATCGCATCATGAATATCCATCCTGCCCTTCTTCCTTCCTTTCCCGGTCTTCACGTCCAGAAAAAAGCCCTCGAGTGGGGGGTCAGGTATTCCGGAGCCACCGTCCATTTTGTCTCCGAGGAAGTAGACATGGGCCCAATTATTCTCCAGGCCGTTGTACCCGTTCTCCAGGACGATACAGAAGAAACCCTCAGCGACCGCATCCTGGTTGAAGAGCACAAAATTTATCCCGAAGCTGTGCGCCTGTATTTCGAGGGAAGGCTCGAAGTGCGGGGCCGGCGGGTTTTCATCAGAGACAATGTTTAAGCCTGTCGACGAGCAACTCGCCTATATCGAAAAGGGAACTGTCGAAATCATACACAAAGAGGAACTCCGGGCTAAACTGACGCGCTCCCGTCAAGAAGGGAAGCCTCTTCGGGTTAAGGTCGGCTTCGACCCCACCGCTCCGGATATCCACCTCGGCCACACGGTCCTCTTGCGGAAAATGAAACACTTCCAGGACCTCGGCCACGAAGTCATTTTCCTGATTGGCGATTTCACCGGACTCATCGGCGACCCTTCGGGCCGAAGCTCGACCCGGCCGGCGATGAGCCAGGAAGAAATTCAGAAGAATGCGGAAACCTACAAAGCCCAGATCTTCAAAATCCTCAGCCGCGAAAAAACAATCATCGACTTCAACTCCCGCTGGCTGGGGGCTCTGACTAGCTTCGACATCATTAACCTCAGCGCCAAGTACACTGTGGCCCGATTACTCGAGCGGGACGATTTTTCGGAGCGTTTGAAACAGGGCTTGCCCATCTCTGTCCATGAAATTCTCTACCCTCTTATGCAGGCCTACGATTCAGTGGCTCTCCGGGCTGACGTCGAGCTCGGCGGCACGGACCAGAAATTTAACCTTCTTGTCGGCCGGGAAATCCAGCGCGAGTTCAACCAGGAACCCCAGGTGGTCATCACGATGCCCCTCCTCGAGGGTCTGGATGGGGTGGAAAAGATGAGCAAATCGTTGGGTAATTATGTTGGCATCACCGAGCCCGCCAAAGAAATCTACGGCAAAATCATGTCCATCTCGGATGCGCTCATGTTCAGGTACTATGAGCTCCTCACCGACATTCCGTCAGCCGAGCTCGAGGCCTGGAAAAAACAGGCTGCTCAAGGCCTGATCAACCCCCGTGACCTTAAAGCCAACCTGGCCCGGTCGATTGTGACCGACTTCTGGGGCTCGCAGGAAGCCATGCTTGCCGCCGAGGAATTCGACCGGGTGCATAAGCACAAAAGAATCCCCCTGGACATCGACCAGAACTTGATTGTTATTTCCTTGTCGGGAATGGCCGGCGAAGGCCAGAAGGAAGAATCCGCAGCCGAAAAAGAACGTGTCCCTGAATCTACTTTTTCTATCGATTTTATAGATTTACTAGTAGATAACGGCATTTTTCCCTCGCGAGGGGAAGCCAAACGGGTGATCCGGCAAGGAGGCGTCTATCTCGACGGCCAGCGAGTCGAGGATATTTCCCTTCACCTCGGTCCCGACCAAAAGGGAGACCACGTCCTCAAAATCGGGAAAAGAAAATTCTATAAACTGCGTCTTCAAGACTAAAAATTCTCTTATTTTATTTGAGGAATTCAGGCGGCTTTTGGGAAGGTTCCCGGCCAAAGATTTTTTGGTAAAGGGAAGGATAGTCATTCTTAGCGCCGAGAAGCATCAGGCTCAACGGCATGACCGCCCGCGCTTCTTCGGCCATCATCCCGGCAATCCGGCGGATATCCCACTGGGCGGTCGGGTCCTCCCGCAATCTGGAGATGTGGTAGAGCTCCCGGACGTTTATCTTCAGGAGAACACGCCGCCGGTGAGCGTTGGTCAGGACATATTCTGCCGCCCGACCGATTTTTCGTCTCAGGTGGTCATAGGCTTCGTTTGTCCGCTCCATCATCGCCTGGAACTCGGCTGCCGCACCCACCTCTCCGATAGAGTCGGGCATGGTTACGCCAAGAGCTGGGTCATAATCCTGCCGGGTTAAGGTGGCCATGCGGTGGCGTTTGAGCTGAGCAAAGCAAGTGGCGGAGATAAGGAGCTCAAAGGTGAGGTCGGCGTGCTCGAATTCCCGAAGCGGAAAATCATAAAACTCCATGTATTTGAATGAGGTCTTCAACAGGTCCCTTTTTTCGTCTTCCGACATCTGGTTAACCTTATTCAGGCAGAAGCCAAAGGGCTGACCGGAGACGGTGTGGAAAATCGCGGCCAGGATGCGTTCATCTCCATCCGGGGTGAAGCCGACGAGTCGCACCGGTCGGGTGGGTTCGGTCTCTAAGGAACTCCCCGTTTTCCTGGCTTCAAGAATTCTCTTCGCCGATTCTTCCAATTCGGTATAGGTCCTGGTGTCAAAATCGCTCGCTTCTGTGAACAGGAGGATTGAGGGGGCTACCTCCTTTGCCGCCGCATAGAGCTTGTGACCGAGCTCCCGAAGCTCGGTGAGCTTGTGGCCAGCAAAACGGCGAATGAGAAGCTCGAGGTTGCGGGCGTTGATTGTCATCCCCACCTGACCCTGAGTGGCCAGGCTAACGACATAGCGAGCATCCTCTTTGGCCCAGCCATCGAGAACCGGATGATTCTTCGGGTTTCGGGCAATCTCCTCGTGCTTTCGAAAAATATAAGGTTTGAGCCTGGCGTAGAGATTGTGGTAGAGGGCATTCTGGGCTTTGATGACGGGCAAGAAGACATCCTCCAGGCCGGCTTGACGCACTTCCTCCGGCAGCACAAAATCCTCGCCCAAGGTAATGTAGCGCTGGGATTTTTCGGTAAAAGAGCAAAGCCGGAATTTTTCCACCTCCTCAAGGGCCAGGCGGCTGATGCCGATGAGGTCAAAATTGAAAACCGCATGCTCGGCCACAGAATGGTGGCCCATTTTGAAGATGATGGTCTGGTTTGATCGGCGCGCTTTTTCGACTTCTTGACGAGCCGCAGCCCTCAGCTCGTCGACAGGCCGGGGGTCTCGAGAGATGCGCGCATAGGCCGCGGAAAGCGTTTCCGGAGTTATGTCTTCGCGGGGTGGAGCATGGCGCTTGAGCTCTTCGATAACGCTCGTATCGATGTTGTATCCGGCGAGAATAACCTTCACAATTTCTTACGATAAAAGCCCACCTTAAAAAAGTCAATGGAAAGCATGAAGATGGCGCTGGTGCTCATCCCTCTGATTTGCTCTCCAGGACATCTTCAGGAATTTGAACATTTGCTTCCCATGCGGTATGGTAAAGGGAGAAAGGAGTTCAAGATGATAAGTATCGCCAGAGCATCGGTTAAGATGCTGCTCGGTTATGCGGTCCGAGCAGAGATTGACTCCAATCGCGCCTATCTCCGGATGGCCAAGAGAGTCAAAAACCCGCTCCTTCGAGAGAAATTTCAAATCCTGGCTTTCGAAGAGAAAAAGCACAGGGAAGTCCTGGAGCATCTTTACGAGAGCCTCTACCACGGAGAAGAAATTCAGGTTCCAGATGAGGTCGACGAAAAACTTTTGCCCTCGGTGCGAGTGAAGCCAAGCTCGACACTCGTGGATATTCTCTATCAGGCCATGCAAGCGGAAAAATCAGCCGAAAATTTTTATGCGGCTCTTGGCCGGAGGGTGAGACCGCCAAAGAAGAAGATTCTCGATTATTTGAGCAAAGTCGAAAAAAGCCATTACCTCATGCTGTTAAGTGAGTATGCCATGGCCCAGCAGTTTGAGGATTATGGCGAGAAGGATATCGATAAGGTCGTCACTTGATTTCGGTCGGCTGGCTTTAGCCTTTCATCACCCCGACCGGGACAACGCGAGCGACAAGGCGGCCGATGCCGACCTCGTGCGAGACCCTGACCACCTCATCCACATCTTTGTAGGCAGCGGACGCCTCTTCGGCCACGCCTTTCCAGCTCGTCGATTGAAGCTCGATACCCTTTCTCTGGAGTTCATCCCGGATTTGCTCGCCTCGAAACCGGCGGAGCGCCTCATGCCGGCTCATCACCCGTCCGGCGCCGTGAGCCGTAGAGCTGAAGCTGAGGTCCTCTGCTTCTTTCGTCCCCACCAGAATGTAGGAGGCAGTGCCCATACTCCCGGGGATGATGACGGGCTGGCCGTGCGGCCGGTAAACTTCGGGAATTTCGGGATGGCCTGGCCCGAAGCTTCTCGTCGCGCCCTTGCGATGGATACATACTTGCCGCACCTGTCCATCAATCGGATGCTTTTCGATCTTGGCTACATTATGGCAAACATCATAAATCTGCCGCATTCCCTTTGCGCTTCCCATCACCTTGGCAAAGACATTCCTGACCCAATGGGCAATCATCTGACGGTTGGCGAAGGCGTAATTGACCGCGGCGCACATGGATTTGTAATATTCTTGGCCAAGCGGCGAGCGGATGGGCGCGTTAATGAGCTCGCGGTCTGGCAATCCCTTGATGCCGAAAGCATTTTCCATCTTCTCGATATAATCCGAAGCCACCTGATGGCCAAGTCCCCTGCTGCCGCAGTGGATCATCACCAGAATCTGTCCCTCGGTCTCAATCCCGAAGGCTCGGGCGACTTCCTGGTCATAGATGTGAGCAACCTTCTGGATCTCCAGAAAATGGTTCCCCGCGCCTAATGTCCCCAGCTGAGGAATTCCCCTTTCCAGAGCCCGCTCGGAGAGAAAGCGCGGGTCTGCGTCCTTCATCCGGCCCCCTTCCTCAGTCATCAGGAGGTCCTCTCTTGACCCGTAACCATTTTCCACAGCCCACTCTGCTCCCTTGGTCAAAATCTCCATCAGGACACTGCGGCTGAGTTTGGTAATCCCGCCTTTCCCGACTCCAGCCGGAACTTCGCGGAAGATTTCAGCTAATAGCTCTTTTCGCCTGGCTGTGATGTCCTCTTCGGCAAAATCTGTCCGCAAAACCCGCACACCGCAATTGATGTCATAGCCAACTCCTCCCGGAGAGATGATGCCTTCGTCCATGTCAAAGGCGGCCACGCCGCCAATCGGGAATCCATAGCCCTGGTGGGCGTCGGGCATGACATAGGACATCCGCTGAATTCCGGGAAGACAGGCTACGTTTTTAGCCTGTTCGAGGGTCATGTCCTTCTTCACCGTTTCGAGAAGCTTCGCCGAAGCGTAGAGAACGGCGGGAACTCGCATGTTGCCGTGTTTAGGAATCTCCCAGGTGAACTCATTTATCTTCCGGATTTCCATGGCTTCACCTCAAATATCGACCACCACTTGAACAGTGATGGGTTCTTTAGGCTCGATTTTCATCTCGTTATAGGTAACGGCCTTGACTTCCCCGTGGAGTGGATAGTGCGAAGGTCGATCATCGCCGATAAACAAAGCCTCAAGGTGATACTGTCCGCTTTTTTCTCTATCGATCTTCACTTCCTCCACAGAGGCGAGATAAAAGGACTGCGTTTCAAAAGCATAGATGATTTCGCTCAGAAAATGGAGGAGGAGCTGTTCAAGGTCCCGGCCGCTAACCCGGATTTTCCGCCGCGCCCTTTTTTCTATGGATTCCACATCCCACATGAGCGAAGCAACGGCCAGAGCCGCGTTAGAAAACGCCTCCTCCAGGGTGCGACCAAAGGCCTGAAACTTGGCATCTGCCGTGTGGTCGAGATAGCGAAATTTTTCATTCATTTTATGTTATTTATTCTATTTTAGCACGAGGTATCCCGATTACCAAGCACGGGCTTGCCTGTCTTAAACTAATCAAACGTATAAGAAAGCTATTCGATAGGATTTTCGGACCAGCCGGCAGTTCCGGTTCTCCTCCTCATTGTCCTCCGGGCAATTGGTCATAAAGCGGCTGGGCGGGAATGGTTCGGCTCCCTTCCTCAGAAACCGTTATCGCCAGCACCCTCAGGTTCTCATTTCGGGGAAGAGTCAGCGTTTTTGGATTTTCCGGGGTTTCGATGGTGTATGCAAAAAGATAGCAATACTGGTAAGGCTCGTTCGACCCGTCAACGCCGTGGTGATGAGACGCAAACCAGGCAACGGGAGTAGTCTTCACATACCCGGGGGCAAGCCCGGCATACTCCATTCTCGTCCTAATCTGAGGAGGCTGAGGGATTAGGAGAGGAGCACCTGTCTGGCCAGGCCGAAAAGAACGGGGAGGGACAATCTCCTGACGAACCGTCCACAGGCGATTATCCCACTGGCCAACATAGCCAGTCCAATCTTGAATGGTCAGCTCCACTGGTCGATCATCCACCCAGAATGTTGCCCTCTGGTCCCCAGATGAAGAAGCTGCCAGCAGGTAGAGGCGCAAATTTTTTCCTTCGGGGAGAGAAATGGTCTGGCCTCTGGGAATAATGGCATTCAGCCCGGTATTCGGACCAAGAACAAATTTAATTCCAGCATACTCAATTTCTGAAGGGAGCATCTCTGCGGGGAGGCTGCGTCCTGAGGCATCAAAACCTCTTTGTTCCATCGAGCGGTCTGGTGAAGCCACCGCGAGTTCATAGCTCAGGGGCACAGCTTTCCAGACAGGCTTCTTGGCTCTCACCTTCCCCGACCCCAAGGTCAAAGCAAAAGTCTTCACCTCAAAAGGCTTCAGGTCGAAACTGATTGTTCCTTGTTTCACCGGAATGTCCCGGATCGGAGCCTCTGTGCCTGACACTTCCCGAGCAGCCAGAATCGGACCAGGAAATTCTATCCTAACTTTGCGCGCCGGCCGGCCATCCATCTCGACCAAGCGAAGGATAATCTCATCGCTCTCCTCTGCCTTTTTCATCGCCAGAACCCTAATCCGCGGCGAACTTAGGCGGAGGAAAGAGAAGCTTCGGCCCAGAGGGCCCGGATGAGCTGAACACACAAAGGCCGCTAAAGGCTGGTTAAGCCGATAACCCTGCCAGTCAGTTTGACCATCTCGATAATCCCTCAGATGGCCAGCCAGACCGAAGACGATTTCGTGCTGGCCCCAATCTTGAGTTGACTGGTCGCCATATCCCTCCCATCCCTGGCTGATGCCCGGGGTTCTGAGCAGCGTAAGACGCAGCGTGTGGTCATCGGGCTTGTCGCTGCCTATTTTGCAATCGGTGAGAATCGTCACCCCAAACGCACCGGAATTGTCGGTGAGGTCAATCCATTGATGGGAAGGGACTTCAAACTGTTTCTCGGAATTGGTAGGCCGGGCTATCGTCCCAATTCCCCAGTTATAAGTCGCCATCTGGTTAGCCGCGGTCAAAGGAAAAACAGCTTTCAGATGGCTCTCGGCTGTCCTCCAGTCGATCCAGTTATAAAATTCGACCCGGTTTCCAGGGTCGCCAGCAGCCAGACGGACAACCTGGACAAACTTAGAGCCCTCCGCTTCTCTCGTGACCTCGAGAGCAATCCTGGCTGGGCCGTTCTCAACAATTCGAATTTTAGCCGGACCTTGCACGTAAGCCCGGGGCGGCCGTTTCTGGTCTTCCCAGTCCATGTTCCAGGCTGGCCATTGAGCTGGCTTGTCGGTTTTAATCTCAAGCCTTATCGGCGCCGAGAGGAGTTCTCTCTTCAATTCCTTATCATAAATGCTGGCCACATCCCCGTTTTCGTCAAGGCGCAGGCGATAGCGGAAATTTTCGAGGCTCCTTTCAGTAATTTTCAAAGTCGAAACGGCCGACGCTTCTGCAGGTTGAATGTCAAAAACAGTCACCCCTAAAGAAGGAACCCGGGCCAGGAAAATCACTTTTTCCCCGCTCACTTGGGCTGGAACTTCTTGACCATCAGGGCCAATAACTCGCACCGCTTTGGGCATATTTTCTCGGAAATTGACCTTTGCTTCGACGACCTCTTCCCGGGGGATGTTCAGCGGATTGAAAACGACTACGGGCACTCCTTTTCCCCTGGTGTCGAGTTCTCCCGAGATAGCTTCTGCCGCACTTTCCAGAGTCCCGGCTAATAAATTGGCGGCGAGAATTTCGTCATTCCAGGAAAACTCGTAAGCCTTAGGAATGCTTGTGCCAGGTAGAATATCATGGAATTGCGCCCCCAGGATGAGCGTCCAGGCATCATTGATCCTCGCTTGAGGATAATCCCGGCCTCCCAACCAGGCGGCGATGAGGGAAGCTTTCTCTGCCGAATCGGCCAAAACTTCGTTCATCCGATTCCAGCGCTTCATATAGGCCTGGGAAGTGATCGACCCCGCTGAATGATTGGTTAACTCGAGGTCACCCTTGTAACGGGGAAGACGAGGAATATCTTCTGGCCTCAAGTCCAAAAAAAGCTGCTCGGCCGTCGCTGAGACGACGGTTATCGGGCCATCTCCGACCTGAACTTCAGGTCTCTTTTCCGGCTTGAGGAGAGGCGGAGAAGGCTGAGGCCGCCTTAATTCAATGACCGGAAGAATGGTCCGGCTCTTGGTGACGATAGCTTCCAGAAGCCTGACCGAAGCTTCGGTGGGAGCTCCCCCGGTATCCCCTGTTCCATAGTACATATAATCAGCATAGACTCCGCTCGTATCACCGTTGGTTTTAATCCTGGCTGGCCAATCGACCAGAGGACGGCGAGGCTGCTCCCCGGCTGGAAGCTCAGGAGGTCGCTTGCTGAGGTCGTAATAAATCGACCCGGTATAATCTCCCGGATTAAAAGCTGCCACCACACCTTTGCCATCCGGGCCTTCCCAGAAACCAATATTGAAGGGAATGCCGGGAGGGGTTTTCTGGGGAGAGTCAGGCCCCCCGACTGGAGCGTTGGAGCCCCAATAGAGCTTCTGAGTGGAAAAGCCTTTGAGTCCACAGTGAGCCAAGATGCTGGGAAGGGAGGCTGGAAAACCAAAACAATCGGGGAGCATAAATTCGGCGCTCGTTCGACCGAGCTCCCGCCGGAAAAAATGAGTCCCATAGAGAATCTGCCGGATAATGGATTCAGCCGAGGGGGCGTTAACATCAGATTCTTCCATCGCCGAACCGCAGGGGAACCAGCGACCCTCCGCAACCAGCTTTTTTACCTTTTCGAAATCAGCCGGATAATACTCCTTCATCATCCGATAGCGATTAGCGCCGCTAAAATTGAAAAGGTAATGGGGATATTTCTCAATCAGATAAAAATTGACGCGCGCCGTTTTCGGAATATATTCCTTGATTGTCGTCACGTAATCCCAGCGCCATTGAGTATCTAAGTGGGCATAACCAACGACATAAAGGGTCGGCTCTTTGTTTAAGTTCCTTTCCTTTTTCTCAATGACCTGGCCAGCGCTTAAATGGGCAATTAAAATGGCCAAAAAGAAAGAACCAAAAAGCATCGCCTTTAACTTTGGCTTCATCTTCTTTTCCCTCCTCCCAATATTTTTTCTATTTAGGGGACGCTATTAATAATCGACTTTATTTTCTGATAAATCAAGCGCCAAACTTATCTTGATATAGAACGTGATTTTCCATAGGATTTTTTCATATGACTTCCGTCGTTAGCTAAAAACAAAAGGAAAAATATGGCTCATCCGCTTCATCTGGCTGTTGCCTAGGAAATACGCCGGCGCTAGCTAATCGGTTTGAGATTGTTCGAGACCCAGCCTGCGGTGGAAGGCAACAGCTTCCCCTATTCGTTGTGAAGCACAAAGCACGTGATAGCGCGTATTTTCTTCGATGGAAGCGCTCGTGGCAAGGAGGTGGCATGACCAATTCATCCTTTTTAGTTCGCCTGTTCGCAGCCGGGCTGCATCACGAGTTCGTCGATGTGTTAACCACTTTTTTTCTTTTTTAGCGCCGGCCAATTGCCTCAGTAATAAAAGCAGCCAGGTCGCGTTTCATTTTTATCAGCGAGGCTTTATGGATGTACATCATATGACCGGCCTCATAATACCCCATTTTCACTCTTTCTCTATAAGAGCCGTCGAGCATTAGCTGGGAAAAAGTGTATTCAGTGCCGAAAAAGGGTGTCGCGCCATCATAATAGCCATTGCAGCAGAAAACTTTCAGGTCTCTGTTTTCCGCCATAACTCGGCGGAGCGTCTCCGACACATTGAGTGGCAAGTCCCGGCTGGTTCGCGCAGCCGCAACCTGCCGGCCAGGTGGAGTTTCTGGCTGGAAGCTAAAATTCCAGGGGTAAACGTTGCCATAGATCGCATAGGGAACCTCTTTTCGGTAGTTGAGCACAGTGGACACATAATTATTCAAATTGGTGGCAAAGGCACCCATGATGAGAGCACTGGATGGGTCAAATTCATAGGTTTCGCCGGCAGCGTCAGCATCGCGTCCGGTAAAACGGCTGTCTAGCCGGCCGACAGTAAGTCTTTTCGAACGCAACAGTTCCTTGACATATCGGCTGTGACTAACCCGCAGATTAGCCTGTTTTATGTATTCAGAAGATAGGCCGGTCAGGCTGGCCAGCCTCGCGGCTATTGCTTCATGTTCTTCTGGCTCCAGCCGGTTTCCCTTGAGCAAAACAGGTGCATACTCGTCAAGGGCAAATTTTCTGGCCTCATCTAACAGTGGGCTAAGCGGTTTGTTTTGATTTTCTGGCGGCAACGCCTTGTGGTACCAGGCGGTCGCTGTGTAATGAGGTAAAAAGACGATATAAGCCAGAATATTGCCTGGCGAGAAAGAAAGGGTGGCAAAATCCAGCACGCTGGAAACAAGGATAATACCGTTAATATAAATGCCATGAGTGCGATTCTGCAGCCCACCAGCCAGCACTGCCGACCTGGTGGTGCCATAGCTTTCGCCCAAGAGGAACTTGGGTGAGCTCCAGCGGTCAAAACGGGAAAGAAACAAGCGAATGAATTCAGTAAAGGCAGTAGCGTCTTCTTGGACACCGTGAAACTGGCCGCGGTCTTCACTCGCCAGCGGCCGGCTATAACCGGTGGAGACAGCGTCGACAAAGACCAAATCCGTAACATCAAGAAGAGAATACTGGCTGTCCCCTAAATCAAAAGGCGCCGGAGTAGGATAGCCTTCATCATCCATGGCAATCCTCTTGGGCCCGATACCGCCCAGGTGTAACCAGACAGTGGAAGAGCCAGGACCACCGTTGTAGCAGAAAGTCACTGGCCGGAGGCTGCGATCTTTGACATCATCCCGAAAATAGGCCACAAAAAACATGTTGGCTCCAGGTTTTTCGTCCGGCTTGAGAATGGTGAGCTCGCCGGCTGTAGCCGTGTAGGGGATAACTTTTCCTTCGATGGTTGCGGAATGTTTGGTTACTGAAAAAGGACGGGGCGAAAGGAACTCAGGTGCTGGAGCAGGTTTTTCCGGGGGCCGAGCTGTTTCCGGTCGAGCCGGCCGCTCTTGAGCTTGGATGGAGCCGGGCAAAAAAATTCCGAGCAGAAAGCCAACAAGCAAAAACCCTGAGCTTAAAGACAGGAGGAGAGAAACAAACCCTTTTTTTGTTAAAACCATTTACCTTACTCCTTTTTAATGCTTGGTCTCATTGCCAATTTTTTATTCTAGCCAAAAAGCTAATTTGATTCTTTTCCAATCGGCTCGAATTTTATTGCTCCCTGCATTTTTGTCAAATAAATAGTAAATTTTTTCCCTGATTCGAATGTCCCCCCGAAGTTGCAATTTAGGAGTTGATGACATAAAATCAGTCATTCTTATGGAAGACAGGACAGCAAAATATCCCTTGCCGGTGGCTATCATCCCGGTTGTTTTTCTCATTGCGACCCTTTCCTTGACCATCATCGTCTTCAAGCAGCCTCCCCACATCCCGCTCATCCTCTCCTCGGCAGTGGCGACAATCGTGGCCATCTCTCGACGCCAGCAGTGGAAAGAAATCGAGAAGGGCATGGTCCACGGCATCACGCTGGCTCTTTCGGCCATCCTCATCTTGATGGTCGTGGGCACGATGATCGGTACCTGGATTCAGGGGGGCATCGTCCCGACGATGATTTACTACGGACTGAAAGTCCTCGCCCCGAGCATCTTCCTGGCGGCGACGTTCGTCATCTGTTCGATTGTTTCTCTCGGGACCGGCTCTTCCTGGTCGACAGCGGGCACAGTTGGCGTGGCTCTCATCGGCGTCGGCCACGGGTTGGGAATTCCGGTCCCCATGGTGGCTGGGGCCATCATTTCCGGTGCCTATTTCGGGGATAAAATGTCTCCCCTTTCAGATACCACAAACCTGGCACCTGCCGTCGCCGGGACTGACCTTTTCACCCATGTTCGCCACATGATTTATACGACGGTTCCTGCGTATATTGCGGCCCTTTTTATTTATATCTTCATCGGCCTCAAATTCCGCGGCGGAACTCTGGACGCCCGGGATATCCAAACCATTCTCGCGACCTTAAAAGGAAATTTTTTCATCCATCCAATCCTCCTTCTTCCTCCCCTGCTTGTCATCGTCATGGTGGTCCGAAGAATTCCTCCTTTGCCCGCTCTTCTCAGCGGGACGGTAATCGGTGGCGTGTTCTCCATGGCGGCGCAATCCCGGTCTCTGGGAGAGGTCATCCAGGCTGCTCAGTCGGGCTTCGTGAGCTCGACCGGAGTGCCGATGGTGGATAATCTCCTCACTCGTGGAGGCCTGGAAAGCATGATGTCGACGGTGGCGCTCATCATTTGCGCCCTCTCTTTTGGAGGCATCATGGAGCAGACGGGCATGCTCGGAACTCTGGCTCAATCGCTCCTGAAAAGGGTAAAGAGCACCGGCTCGCTCGTTACGACGACGCTTTTTTCGTGCGTCGGGATGAACGCCATCGCCTCGGACCAGTACCTGGCGATTGTCATCCCTGGCCGGATGTATAAGAACGCTTACCAGGCCCAGGGCCTCCATCCTAAAAACCTGTCCCGGGCTCTGGAAAACTCCGGCACTCTCACCTCGCCTCTAATTCCCTGGAACAGTTGCGGGGCCTTCATGCATGCCACCCTGGGAGTCAACCCCCTCGCCTATCTGCCTTTTGCTTTTTTTAACCTGGCCGTACCCGTGGTGGCCATTATTTACGGCTACACGGGTTTCACGATGGAAAAAATCAAGCCCGCCTCTTAAGAACCCGAGCTCAGCTCTCCCCCAATTCCTGGCGTCTTATTCTCTGCTCAATTTTTGCCTGGAGACGGCGGAGACGCGAAGAAAGACCGACGGGGAAGCGAGGGCCACTCCCCTCGAGGCCCTTGTATTTTTCGTCCAGCCTGGAGAATTCCTCCAAAAACCGTTTTTGGATTTGGGAAAGCGAGGGTAGCCGGCCGACAATTTTCCCTTGTTTCATGACTCGACGAAGGAGGCGCTCCCCTCCTTCGATGGAATCGTCCCTCAGAGCGATGATATCCCGGCGCAAGCGGCCAGAGCCCGAAAAAAAGCGGAATATCTGTTTTCTCCCGGCCAGCGTCTCTTTGCCCGAGCTCAATTTCAAGACAGGCCGGCCTGCGTATTCGACCATCTTGTAAGCCATGTCGAGGTAGGGTGCATCAGCCGAAACTCCCATCTTGGTCCCGACGCCAAAGGCATCAACCGCCCCACCCCTCTGGAGGGTCTGGCGAATCTTGAATTCGTCGAAAGCACCGCTGGCGAAAATTGTCGCCGAGTTGAGCCCGGCCTGGTCGAGGATGTGGCGAACTTTTTGACTCAGCCGGGCGATGTTTCCGCTATCGAGGCGGACGCCCATCAGCCTTTCTCCCCTCCCGGCCATTTCTTTCCCCACTTCCGCTGCCTTCCTTGCCCCCGCCAGAGTGTCATAAGTATCGACAAGAAGAACCGTGTGCCGCGGAAATGTCCGAGCAAAGGCTCGAAAGGCATCGATTTCGCGGTCAAAACTGGTGACGAAAGAATGGGCCATCGTCCCGAAAACAGGCAAACCATAAACTTTTCCTGCCAGGACATTGCTTGTGCCAATGAACCCACCGATAAAGCTCGCCCGCGCCACCTTAAGCCCGGCATCTTTTCCCTGTGTCCGGCGCAAAGAAAAATCGACGAGCTTCCGGCCGCCGGCAGCATAAAAGCAGCGCGAAGCTTTGGTGGCAATCATCGACTGGAGGTTGATGGCGTTGATGAGATACGTTTCAATAAGCTGGGCCTCGATTAAAGGGGCTTCGACTTCAAGAATTGGCTCCCGGGCGAAGAAAATCCGTCCTTCTGGAATGGCCCACACATCTCCCGTGAATCGCAGCCGGGAGAGAAAGGAAAGGAATTCTTTTTTGAACAAGTCCAGACTGGCAAGATAAGCGATATCTTCGCGGTGAAATTTGAAGTGCTCGAGATAGCAAAGAACATCCTCAAGGCCGGCAGCAACGAAGTAGCGACGGCCGGGCGGGTAATCGCGCACAAAAAGGCTGAACGATGCTCTCTCAAACATTCGGTGGTCAAAATAACAAGCCGCCATCGTCAATTCATAAAGATCAGTAAGGAGGACAGCCTGTCGCTCTTGATTCCCTATGGTCAAAGGTAATCCGTTTTTATTTTTGTCTTTGTTTTTATCTCTGTCTTCATGCTCACCTTTTAGTCTGTTGGTTTTCTTCATCCTTCTTCCTTTTCGAGCCGGACGAATATATCCGGGGATGGATTAGGCTAAGCCAGAGCTAAAAGAAGCCGGCGATGGAGGCGCCGCAGTAAGAACATTGACCCGCTTTAATTTTATTTTCTTTAACGAAAAAACCACTCCGCCTTATGATGGGCCTCTGACACTGGGGACAATACGTATCTTCTGATTCCCCCCAAACATTTCCGATATAGACGTAGCGGAGGCCAGCTTGTTTGCCCAAGGAAAGGGCTTTTTTCAGAGTCGAGACTGGTGTCGGCCGGCTGTCTGTGTATTGATAATCAGGATGAAAACGACTGACATGCCAGGGGATGTCGGGCGAAACGTTAGCAATAAACCTGGCGATTTCGCCCAGCTCCTCCTCGCCGTCATTCATGCCCGGCACGACAAGGGTTGTCACCTCCACCCAGATGCGGAAATCCCACATCCGCTGGATGGAATCGAGCACAGGCTGAAGCTTGGCGCCACAGATTTTTTTATAGGTTTCCTCCCGGAAGGCCTTGAGGTCGACGTTGGCAGCGTCGAGGTAGAGATGGATGGTTTTTAGCGCTTCCTCGGTCATGTAGCCGTTGGTGACAAAAACATTCGTCAATCCCGCTTCATGGCCAATTTTGGCAGTCTCATAAGCATACTCGAAAAATATGGTCGGCTCCGTGTAGGTATAAGAAATACTCTGACAGCCTCGCCTCCTGGCTTGCTCGACAATCTCTGCCGGAGAAAGTTGATAGCCTTCCCTGAAATCCCTGTCTTTTTTCGTCACCTGGGAAATCTGCCAGTTCTGGCAGAAGGGACAGCGAAAATTGCACCCGACTGTAGCGATTGAAAATGATGTCGACCCAGGGAGGAAATGATAGAGGGGCTTTTTTTCAATCGGGTCGATGTGGGCAGCGATGACTTCCCCAAAAACGTGGGTCACGAGCTTCCCCTCCCTATTTTCCCGGACCCCGCAAACGCCGAATTTTCCTGGCACAATGTGACAGCGGTGAGCGCAGAGGAAACATTCTACCTTTTGCCCTTCCAGGCTTCGATAGAGCATCGCTTCCCGCATCATTTCTTTTTCGGCCGCAATTCAGGATAAAAGACCGTAGCCTGAGGACAGAGAGACCTGAGAGAACATTCCGGGCATCGGGGTTTCCGAGCCTGGCAGACCTTCCGGCCGTGATTGACGAGCATGTAATTGAAATCGAGCCAGTCTTTTTTCGGGACAAGGGCCATCAAGTCCTTCTCGATTTTGTCGGGGTCGGTCTGTTGACTCAGCCCCAGCCGGCCAGAAAGGCGCCGGACATGGGTGTCCACAGCGATTCCCTCGGCCTTTTTATAGCCAGAAGAAAGGACGATATTGGCCGTTTTTCTGGCCACCCCTGGAATAGTAATTAGGTCCTCCATCCGGTCAGGAACCCGGCCACCAAAATCCTCAACAATCTTCCGGGCGGCTGCGATGATGCTCCTGGCTTTGTTGCGGAAAAAACCCGTTGGCCGGATGATGTCCTCCAGTTCTTCCTGGCGAGCTCGGGCCAGGTCTTCCACTGTCGGGTACTTCTTGAATAAGATCGGGGTGATTTTGTTCACCCTTTCGTCCGTGCACTGGGCAGCCAGGATGGTGGCGACAAGAATCTGGAGAGGAGTTTCAAACCAGAGAGCTGTGCGACTCTCTGGGTATTCTCGCCTCAAAATCTGAATGATTTTGCCTATCCTCTTTTTTGCTGGTTCCATGGCTTCCTCTTGCCCATATTTTAAGCAAGAAGATACTTTTAGTCTAATCCCCTGGAACGAGCTAACTCGGCGGCCGCAATCTTGAGGACAACTCTAACTTCAAGGACCGATGTGGAAAAGGTCCTGGCCGAGGTGAAAATCCTCGACATCGTAGTAATCGGGGAACCGGGCCAGTAAATCCATCTCCGCTTTGATCAGGAAATAATGACTTCTTTCCACCCGGGCAAGATAGGCTAAGATTTTTCGGCTTCCTTCGTCTGAAGAATTATCCCGGGCCTGCCGGTAGAAATCCTCGGCGAATTTTTCTGAGGCCAGGGCGTGTGCGAAAAGCTCACCAATGCTGCTTTTCTCATCCAGGACGAGCGCGGGGCGCGACCGAGCAGGCCGGTCAGGAATCCTGAGCTCCTGCTCCGGAAACCTATCCCTATAGAGCCTCTCCAACAACTGCCGATGCTTCTTCTCCTCAAGGGCCAAAAATTTTAGTTTCTGCTGGAGGAGGATATTCTTTACCCGGAGAAGAAGCCCGGAGTAGAATTTTGCCGCCTCGATTTCAGCCCTAATGGCTTCGGCCAGAATCTCATGCGGTTTCAGGCGAGGGTCGAGTGCCAACCTTTTTCTCCTCCTTAGAATTTAACGAATTTTTCCCGGGGAGCACCGCAAACCGGGCATTTTTCCGGCGCCTCCCCTTCCACAGTAAACCCGCAAACCGAGCACACATGGATAGGAAATGGGTCAAGGTCTTTGCCTTTGTCCACGGCTTCTTTGGCCTTCTTATAAAGTCCCGCATGCACTTTTTCAGCCGTCATGGCCGCATTGAACCACATGACAGCCGCCTTTTCTTCTTGGTTTTCGGCGATAAGCTTATAGGCAGGATACATTTCGGTGACTTCAAAATTTTCGCCTTCCATAGCGGCCTCGAGGTTCTCGCCTGTTTTCCGAATTTCCCCGAGCGTCCTCAGATGGTTGATCGCATGAACCTGTTCGGCAAAGCTATTCGCCCGGAAGAGCCGAGCGACGTTAGTCAACTTCTCTTTTTCCGCCGCCTCGGCAAAAGCCAGATATTTCACGTGAGCCTGGCTTTCTCCGGCATAAGCATTCTTCAGGTTTTCTTCGGTCATCTTTCTCATTTTATCCTCCTTTCGGTGATTAGATTCCAAACTTAAATGGCAATCATCTTTTCGATGGCTCCCCTTGCCTTCTGGCTAATATCGGGCGGAACCTCGACCCGATACTTCATTTCCTCGAGCGCCAGCCAAACCTTTTTCAGGGTGATTTTTTTCATGTTCGAACAAAGGGCCATCTCTTTAACGGGATAAAAATTTGTTCTCGGGTTCTCTTTCTTCAGCCGATAAATAATTCCCGCTTCGGTCCCAATGACCACCTCGGAGCATGAAGTTTCTCGGGCGGCTTTGGCCATGGCGCCGGTGGAAAGAACCCTGTCGGCCAGGTCAATGACCTCGGGCCGGCATTCCGGATGGACCCAAACTTCGGCCTCCGGATGAAGACGCTTTTTCTCGAGAACATCGCGAGCATAAATGCGGTTGTGGACATAGCAGTAGCCATCCCAGGCAATGATTTTCTTCCCCGTCTGGCGGGCAACGTAAGCGGCCAGGTTCTTATCAGGGACAAAGAGAATCTCTTCATCGGGGAAAGAGTTGACGACCCGAACGGCATTAGAAGAGGTGCAGCAGACATCAGATTCCGCTTTGACCTCAGCTGTTGTGTTTACATAGCAGACTACCTTGCGGCCAGGAAATTTCTTTTTCCAGTCCCGGAGCTCCCCAGCTGTGATCATTGCCGCCATCGGACAACCGGCTTTGATGTCGGGGAGAAGGACAATCTTTTCTGGCGAGAGGATGGCTGCTGTCTCGGCCATGAAATGGACGCCGCAGAAGACAATTGTATCTGCTTTGATTTTGGCCGCTTCCTGGCTCAGGCCTAAGGAATCGCCAGTGAAGTCGGCCACATCCTGGACCTCGCCAATTTGATAGTTGTGAGCCAGGATGACGGCATTCCTTTCTTTTTTTAACTCCTGAATCCTCTCCACGACCTCGGCTTTGGTCATTTTCCAGATGTCCTCTTCATTCCCTTATTTTCTTCACATATCCCCGAAAAACTTCTCCCTCTTGCTCGACTCCAAGAAACTGCTGGCCACTCATCTTGCACCAGGCCGGGAGATCTGCCTTGAGGCCCTCATCGGTAGAGATAATCTCAAGCACCTCGCCGAGCTTCATCTCCTTGATTTTTTTGGCCGTCTGAATGATGGGAACGGGACAAAGCAGCCCGTAACAGTCGAGAATCGTATCAGCTTTCATCCGCTTCAGCCCCACAACTCGGGCACTTATCCCCCTTCCTCCTTAGATTCCCACAATGAGCGCATTCTTCGAGCTCCACTTGACACCGCTGGCAGAACTCCTCCAAGCCCTCAAGCGGCCCCTCGCAGTAAGGGCAATAACATTTATCAGAGTGGGAGGAAGACTCCGCCGGCTTTTCTCCGCCAGCAACCTGCTTTTTTCGATAATCCTCGATGGCGGCATGGAGGGCATCGGCTCCCAGGTTTGAACAATGGAGTTTGTTCTTCGGGAGTCCGCCCAGCTCCTCCGCCACCGCTTCGTTGGTAATCTTCATCGCCTCTTCCAGTGTTTTCCCCATGGCCATTTCGCTGACGATACTCGAAACGGCAATTGCCGCCCCGCAACCAAAAGTCTGGAACTTGATGTCAACAAGACGGTTATCCTTAACCTTGATGTAGAAGGTCATCATGTCGCCGCAAACCGGGTTCCCCACCTGCCCGACCCCATCCGCATCGGGAATCGTACCCACGTTGCGGGGATTCTGGAAATGCTCCATCACTTTCTGGCTATAAATCATTTCTTGCTCTCCTCCAAAAACTTGGTATAAAGGGGGGACATCCTCCGCAACCTCTCGACAATCGGCGGGAAGATTTCAAGAAGATAAGCGATATCTTCCTCGCTCGTCGTCTCAACCAGGCTGAAGACGATTGAACCTTGAGCCAGGGCATGGTCAATTCCCAGAGCCAGGAGAACGTGCGAAGCCTTGAGCGCTTTGGAAGTGCAGGCCGAGCCGCTCGAGGCAGCCACGCCCTTCATGTCGAGGTTAAGGAGCATGGCTTCGCCCTCGATGAACTCGACGCAGAAACTCGCATGATGGGGAAGTCGCTTTTCCCGGTGACCGGTGAGCACGACACGCTCGACTCTCTCGAGCAGACCTTCAATCAGTCGGTCGCGAAGCTTCTCCATCTTCTCCGTCCGGGAGGCCATTTTCTCTCTGGCGATTTCAGCCGCTTTCCCCAGGCCGACGATGGCCGCTACGTTTTCTGTCCCGGCCCGGCGACCACCTTCCTGGATACCGCCGTCAATGAGCGGCAAAATTCTCGTCCCCTTTTTTAAGAAAAGCGCTCCGCTCCCCTTGGGGCCATAAAATTGGTCACCAGCCAAGCTGAGAGCATCGACACCCAGGGCTCTGACATCGACGGGAATATTTCCAACCGCGGCTACAGCATCAGTGTGGAGGGAAACACCAGCTTTCTGGCAAACCTGGGCGACCTCGGCGAGAGGTTCAATCGTCCCGATTTCGCTGTTGGCGAGCATGACCGAAACAAGGACTGTGTCCTTCTGAATGGCCTTCCTGACATCCTCGGGGTCCACAACCCCATTCCTGTCCACAGGGACAAGGGTCGAGGAAAACCCGAACTTTTCCAAAGCCTTAGCGGCGTGAAGCACGGACAAATGTTCAATGGCTGAAAGGACAAGATGCTTCCCCTTTTCCCGCCGGGCTAAGGCTAACCCCTTGATGGCAAAATTGTTGGCCTCTGAACCCGAGGCGGTAAAAAAGATTTCCTCAGCCCGAGCGCCGATGAGCTCGGCGACCCGACTCCTCGCTCCCTCCACTGCCTCAAGGGCTGCCTGACCTTCCGCATGGAGACTCTGGGGATTGCCGAATTTATCTCTCAGAAACGGAAGCATGGCTTCAACCACGCGGTCCTCAACCGGCGTGGCGGCAATATGGTCAAGATAGACTCTCTTCATCTTCTCAACCCCGTCTCTCTCAGGAATGACTCTGGCTAAATAGCGATGACCTCCCTGATTTCTGGAACTTCTCTCTTGAGAAATTTTTCGATGCCCATTTTCAAAGTCAGCTGGGACATCGGGCAGCCGCCGCAAGCACCGGTAAGCCTGACTTTCACGATTCCGTCATCCTGGACATCGACGAGTTCGACATTCCCGCCGTCAGCCATCAGGGCCGGACGGACTTTATCCAGGGCTGCTTCGACTTTTTCTTTCATTGCTATCTCCTTGTTCAAACAAATACTATAGCCCGGCTATCGAAAATTTTCCATGATTTTCTCGAGCTCCTGCCGGGGCACTGAAAGAGGCTCGAGGGCAAGAGGCTTGCTCTTATCCACCAGCACAAGGTCCTCATAGCTCTCCTTTTTCTCCTCATAGATAAGCCCGATCGCAATTCGGTCGGACCGGTCGAGGATTTTCCAGGCCTTTTTCTTGTCCGCCGGGTCGTAGCCTTCCTCTTTCTCGACCATGGCGATATTTTCCTTATACCATTCGTAAGTATTCCGCTTGTTGTGGGTGACGCAAGGGCTGAGCACGTCGATAAGAGCAAATCCATTGTGGTTGAGGCCCTTCTCGATAAGCCCGGCCAAATGATTAACCGAAGCAGAAAAACCCCGGGCGATAAAAGTTCCACCGGCAGCGAACCCCACCTTTAGACCATCAATGGGATAATCCTTTGAACCAAAAGGAGTGGATATGGTTACTGCACCAAAATCTGTGGTGGGGGATGCTTGGCCCTGGGTTAGAGCGTAAATACGGTTGTTGATGACTAAATAGAGGAGGGTCACGTTCTTGCGCACGGTGTGGAGGAAATGGCCCAGACCAATAGAATAGGCGTCCCCGTCGCCGCTCACGGCGATGACATGAAGACGCGGGTTGGCGAGCTTGATTCCGGTGGCCACAGGCAGGACTCGGCCGTGGAGAGCATGAAAACCGTAGGCTCTGAAATAATTGTTCACCCGGCCATGGCACCCGATGCCGGTAACAAGAACGATGTCTTCAGGGGGAATGTCCATTCTTGCGGCTGCCCTTTTGAGGGATTCAAAAACACCGTAGAGACCACACCCTGGGCACCACGTGGGTTGCGCCCGATGGTAGATTTCCTTGCTCTTCCTGTCCTTCATTGGAATAAACTGAAAACTGGAGTGAAAATCTCGCCGGCCGTAAAATTTCGGGTTCCATAGCGGACAACTCTTCGAATCTCCCGACCCGGACGGACTTGGCTGGCGAGAAGAGTGCTCAGTTCCCCGGAATAGTTGTTCTCGACAACGAATACTTCGCCGCATCCGGCCATAAATTTTTTGACCTCTTCGACAGGAAAAGGCCAGATTGTCCTCACTTGAAGACAGCCAGTAGTGATGCCTTTCGCCTCGAGCCTTTCAGCGGCTTCAAGAACAGGGCTGAGAGTTGACCCGACGGTGATGAGGCCGACTTCCGGCTGGCTGGCTCCAAAAGTCCTGGCGGACGGGAGGTCTTTTTCAGCTCCGGCCAGCTTGCGCATTCGCTTTTCCATCATCCGGGTTCGCATCCCGTCCTCTTCGTTCCGGTAGCCTTTTTCGTCATGCTCCAGGCTTTCCACAAGATGAAGTCCATGGCGATAAGAGGGCAGACCGCGCGGCGATATCCCGTCGAGGGTGAACTCATACCTCTTAAAATCTTCACGCCTTGATACGTCTTCTTCGCTGAGAAGCAAACCGCGTTCAATTTTAACCCGGCTGAGGTCAAATTCAGGCGCGGTGTGATAATTCTGACCCATTTCCAGCTCAGTGAGGGCAATCACCGGGCACTGGTATTTTTCGGCCAGGTTGAAAGCTTCCACAGTCATGTCGAAGCATTCACCCACCGTTCCGGGCGCCAGGACAATCCGAGGAAATTCGCCATGGGAGCCAAAGACCCACTGCAAAATATCTCCCTGCTGAGTTTTGGTCGGAATCCCGGTTGCGGGACCCAATCTCTGGACGTGGGCAATAACGACGGGAATCTCAGCCATTCCGGCCAGGCTGAAAGCCTCCATCATCAACGAAGCACCTGGACCCGAAGTGGCCGTCATCGCCCGAGCCCCGGCATAAGCAGCACCAATGGCCATGTTGAGGGCAGAAATCTCATCTTCAGTCTGAACGACAACACCGCCAAACCGGGGCATGTAATGGGCAAGCCACTGGTAGATTTCCGAGGCCGGACAGATGGGATAGGCAGCGAAAAAGCGACAACCAGAGGCGAGCGCAGCAAAGGCAATAGCCTCATCACCGGAGATTAGAATCCGGCCAACATCTTCTGCCGGGGGGAGCGAAAACAGCGCCAAATCCTTACTTATTTCCCTCGCTTTGTTGTAACCATGGGCTGCCGCCAGGGTGTTTTTCTGGACGACCGCCTCTCCTTTTCTCTGGAGGAACATTTCAGAAATTACTTGGCTGAGGACCTGGTAATCGAGGTCAAGAAGGTAGCTCAGCGCTCCGAGAGCGATCATGTTCTTGAAGATTTCCTGCCCGAATTTTTCCCGGGCCATGGCCCGCAACGGGAACTTGTGGAATCTCTTTCCTCTGGCTTCCTCTGGCGGCAGGGTGACGAGAGCATCGCCATCACAAAAAACAACCCCGTTCGGGTCGAGGCGTCCAAGGTTGGCGAGAATGGCCTCGCAGTCGAAAGCAAGAAGGATGTTGATTCGATCACTCAAGCCAGAGCGCGGCACCAAGGAGGCGCGGACCAGGTAAGCAGTAGGCTCGCCTCGAATGTTGGAAGGAAAATCCCGGTAGGTGGCGACTTCGAAGCCATGCCGCTTGAGCAATTTGGCCAGCACATTTCCAGTAAAGAGCACGCCGTCGCCAGCTTTGCCAGCAATCATGACGGTTAAATCAGAGTTGATGTGACCAGCCATAGCCACCTTCCCCGAAAACCTCACTCCAGCTAAATTTTACTCCTTTTTTATCAAAAATACAAGTAATCCTATAGGAATAGTATAATTATTTTAAAGGCCAGCCGATTAGACCAAAGTTCCCCGCGCCACCAGGAATGCTCTTCCGCCTACCAGGACTTCGATTTGGTCTTCCTTTTGTTCCGCTTTAAGAAAAAGCAAGGAAGGACGCCCGATTTCGTGTCCCTGCTCGACACGAATATCGACCCCTGAGCTTCCGTAGTAGCGGTTTTTGACCAAATAGCCCGCCAGACAGCCATTGGCACTTCCTGTTGCCGGGTCCTCAGGGACTCCGTAGTAGTGGGCAAAAACACGCACGTGGAGGTCGTTCTGAGAGCCCAGCGTTTCAGGAGAAAAAAGGAGGAATGCTTTTGCTTCCAGCTTTTCCACCAACTTGGCGCACTTCTCCAGGTTTACCCGACTTTTTCTTATGGCCTGGAGATTGGGCAGAGGAACAATAAGAAAAGGTAGCCCGGTCGAGACTTCCTCGACGGGAAAGTTGGGCTCAATTTCACCCGTCTCAAGACCAAGAATAGGGGCTACCTCAGCAGCTTCCAATTTCCTCCCAAACCTCGGGCTCATCTGCTTCATCCAGAGGACATCCGGCTCTTCCTTGCGGTAAGTAAAAGCCACCGGAATGGGCCCAACTTTGAGGTTCAAGACGATTTCTTTTACCGGACGCTTAAAAATTTCTTGCTGGAGGATGAAAGCTGTGCCGAGGGTAGGATGGCCAGCAAAAGGGATTTCCTGCTGCGGAGTGAATATCCTGACATCAAAGCCCCCCTCCCTTTCTGTCTCGCTGAGAATGAAGCTTGTCTCCGAAAAATTTATCTCCCGGGCGATTTTCTGCATCTCCTGGTCAGAAAGAGAAGCAGCCTGGCGCACGACAGCGAGCTGGTTGCCCGCGTATTGTTCTTCAGCAAAAACATCGACAATATAGAATGGGTTTCCTTTCACGGACAGAATGGAAGGAAGATAAACTTCAGACGGAAAAACTGGTCATGCCGCCGCTGCGGGCTTCTTGGTCATGTCTTTTCCGCAGCAAACAAAGACGTGCTCTTCAGCGCAACCGCAGGCCTCATCAACGATGACCCGATAACCGCAGACCTGGCATTCGTAGGTGTCCCCTTTTTTCATTTTTGCTTGAGGCTTCTTTTTAGTTGAAGCCTTAACTTTTTTCGGTGCCGCTTTGGCTTTGGGAACCATTTAAAACCTCCCGTTTCTTTTTCAAAGAATTATCATTATCTACTTACCATGGTCTTTGCTAGAAGTCAACTTGCCGAAAGAACATCCCCGGGCCACTCTGAACTTAGTGACCCTCCTTCCGGAGACGGCGAGAAGCGTTCCAGAAAAGATCCACGTCCATGACGCCGCCGTCTGGCTTCTTAATCCTCGAATGCCGGAGATGTCAAAAAACACACGGTGGGCATAAATCATGCACATTAATATTCCCCAGGCGGTTCACAGTTTGATAGGAGAATATCGCAGATTTCTAAATACCTCCTGTCGCTTTCCGGACGGCCATTTGAAGAAGCGATTTGAAAGCCACCCGGCCTGGACCGATGTCATCGTCAAAGGGCCGTACGTAACGCTGGCCCACGATTTCGGGCTCGGTCATTCACTCAGGGAATTGGCCGATTCCGGACGGCTCGATCCGGAAGTCCTCAAGGCCCATTGTGCCTTAGGCGAGGGACGTCTATTTTTTCACCAAGAATGAGCTTTATCGGCTGGGCAGGAGGGCAGGGTCTTTCGTTGTGTTGACGAGAATGGGATCAGGAAAAACTCAAGCGTTTCACTTCCCTACTCTGGATGGGACCATCAGAAGAAAGCGCGAGGGAATCGCGGGCGTCCAGGCTATTTTTCTTTATCTTATTTATCCCATGAACACACTGGCCATTGGTCAGCTCGAGCGGCTGAGGCGTCTCCTGCGTGGGACCGGGATCGGCATCTCTTAGGGCTTTAAAAGATAAGCCAGAGGTTTTTTCCTCTCCGGATACCCGAGGCGAGGCGCCGGCTCATCCCCGCCAAGGACTGGGCTACAGTGATAAATAGGGGACATGTTCCGAATTCTCTGAAATTCTGGATTGGAGATCCCAGGAGCCGCATTTTATGCTCTCTGAGGGCGATGAGGAGGGAAGAAATTGCCACAAAAAGGCTCGCTCAGCCGGCAAAGCCAAAAAGGAAATTATCATTGTTTCTTGGATTCCTAATCTTCCCAGTCGAGGAGGCGCTTTTCTCCCTCCAGCCCTCGGATAGCGCTCACATCTTGGCTAACTTCTAAACAGCCGCGGTAGGCACCCTTTTCGTCTCGAAGCGCAAAATAGCGAATATGAATAAACTTACCCTTCATCTGAATCCAGAATTCAGCGACATCCCGGCGACCTTCCTTAAAGGCTTTGAGAATCCGGTTGACCACGTGGATGCTCGCCGGAGGGTGGCAATTCTGCACTTTGCGGCCGATAACTCCCGGGCTCCGCGGAAAGATTCTCTCGGCTGAAGCAGAATAATAGCGCACCGTGTCTTCCGCATCGACAAAAGTCAGGTCAACGGGCAAGTTCTTCAGGATAAGGTTGATGATTTCCGGTTCAAGTGAGCCGGTGTCAAGCTTAACTTCGCTCAGGGGCCGCTTATATTCAGGAATAATTGGCTGGTCTTCGATAGTAACCGCTGGCCGCCATTCTTTTCCCGGCTCAACCCAGGCATAACCAATCTCTTCCTCGCCTCTTTTAACTCTTGCCCAGTCTTTTTCGTCCAGAGTTTCCAGGCTCATGGGAAAGAGGATTTTTTCTTCTTTGTAAATCATATCGGAAATCATCTGAGCAAGCTGCCGTCCCTGGCTTACCAACGCCCCAGCTCCATTCTCCTCAATAAGCTGCCGTATTCCACGGAGAGCAGCCCGGATGTCATCGTGGATGGCCCACATGACCTTGGAGGGACCGCTTATTCCTTTGGCTTCGAGCAAAGGGAAAAGCTGGTTTTCTTTTTTCAGGTAATGCTTCTCGACCTGCGCCAGACTTTCGAGCACCTCCCGCAGCGCAGCCCGGTTTTCCTTCAATCCCTCCGCTCCTCCCTCCTCAACCATTCGGAGGAGTTCATCCCATCTTCCAAGGAGCTTCTCCAGGGCCCGGTTTTCCTCCATCAAGGTATGAAGGGGATGCCCGGGGATCGAAGAGGGCAAAGGCTGCCCTTCCAAGGATTCCTTGAAGACTTGAACATGAACATCGCACAGCCGCTTGACTTCCTCTTCGGGCATTCCTTCTTCAATCAGCCGCTGCTCCATCTCCGCAATTTCATTCGGGCTGACATCCCGAACAAGTTCAGCAAACCTCTTTTTGAGTTTTTCCAGGTCTCCGCCCTCATGGAGCTCGCGAATGATATCCTTAAGAATCTCCAGCCTGGCTTCTCTCGTTGAGACGGGCTCGGCTCCGGGCTCAATAGCTTCTATTGCTAATTCTTCTCCCGCGACTCTTTTAACTTCGGCTTGGATTTTCTCCATCAGGTCACGGACGAGAAAGTCCCCGAAACTAGCCACTTGCTGGAGAGTAGCCACCTTGGCGACGGTTTTCCGCAGGATGGGACTTTTAAGCTTAGAAAATTTGGGAGTTAGCGAAGCCAGATAATCAAGAAGGAAAGGATATTTTTTTAATAAATCGTCCAGCTTGGTTTTAGGGCTTAATTGCATTTTTTTTCTCCTCTCCCTAATTACTATCTATCCGGTAAGCCTGGCCTTAATTTTCTCGATGCTGACAATGTCATAGAGCTCCTTGTCAAAAAGAACAGTATCCTGCCTCTCAAACCCAGTCGAGATGATGGCTACCCTGGCTTCAATCAGGTCCTCGATGAGCTTTACGTAATCCAGGAAAGCAACGGGAAGAGAGCCAGAGTCGGTTGCGCCATGAGTCGAGCTTTTCCAGCCTTTGACCTGGCGATACTCAGGAGTTACTTTCTCCAGAATCCAGGGCTCGGTGGGGAAAGAGGTAAGTTTCTTGCCCCGGTAAAGGTAGCCGGTACAAACGAAAATCTCCTCGAAGACATCGAGGACATCGGGTTTGGTCAGAGCGATTCTTTCGATGCCGTTAACCCGGCAAGCATAGGCGACAGCCACGGCATCGAACCATCCACAGCGCCGAGGCCGGCCTGTCGTCGCGCCAAACTCATTTCCTCTTTCGGAGAGACATCTCCCTCTTTCGTCGGTCAGTTCAGTGGGAAAAGGCCCCTCTCCAACCCGGGTCGTATAAGCTTTGGTCACCCCAAGAACAGCATCTATTCTCGTCGGGCCGATGCCCAGCCCGGTGCAGACACCGCCGGCTGTTGAATTCGAAGAGGTTACAAAAGGGTAGGTGCCATGGTCGACATCAAGGAGAGCACCCTGGGCACCCTCAAACAGGACTGACTTCCCTTCGGCCATCTTCCGGGCAAGGAAGCTTGAAACGTCGGCGATATAACCCTCAATCTGCGGAACAAGGAAAGCGTACTCTTCGAAAATCTTCTGGGCATCCAGAGCGGGAAATCCATAGGCCTTGAAAAGGACATTTTTCTCTGCCACATTCGCCATCAGCTTTTCCTTAAAAACCTCAAGGTCAAGCAAATCCCCGACCCGGATGCCGCAGCGCGCCACTTTGTCCTCGTAAGAAGGGCCGATGCCTCGAAGGGTTGTCCCGATTTTCCTTTCTCCCCGCCGCTCCTCGGCAATCTTTTCGACAAGGGAATGGTAAGGGAGGATGAGATGCGCTTGGCGGCTGACAAGAAGATTGCCTTTGACCGTGACCCCAAGGGCTTCCAGGGCCGCGGCCTCCTCCAAGAAAGCCTTGGGGCTGAAGGCGACGCCATTGCCAATCACACACAAAGTGCCCGAATGGAGGATCCCCGACGGGATGAGATGAAGAACAACCTTTTTGCCGTTGAAATAGACGGTGTGACCGGCGTTGTGGCCCCCTTGATAGCGAGCGATAATATCAAAAGACGGCGCGAGCAGGTCGACGATCTTGCCTTTTCCCTCGTCTCCCCACTGAGTTCCTAAGACAACAACATTGGCCATAATAATCCTTCCTCAGGAATTCTCCGGATGCCTGACAATCGGGTAAGAGAACCTACAGAAATTTCATTTTAACAGAACTTGGATACCTGGACAAGCTCAAAAACGAAAGGCAACCTGAGCTTGAATCGCGTCATTCTTGAGCTGACCACCTGTCTCCCTGTTTAAGTCGTATTCGAGCTTGATGAAAAGGCCAGGAGCAGGTGTGGAGGTTACCCCAAAAGCCCAGCGGCTAACGTCAGAAGAAAGCCCCGACCCAGCGCTTACTCCTGGACTGAAACCGGGGCCATGATAGGGGTCGTTGACTTTTATTTTCTGGTAGCTCACGGCGGGGGAGAACGCCCCCACGGTCAGGCTAAGAAGAAACCAATGACCTTCGGTTTCTCCTTGAGGATACTCTCCAGGATTATTTGCAAGCGCCTTGCCGTATTCATAGGTAAAAAGGAAGAAGTCGTTGCTCCAGCTGACGTCTCCTCCCTGGAGAATGAGGAAGCGGCTGTTGGCATCATCATATTTCCCGCGGTAGTAAGACGCTCCGACCTCGAGAGACTGGCTTAGAAATAGGCTTACTCGGCCACCAGTGGCTTTATTGGAATTGTTGTCCTTGAACTGCTGACTTGAGGCGAGGTCGGGGGATTCGGCGAGCCCATTCCCTAGGTAAGCGAAATAGTTTAAGATTCCGATTTTCCCCTCGATAAGCAGCCCGATATCCCTCCAGCTTGCTGGGTACAAGGCTTCGATAAGGAGCGGCGGCTGGATGAACGGGGTTTCGTAAGGCCGATTTGAACGGTTGTACTTTCCAAAGGGCACAAGATAGAGGCCGAGTTTGAGCCCAAATGACGGGGATGGCTGGCACGCTACCCAGGCCTCTTCGATTCCAGCCTGGTTTTCGCTTTTTAGCCTGATTTCAAGGTTGGCAAGGAAAATGTTTTTGGTCTGGCTTGTGACCTGGAGGCCCGCTTGAGTGCCCCGGAATGTCCCGTGAGGAAAATCGCTCTCGCTCTCTCCCTTCTCGAACTGGAAAGCAAGAAAGCCCTGGGTTTTGAATTGGGCAGAAGAAGGCACGTTGAGGAAAATGGATAGAATTCCAACCCCAACCAGAATCCTTCTTTTTCTCATAAAACCGAAAAATCGAAGGAATCTTCGAGCAAGGCATTGAGCCAGGGCGTGACATTCTTTTTGCTGGCAACGGCAGTCACGATTTCGTTGACGCCCTTTTTTGTCCCCATCCAGATAGCCCCGACCAAAGCCCCGTCTTTCAGCACGATTTTTTTATATATCCCCTCTTCCTCCTTTATTTTCCGCACTTCCTGGAAATCTCCATTTTCAGGGTTAACGACCCCGGCGGAAGTGACATAGAGGCCGACTACTTTGAGGGTGTTGGACGGAATTGTCCCTTCATACTTCTTGGCTTGGCCGAGAATGTTGTAGGCGACGGTGCGGGCCTGGTCAAACGAAGCAGGGATGATTCCATAAATTTTCCCCTGGTGCTGGATACAATCGCCGGCGGCAAAAACATGGGGCAGGCTTGTCCTCAAGTAGTCATCGACAATTAGACCTTTATCTATCTGAAGCCCGGCTTCCCGGACAAGGCTCAGGTTGGGCCTTACGCCAGCGGCAATAATGGCCATATCAGCTTTGATTTCCTCCCCTCCTTTGAATTTGAGCCCTGTGACTTCTGTTTGGCCAAGGACCTCCTCAGTGGTCACGCCGAGGCGGACCCGAATCCCCAGGCCTTCAATCTGTCTCTTCAAGAGAGAGGCACCTTGCTGGTCAAGCTGGCGGGGAAGAAGGCGGTCAAAAAATTCTACGACTTCAACTTCCGCTCCCCTGGTTTTTAGAGCCCGGCTGATCTCTAAACCGAGGAGTCCGCCTCCAATAACCGCCACTCTCGGATGGTCTTTCAAGTACTCAAGGATGGCCTGGGCGTCATCCAGAGTCCTGAGGGAAAAAACACCCCGTCTGTCCGCTCCTTTGATCGGCGGGACAAAGGATTGGGCGCCGGAAGCGATGACGAGAGCATCGTACTTTTCTTTATCCCCCTGGCCAGTCTTAACCGTCTTAGAATCCGGGAAAATCCTTTGAATGGGATTACCCAAGTGAATATCAATTTTTTGCCGGATGTGCCAGTCACCAGAGAAAGCAAAAAGACGCTCGTAGGGAAGCCTCCCCGCGATGTACTCGATTAAATTTGGTCGTGGATAATATGGGTATTTTTCTTCGGCGTAAATATGGACCTCCACTCCTGGATCCAGCTCCCGCAGCGTTTTGGCAGCGATGGTTCCGGCCAGCCCATTGCCGATGACGATGACTTTCATCCTCCGACTCTCTTGGCCTTGTTCCTAACCAATCTTCTGGAAAAATTCTTTACCCACGCCGCATTGGGGGCAGACCCAGTCATCCGGTAAACTTTCGAATGGAGTTCCCGGGCTTATCCCGTTTTCTGGGTCGCCTTTAGCCGGGTCATAGACATACCCACAAGCTGTACATTCCCATTTCTCCATTTTTTTTCTCCTTTATGATTCCATAACTCGGGCAGCACGGCCCCAGCCCGATGGATTAATCCTCCCAGAGGACATGCTTCTCGTATTCAATTTCCAGCCGGAGTTTATGGGATTTTTCCTGTTTGACTAGGAAGTCGAAAAGCCTTTTCTGTTCCCTCGTTTTTGCCTTTTTGGCCAGGTCCTGATAAAGCTCGGCTGCCTTCTTTTCTTTCTTGGCGGCAAAAATAAGAAGGTCCTGGAAGTTCATTTCAGGAGTGAGGGGCTCCGCAACCAGATAATCGGTAATTTTCAGGTCGCGGATGTCTTTGCTGGCCACGGCCTCCATCTTCAACTCAGTCAACCCGAGGAGAATCTTTTTATGGTTTCTCTCATCCTCCCTCAAGTCCTCAAGGAGCTTTCTGGCTGAAAGGTCCTTAGCCAGCTTGAGGAGCCGGCCATAGGTGCGGGCCGCTTCTTCCTCTCTCTGGACAGCAAACTGAATAACGTCGCCAAAACTCGAGAATTTCATCCTTGCTCCTTTCTTTTTTGGGGAGAAAAAACCTTACAATAGGAATGAGGACCATGTCAACAACAATCGTCCTGTCCCGATTCGCTTAAAGGGTTGACTCACCCGACCTCTGGTCGTTGGCCTGCCGAACCACGCTTCCCATGGCGTCGCTTCCTGTGACAAAAAAATCTTTTTACCTGGCTAACGCGGAGAAGCGTTCGGCAAGACAACCGAATCGATGGACCGCTGACAGCGTGGGCAAAAATGAGTGCTCCGGCCTGCCAGCCGCCAACGCACAATTTTCGTCCCACAGCGAAAGCAGGGCTCTCCAGCCCGACCATAGACACGAAGTTGAGACTGGAAACTCCCGGCCCGACCCTCCCCATCCCTAAAATTGCGGATCGAACTCCCCCCGGCCTCAATGGCCCGAAGGAGGACCGAATGGATTGCCTTCCAGAGCCTCTGGACCTGGTAGAGACTCATGCTGGAAACCCTCGAGGCGGGATGTAACCTGGACTCGAAACAGATTTCGTCAGCGTAGATATTGCCGATTCCAGCCAGGAAACTCTGCTTGAGGAGCAAGCTTTTGAGCCGGCCGCGGCGCTGGGCAAAGAGCTGATAAAAATTTGGAAAATCGAGGCCCAGAGGCTCTGGGCCAAGCTTCTTAATTTCGAGAGCCTGCTCTGCCTTGGCCGTTTCCACGACCCGAACGAACCCGAATTTGCGCGGGTCCTGGAAAAGGAGTTCCTCCCCGTTTCCGAGGAGAATCGCCAGGCGGGTGTGCCTGTCTCGGGCTGCTTTGGCAGGGCCCAAGAAAAACCGCCCCGTCATTTTTAAGTGGAAAAGCAAAGAAAAACCGCTATCAGCATCAAGAAGAATCATTTTACCGCGGCGCCGAACGCCGGTGATCAACCGGCCTCGAAATTTTCTGAGCGCCAAAACCCGACTGTCGCGAAGGAGCGCGGGGAAAAAAAGGCGTAGCGACTTGATTTCTTGACCGAGTAGACGCAGCCGAAGGGAGCGAACGATTGTTTCTACTTCGGGAAGCTCCGGCATTCCTCCATTCTACTGAAAGCCCACGCCACACTCAACAGGCAGGTTCCAGGCATCTGGCGGCGCTTGATTTATCATCTCATTTCGATTATTATTTGAAAACTCAACGGCCATGAAACCGTATCTTGCTCTTTTCGCAGGTTGGCTCATTCCCGGCCTGGGTCATTTAATGCAGAAGAAATACTGGCGGGGCGCAATTTTCTTTCTAGCTATTATGGCCATGACGACGATGGGGCTAATCATGGGCGGAAAAATCTACCCTTTTTATCTCCAAAAACCCCGTACTCTTCTTGAAATCGTGACCAACGTGTTGAAGAAAGAAAACCCGCTCACATTCCTGGCCTTTTTTTCAGACCTGGGGAATCTTCTCGTTTATGTCCTGAGTCGCCTTTTTGCTTTCGGTCAAGGAGCGCTCGAACGGTCGACCTTTGAATTCGGCACCGCTTACATCGCCGGCGCCGGGCTTCTCAACTATCTTGTCGCCCTTGATGCTTTCGATATCGCTCGGGGGAAGAAGAAATGATTTTTCAGAGCCACCTCTTGTCGATGGTGGTCTATGCCCTTCTCGTTTCGCTCGTTCTGGCTCCTATTCGGCGGCCAGACCTAAAAAGCCAGCTTAAATACGGCCTTTCTCTTTTTTTTCTTTTGGTAGCCGGAGCCCTAGTTTTTGGCTGGTTCATGTTCCTCTTCGCTCGCTGACCCGGTCAAGCTTCCCTGTCCTTTTTACCTTGGCTTTTTTAGTATGTTATAATCCAAACGCCGTTAGGATGATTGAACTTTATCATGTCTCCAAACAATATGAGACAGGCCAGTGGGCTCTCATCGACATTAACCTCCATGTCAAGAAGGGAGAGTTCTGGTTCATTACCGGGCCCAGCGGCTCGGGGAAAACAACCCTCCTCAAAATCGTTTTTCGAGAAATCCTCCCCTCTCGAGGCCAGGTGATTGTCAACGGCGTCAATATTCTCCGCCTTCCAGACCATAGAATATACCGGTTGCGGCGCTCGATGGGCATTGTTTTCCAGGATTTCCGGCTTCTCTTTCACAAGAAAGTTTTTGATAACGTGGCCATCGGCCTCTATTTCCTCGGGCTTCCCATCAAAGAAATCCGGCGCCGGGTTTTTTCCGCCCTTCGTCTGGTCAACCTCCACCACAAAATGTGGGAATACCCCTCCCGTCTTTCCTACGGCGAGCAGCAGCGCGTGGCCATCGCTCGCGCGGTCGTCAATCAGCCAGAGATCTTGCTGGCGGATGAGCCGACCGGAAATCTCGACCCCGAGCTCGCTTTTGAAATCATCAGCGTTTTCAAAGAAATCAACAAACAGGGGACGACTGTCCTCATTTGCAGCCACGACAAAGAACTCATCCGCCATTTTGGGGATAGAATCCTATTCCTTTTCAAGGGAAAAATCGTCGGAAAGGAAGTTCTGCCATCCTCCAAAAAATAAATTACTTTCTCCGCGATATGCTGAATAGTCTGTGGCAGTACAGGTCCCGAAATCTCCTTTCGGTAACCATTATTTCTCTTTCTTTTCTTGTCGTGGGTATCTTTTTTTCGCTTTCCAATAATCTCCAGTTCCTGGCGCGGCAGTTTTCAGAAAACATGGCCGTTGTCTTTTTTCTGGAGCCAGAGATTTCGCCGGCGCAACTGAAACAATTGGAAGAAACGCTCCGTACCTCGCCGAACGTCGTCCGGGTGGAATATGTAAGCCGGGAAAAAGCCTTTCAAAGATTCCAAAAAAAATTCCCCGAGCTCGAAGACATCCTCAACAACCTGGGGACCAATCCATTCCCTGCCTCTTTGGAAGCCACCCTGGAAAAAAGCGCCTTTATGGCCGCAGACATCCTCGATTTTATCGAGCGCATTCGTCAGCTGCCCGGAGTCGAGGATGTCCAGTTTAACCGGGATTGGGTCAAAAGGATGCAGTCGCTCAGCCGGCTGGCCAGAGCAATCGGCTTTTTCCTCGGTGGGATTCTCATTCTGGCTTCCTTTTTTATCATTTCCAACGTCATCCGGCTCAATGTCTTATCCCGTCAGAGTGAAATCGAAATCCTCCGGCTGGTCGGGGCAACCAACAATTTTATCCGCTTCCCTTTCCTGCTCGAGGGCATGATTCTGGGCATCCTTGGCAGCAGCTTGTCCTTGCTCTTGCTCTTCCTCCTGGTCAAGCTTTTCCCCGTCTATTTGGGCCAGTCTTTGGGAGCTCTCCAGGAATTCATCAATTTCCGATATCTTTCCCTCTTCCAATCGGTTGGCCTGGTCATCGGCAGTGCCCTGATGGGCCTCTTGGGAAGTCTTAGCTCACTGGCCCGGTTTTTGAAAATATGAACTCAGAGGAGAAGATTTGCCGGCTCAGCCGGTGAGCCTGGCGCAATGGCTCGGGAATCCGGAACCGGCAACAGTCGAGGACAACCCGGCGGCTCAGGTTGAAATCGATTCGATGGCCGGGAGAGACGAAAATGGGCTTGACCGAGGTTCTTGTCCTCAGGCAATAGCCGACTTTTTTTCCTTCTTTATCTCTGAACACCGTCGACGATCCCCGGCCAGGAGGGGGGAGCTTATAAGGGTAAAAAGGCGATTTGGCACATCCGACGGTCGGGATGTCGAGGAGAACACCGGCGTGGGAAGCGAGCCCCATCCGCCGGGGATGAGCAATGCCGTTCCCATCAAGGAGTGTGACATCAGGCAAGTGCTGGATTTTCCGGAAAGCAGCCACGAAGGCCGGGACTTCTCGAAAAGAAAGGAACCCGGGGATGTAGGGAAAATGGACTTCCGTCACCTGCGAAGCAACCTCAACAACCTCGAACCCGGGGACCTTCATCACCACCACCACAGCCGCGATTCTGTCTCCAGACGAAGGATAGCTGAAATCGGCCCCGGCGACCAATGAAATCGGACCACCGTACCATCGAAGGCAGAGCTTTTGAGCCAATTCCTTTTGAATCTCGATAGCCTGGGCGAGGTCGAATCCGCCGGGTGTCATCTGCTTTTTTATTATAATATCCTCACCCTTAAAAACTAAATCTCAGGTCCAGGCTGGATAGGAAATGCAGCCGCCATGGAGCAAGTAGATGGTAACCCACCCCAGCAGGGCAATCCTGAGCCTCGTTCGTGAATTTGACACGTTCAGGGGATTACACTAAAATTTTTGTCAATGGCATCCCTTGGACAGGAACTAAAACGAGAGCGAGAGTTAAGGGGAATTTCGCTCCGCGAAATTGCTGACACGACGCGCATTGGCCTGAAATACCTTCAGGCTATCGAAGATGACCAGTTTCACCTCCTTCCTGGTTCTTTTTTCATTCGGGCTATCCTCCGCTCCTATGCCAAAGCAATCGGCTTGGATGAAAATCAGGTCCTCAATCGTTATCAAGAAATCCAGTGTCAAGAGGACGAAACCATCGGAGCCAGAGTCAGGGAAAAACCCCGTTCTCGAGTGCAACTATTCCCTCGGACTAAACGGACTCTGATTGGCGTGGCCATTCTGGTTTCCGTTTCAGTTCTCCTCCTGGTCGTCGTTCGATGGCCGGAGAAAAAGCCGGTTTCTCCTTCTTCTCTGCCAGAAGTATCGACAATTTCACCGGCTCCAGCGCCCGCCGTAGAAAGTTCGAATAGCCAACCAGCCCTCCCGGAGAAGAGCGATCTTGAGGTTGAGGCCTTATTCGCGGAAGAGACATGGATCCGGGTCCTCGCCGATGGGGTTCTTGTTTTTGAAGGAATCAAGAGCCAGGGGGAATCCCTGCGCTTTTCAGGTTTGCGTGAGATGGAGCTCAGCCTGGGCAATGCTGGCGGTCTGACCATGTTTATCAACGGCCAGAAGGCGAAGCCCTTTGGCCCCCGCGGCACCGTGCGGAAGGACATCAAAATCACCCTTGATAACTACGAGCAATTCCTTCTCCCCCCAGAAAAAAATCAAACTCCGGGTCAAAGATGAGTTCACCGCGAAAAGGTCCGCGCTTCATCGGAGCTGTCATTATTCTGCTCGTCGTTCTCTTTTTTGCGATTGAGCTTTTCATCCGCGAATCCCAGGAGTTCTCTCCGACTTCGGTCACCAACGCCCTCCTTTCTTCTCTCCAGATCATTGTCCTCCTCCTCTTTCTCATTTTCCTCTTCATCCTTGGTCGCTACCTGTTCAAGCTCCAGTTGGAGAGAAGACGGAAGGTAGCTGGGTCCCACTTTAAGACGAAGCTTGTCCTTTTTTTCATCCTCATCTCCTTCATCCCCACCGTCCTTTTGTTTTTCTTCGCCAGTGACCTTATCAGCCGGAACATCGAGATGTGGTTCAAGACACCGCTCGACAGGATTCTCGAGGATGCAAGGGGATTGGCGGATAGCGTTTATTCCCGAGCTGAAGAAGACGCCAACCATTACGCCCTTCTGCTGAGCCGAGACATCAGAGATAAGAAGCTCCTCCTCTTAGAAAATAGGCTTGCCTTACGGGAGTTCATCCGGACTAAATTAGCCGAATATCGTCTCGATGAAATCGGCATTTTTCTGGACGATGAGGAACTCTACACCTACCTTAGCCCCGACCTTCCTCTCCAGAACTACAAATCCATTCCAGCCAACCTCATCGCCCAAGCTCAGCTCGGCGTGCCACTCCGGAGTATCGAATCCATGGGCAACGGAGACATGGTTCGCCGGGGGGTTTCGTTTAACCTCCCCGGGGTGGGGAAAGTTGTGGTCACCACGGGTCGTTTCTTCCCCCAGAGTTCTGCCCAAAAAATTAACGCCATCAATGCTTATGTCCAGAGATACCGTCTTTTTATTCCTCAAAAGGTCACCGTCAAGACCTTCTATGTCATCGTCCTGATGTTCGTGACTGTTCTCATCATCTTTGCCGCCAGCTGGATAGGATTCCACCTTGCCAAAGGGATCACGGTCCCGATCGAAAAACTCGCTGCGGCGACCAAAGAAGTCTCCCGGGGGAACTTGGACGTTCGGGTAGAAGACCCCGCTTCGGACGAACTGGGAACCCTCATCGATTCGTTCAACCAAATGATATCCGACCTTAGACACAGTCAGGAATACATCGCCCAGAAAACTTCCGAGCTCGAAAACCGGAAGCAATACATTGAAACAATTTTGAACAACGTCACCACGGGCGTGATCACTATCGATGCCGTGGGGAACATCACGACCATCAACCCCTCAGCCAAAGACATGTTGTCCTTAGAAGCGCAGGAACCCCTGCTGGGTAAAAGCTACCGGGATGTGCTCCGCGACCCCAAATACAGCGATGTTGTCAAGTATATCGATTGGGGTATGAAAAACCGATATCCGCTGTCCGATAAGGAGATCCAAATCGTTGCCGATGGCCAGACGTCAACTATCGCTTTAGCCCTTTCTCCTCTCCAGCAGTCCAACGGCGATTTCTCCGGAATGATTATTGTTCTCGATGACCTGACTCAGCTCATCAAGGCCCAGAAAATTGCCGCTTGGAAAGAAGTGGCCCAGATGGTTGCCCACGAAATTAAGAACCCCCTGACGCCCATCCAATTATCGGCCGAGAGAATCATCAAGACCCTGCGCAAAAATGAACCGAGCTCCTTGGGAGTGGTAGAAGAAGGGGCAAAAACAATTATCCAGGAAGCCCGGACGATCAAATCCCTGGTCGATGAGTTTTCCAACTTCGCTCGTCTGCCTAAAGTTGTGCTCAAGCCAGCCAACCTTCGCTCCCTCATCGACCAAACCGTCTCTCTTTTCCGCGGCATCTTCACCCAGGTCGAGTTCGAAATAGATTATAGCCGGGATATTCCGCAGACGCTCCAACTTGACCCGGACCAGATGAAGAGGGTCTTCATCAACCTCATCGATAATGCCATCGAAGCCATGAATAAAAAGGGGAAAATAAAAATCCGGGCTTGGTTCGAAAAAAAACAACAACGAGTCCTGGTGGAGGTGTCCGACACCGGTCCCGGCATTCCGGTCGAGGACAAGGCGAAGCTGTTCCTTCCCTATTTTTCGACCAAGAAAAAGGGAACCGGACTGGGCTTGGTCATTGTTAATCAGATTGTCCGAGAACACAACGGAACGATTCAAGTTGAAAACAACTCTCCCACTGGAGCCCGGTTCATTATTCACATCCCGGCATGAACAGAGAAAAAATTCTCATTATCGATGACGAGGCGAGCATTCGTTCTTCTCTCCAGGGTATCCTGGAGGACGAAGGCTTCGAGGTCACCTCTGTGGAAACCGGCGAAGAAGGTCTGGAAGCCCTCCGCCATCAGAATGTTGACCTCGTTCTGCTCGATATCTGGCTCCCCAAAATGAGCGGTATCGATGTTTTGAAAAGAGTGAAGGCTATGGAGGAAAGCCCCCAGGTGGTCATGATCTCTGGTCACGGAACCATCGAGACGGCTGTCCGGGCGACCAAGTTGGGCGCGCACGATTTTTTGGAAAAGCCCCTTTCCCTGGAAAAAGTCCTGCTCACCGTTCGCAACGCTCTCAAGCAAAGAAAGCTCGAGGAAGAAAACATCCAGCTCCGCGAAAAACTGAAGACAAGATTCTATTTAGTCGGCAACAGCCCAGCCATCCAGAAGCTAAAAAAGGAAATTGAGCTGGCCGCCTCGTCCAGCGGTCGCGTTCTTATTTCTGGAGAGAACGGCACGGGAAAAGAATTGGTCGCCCGCCTCATCCACCAGCAGAGCGAACGCCACGAAAAAAGATTTGTCGAGGTGAATTGCTCGGCCGTCCCAGATGGCCTGATGGAAGCCGAGCTTTTCGGTTTTGTCCAGGGCGCTCTTCCCCACGCCTACAAGGATAAAAAGGGCAAGCTCTTGCTCGCTGACGGCGGCACTCTTTTTTTGGATGAAGTGGGCGATTTAAGCTTGAAAATCCAGGCGCGGTTGATGCGTTCGATCGAAGAACAGCAGTTCGAGCCTCTGGGTGCCGGGGAACCGGTCCGTTTCAACACCAGGATTATCGCGGCGACGAGCAAAAACCTCCGCGACCTTGTGGCCAAGAAACTATTCCGCGAAGACCTGTTTTTCAAGCTGAACATCATTCCGATTTTTCTCCCGCCGTTGCGAGAAAGGGTCGAGGACATTCCTGTTCTCATCGACCATTTCCTCCGCCATTTTTCGGCCGAATATGGCAAGAAACCCAAAACGATGAGCCGGCAGGCGATGGCCGCTTTCTTGAAGTATGCCTGGCCTGGAAACGTCAGCGAACTCATGAATGTCATCGAAAGGTTTGTGATTATGGTCCAGGAAGAGGAAATCACCGCCGCCCATCTTTCGCTCTTCGTCGAGACAAGAGAACTCGAGGCGAGGGAAGACCTCTTTGAAGGCCACTCTTTAGAAAAAGCTAAAGAACAGTTTGAAAGACGGTTCATTCACCAGGCTCTCTTGAGGAACAACTGGGAAATCCCGCGCACCGCCACAGAGCTAAAAGTTGATGAAGCCAGCTTGAGAGAAAAAATCAAGACCCTCAACATCACGTTTGCCTCCTAATCTGGTTTATCTTCAGCCACGATTCGCGACCCTCCTTTTTCCGCGGCTCGAAGGTTGGTTTCCATTCCCCTAAAAGGAGATTTCTCTTTCCGCCCGAGGTGGTCGCCATTCCTTGAGCAAGCCTCTCAATTATGGTATTTTGTGGAAGTTAGAATCGCGATTTTGAATCCGAGGCCATGTCTCTCGACCAGTGTGAAGCCATCATCCTGCGCAGCTTCGATGTCGGTGACCAGGACAAAATCGTCGTCTTCTTTTCTCAGGACAAAGGGCTCCTCCGGGGGATTGCCAAAGGTGCTCGGAAACTCGGCAACCGCTTCGGCAGCAGCCTTGAGCCCATGTCTGTCGTCCGGCTCTATTACTACGAAAAAGAACGCAAAGAGCTCCTGACTCTCAGCCAATCGGACCTCGTGGAGTCATTTTTTGACCTCCATCGCGACTTCAGAACTTCTTGCTCTCTCGCCTATTTCGCTGAACTCATCGAAGAATTTTTCCCTTCTCGGGCCCGGGAAGACCTCATTTTCCGGTTGCTCCTTTCTACCCTTCGGGCCCTTCAGCAGGGAGGGAACCTGGACATCCTGAGCCGCTATTTTGAGGCCTGGTTCCTTCAAATCAACGGCTTGTTGCCGGATTTCAAGCGGTGCCAGAAGTGTCGTCGCCCGATGACGGAAGAAGCTTGGCTCACGCCCAAAAGGGACGGCGTTCTCTGCGCTGCTTGCGCCGCTCAGAAAAAAGACAGAGTCCCGCCTGTGGTGACCGCTTTTTTGGATTGGGCAAGGAAAAACCCCCCGCCTCTGAAAGGTACCGCGTTTCTCTCGGCTGAGGAGCTGGAGATAGTCCGAAAAACCTTACAATGCCTGATTATTTTCCACCTGGAAAAAGAGCCGAGAAGTCTTCACCTCCTCAAGTAGAGGATGAGGAGGACCACCCCAATCCAGAGGACGATGTTGACGACAAGCGGCTTATCTTTGAGGACAATTTCCTCCGGGCTTCCCCCTTCCCTTTTTTGATGAACCAGGTAAAGGTACCTGAAAATCCCGTAAAGGACAAAGGCGGAAGTCCAGACCAGGTTTCGGGTGCCAAACTTGGCTACGGTTTCATCCGAAATGGTATAAAGACAATAGGCGATGAGTGTCGAAGCCGTGACGACGGCAATCATCTGGTCAAGAAGATAAGCGCTATATTCTTTTAAAATTGGGCGATGTTCAGGTGCTTTATCTTCGAGGAGCACAAGCTCATGGCGCCTCTTGCTCATGGCCAGGAATAAAGAAAGCAAGCTGGCACAGATGAGAAGCCAGGAAGAAATGGGAACGTCGATGACCACCGCCCCTGCAATCACCCGAATGACAAAACCGGCCGCAATGACAAAAATATCCAGGATGACCACCTGCTTGAGTTTCAGGCTGTAAGCAAGTTGGAGGACAAAGTACAGGCCGACCAGAAAGAAAAAAGTTCGGTGAAGAAAAAAGGCAGCTACCAGGCAGCCACCAGAAAAAACAAAAAACGCGCCCAGAGCTTCGGCCGGACGGATATCTCCTCTGGCAATCGGTCGCCGGGATTTTTTCGGATGCGCCATATCCTCTTTGCGGTCGCAAAGGTCATTGAAGATATAGAAAGCACCGCTCAACAGGCAAAAAATGATAAAGGCTTCTCCTACCCTGATGAGGGACGGCAGCTCAAAAAACTTGCGGGCAAAAATGAGGGCCGCAAAAAGGAAGGAATTTTTTGTCCACTGAGCCGGGCGCATCGACCTGAGGAGGGCAAGGGCTTTCATTTTAGTTAGAAGGAAGCCATTTTATCCCAAACGCAGTGCAGGAGCAACTTAAAACCCTTGAGGGTCGAGGAAGAGAAATTCGGGTTGGAATCCTTTCAAGTATCATCGGCCGGTAGAGATATGATAGAATTGAAGCGATGAAATTGACCTGGAAAAAACTATTCTCCACTTCCCATGAAGTGGATTACAAGACGCTGACTTGGAGAAACACTTTCTTGACTATCGCCCTCTTTGTCAGCCCTTTCCTCCTTCTCTATCTCGCCGTCAACACCGAAGTTTCGTCGCTCATCAGAAACCAGATCCATAGCCGCCTGTCGGACACCATTGCCGAAAACATCAAAGCGATTTCTATCTTTCTCCAGGACCGGGAAACCGACCTTCGCTCTTTCTCCCATCTCGAGGTGGAAAACATTGAAGAAGTCCAGAGCCTCGCGCCATTGCTTAAGACGCTGGTCAGTGAAAAAAGATGGTATGATTTTTTGCTGGTTGCCGACCTGAATGGGAACATTGTTTTGTCCATCAATCGAGACTTGGCCGGCAATATAGCCGACCGGGAGTATTTCCGAATCTCCAGAGATGGGAAATTCTTCTATTCTGGTGTCTTTTTCTCCGATTTGACCCAGTCGTCAGTAATGATTCTTTCACATCCTCTTTTTAATCGAAAAAATCAAACGATCGGAGTATTAGCCGCCTCTTTGGACCTGGAGAGCTTTTACAGCCTCCTTTTTGACCTTCGAATTGGCAAGACGAGTGAACTTTTCCTGGTTGACAGGAGCGGAACGCTTCTCTCGCCGACCAAACTCGGCGGCAAGCCGCTCATCGACAAGGGCTTCGGGGACAAGGAAGGAAACCCGCATCAAGGAGAGAGGGGAGTCAAGACTCATATCGACTATCGAGGTAAAAAGGTGCTTTGTGCCTACCAGCTGGTGGCCGGGTTCGATTTTTACCTGGTCTCGGAGATGGACGTCAGCGAGGCGATGGCCCCCCTTCGAGAGGTAAACCAGATTGTCCTCCTCCTCTTCACGCCGTTCCTTGTCGTCCTTGTCTTCATTTCTAACCTGCATGCCCGACGGACGACCACCTTGATTAAGAAACTGACCTCCAGCTTGGCTGCCGCTCTCGCAGAGGCGCGGTCGAAGAAAAAAGAAGTCGATGCCATGAACATCGAGCTAGAAAAACGGGCCAAAGAGAGTGAGGTCCTGGCCGAGGAACTCCGTCTTTCTGAAGAATACATCACCAACCTTATGGATAGTATTTCGCTGGGCGTCATCGGCCTGGATTCGAGCGGCAAGATCACCCATTTTAACCGGGAGATTCTCAACCTCTTCGCCCTGGACCATCTGAGAAAAGGCGAGGATATTTTCCATGCTCTGCCATGGCTAAATGATAAAGATATGGAGCTGGCGTTTGAAAATACAATTTTGAGCGGGAAACCTCACCACGTTGAGAAAAAGAGAATCGACCGCGGAAAGGGCGAGGAATACTTCAACCTGTCCTTCTTTCCTATCGAAGACGGACGCGGCAAAATCCAGGGGGTAAGCATCCTCATTGAAAACATCACCGAGAGAGAAAAACTCCACAGCCAGCTCGCCGAATACGAAAAGCTGTCGGCGCTTAGCCAACTCGCCCTGGGCGCCGCCCACGAAATCAACAACCCCCTGCTGGGCATTTCGTCTTATCTCGAAATCCTTCGTGACCAGGCTTCCGAGGAGAAGGACAAGCAAGAAATTGAAGTTGTCCTGGAAAATGTTTATCGGATCTCCGAGACCATCCGCGGATTGCTCAATTTCGCCCGACCCACCCCGCCTCAATTCACCAAGGTCAACATCAACCATCTCATCGATGAAACTCTTTCCTTCCTTAGCCACCAGCCTATTTTCAGGAATATCCTGATTACGAAGAACCTGGCCCCTTCCCTCCCCCAAGTAACGGCTGACCCCAATCAAATCCGGCAGGTCCTGACCAATATCTTTATTAACTCGGCTCAGGCCATGCCCAGAGGCGGCGACCTTCGCGTGGACACCTCAAAGGTGAAGTTTAAGGAGTTCATCCAGATTGACATTACGGACACAGGTGTCGGCATTCCCCCCGAGAACCTGAAAAAAATCTTCGACCCTTTTTTCACCACCAAGAAGAGCCACGGAACCGGCCTGGGATTGAGCATCAGCCTGAGCTATATCAAAAATCACGACGGAGACATTTTTGTCCAGAGTGAAGTCAACAAAGGCACGACTTTCTCAATCCTCCTTCCGATCCGCCAGAAGGGCCGGCTGATGACCAAAGACGAGGAGGTCATTTCTTGAGCACCTATTCTGTTTTGGTCGTTGATGACGAGATCCTCACCCTGAACAACTTAAAAAAAGTCCTGGAGAAAGAAGACTATGAGGTCCTGGTCACAAACTCAGGTGAAACTGCGCTGGAGATATTCGAAAGATATAAACCCCAGTTAGTCCTCCTCGACCTCATGCTGCCCGGCATCTCCGGCCTCGAAGTCCTCAAGCGGATCAAAGAAATGGAAAGGGAAACGATTGTCATCATGATGAGCGCCTATGAGATCCTGGAGAAAGCTGTCGAAGCGATGAAGCTCGGCGCTTACGACTATCTGCTCAAGCCTTTTAAAGTCAGCGACCTCAAGAACACCATCCGGCGAGCACTGGAAACCTTGTCCTTGCGCATCCGCGTCCGTGAACACCTGGAAACCGAGAAGGGCCGGTATTATTTTGGCAAGATTGTCGCGACAAGCCCGAAAATGAAAGAAGTCGTGAGCTTGGCCAAGCGAGTGGCTTCGTCTGAAAAGACAACTGTTCTGCTGCAGGGCGAAAGCGGAACAGGGAAGGAACTCCTGGCCAAGGCCATCCACTACCACAGCCCGCGGGCTGAAAAGCCGCTTGTCGAGATCAACTGCGCCGCTATCCCCGAAAGTCTCCTCGAAAGCGAGCTCTTCGGTTACGAAGCCGGAGCCTTCACCGACGCCAAAAAGCGGAAGACAGGCCTACTTGAGCGAGGCGATGGGGGGACTGTGTTTTTCGATGAGATCGGCGATATGTCATTGAACCTCCAGGCTAAACTGCTACGAGTTCTCGAGGAGGAGACGTTCACCCGTCTCGGGGGAGCCCAGCCGATCAAGGTCAATCTCCGGGTGATCGCTGCCACCAACCAAGACCTATCCAAGGCGGTCGAGAAAGGTCGATTCCGCTCCGACCTTTATTACAGACTGAACGTCGTGCCGATAGTCATTCCCCCGCTCAGAGAGAGGAAGGACGACATCCTTCCTCTGGCCCTTCTTTTCATCCAGGAATTTAATCAGGAGTTACGGCGTGCTTACCGCGGAATTTCTCAGGAAGCGGCCAGGGCCATGCTTGCCTATTCATGGCCCGGGAATGTTCGGGAACTCCGAAATATCATCGAAAGAATCATGTCCCTCTATCCTGAAGAAGAGGTTCAACTTGCCCACTTGCCAGCCGAGATAAGAAATTTCCGGACTTCTCCATCCAGCCAATTTCTGGACCAGGTGGCGAGCGGCGAATCGCTTCCCACCCTGGAAGAAATCGAGAAACTCTATATCGATAGAATCCTTGACCTGACTGGACAAAACAAATCTCGAGCCGCAAAGATTCTTGGAATCCACCCCACTTCGCTTTTCCGGAAACTTAAATCCAGAGAAAAATCCTGAGCTATTTTTTTTCCTGGACTTTTTCTTGAGAGTTCCTATTCTCGCCCGCACTCTGCCCCGTAAATTGCAAAATGCATTATTGCAAAATGCAATATTAACCCCCGTCAAAAATCTTAATTTATTTATTTTGAACAAGTTACAAACTGGCACGGAGATTGCTTTTATTTGGGGTGTGTTCATAAAGGAGGTTCACATGAGCACTCATAAAAAATCATCCGCAGTCGTCAAAACAAAAGAAGAGGAAGCTTCCCTCGGGCCTGAAACTGGTCAGTTGGCCGAAATCATCCCTTTCCCTGATGTCCGTCGGATTCTGGCATCCAAACCAAAGGAAAAGAAAAGGGTGCGCTTGGCAGGGAAATTCCTCTACCATGGAGGAAAGAAGATTCCGATCCTCCAATTTCAAAAATCAGGCTATGATAAACTTCTCCGCCTGCTGGTCAAAGAAATTAGCTAAAGGGAGAAAAAACGGAAATGAAAAAAGAGGAAGCAAAAGTTCACTACATCAGCCCGATTCCTGAGCTCAGGGAAAAAGAGTATGACCCGTTTCTAGAAGCGACTCTTCAGTTCGAAAGAGCCGCCTCTTTCCTCGACTTAGAGCCCTGGGTCTACCAAAGGCTGAAATATCCTGAGAAGGAACTCACTGTTCACCTGGCCATTACTCTCGACAATGGTCGGGCGGAAAGCTTTACCGGCTTTCGTGTCCAGCACTCGACTGTCCGTGGTCCTGCCAAAGGCGGCATCCGTTACAGCCCGAACGCTTCCCTCAGCGAATGCAAAGCCCTCGCCACCTGGATGACCTGGAAATGTGCGGTTCTTGACCTCCCCTTTGGCGGCGGAAAAGGCGCCGTCATCTGCGACCCTCTTAAGATGTCAGAAAATGAGCTCAAGAAACTGACCAAAGAATACACGCTGGCCATCCGGGACATCATCGGACCTTTCAAAGACATTCCCGCTCCTGACATGTTTACCAACGCCCAGACAATGGCCTGGATTGCGGACGCGTACAGCCAGGGCCAGGGTTATCTTGAGCCGGCCGTGGTCACCGGAAAGCCCGTCCATCTCTGGGGTTCACTCGGAAGAGCCATGGCCACAGGAACGGGGCTCTTTTTTGTACTGGAGGAAGCGGCCAAATACCTCGACTTCCAACTGGCCGGAAAAAAGGTGGCCATTCTCGGCTTCGGCAACGTGGGCTCCTCAATTGCCAAGCTCGTCCACAAAGCCGGTTGTAAAATCATCGCTGTCACTGACATTTTCGGTGGCATCCAGAGCGAAAGAGGGATCGACCCATTTGAGCTAGAAAAACAGGTGGCCCATACGGGGAGCATTGTGAATTTCCCGGGAACCGAACCAATCGATAACGAAAGCCTGATCGCCATGCCTTGCGACATCCTCATCCCTGCCGCTGTCGAAGGCCAAATCAACCGGAACAATGCGGACAGGGTAAAGGCCAGAATTGTCCTCGAAGGAGCTAACGGGCCAACAACTCTGGAAGCAGACGAAATCTTGAAGGAGAAAAAAGTCCTCGTGGTGCCAGACATCCTGGCCAATGCCGGCGGAGTAACGGTTTCCTATCTTGAGTGGGTCCAGGACCTTCAGAGGTATTTCTTCACTGAGGAAGAAATCCGCGAAAAGACAGAGAAGAAAATGAAGAAAGCGTTCTGGGATGTCGTTTCCACGATGGAAAAGTGTGGCGTCACCATGCGTGAGGCTGCTTACATCCTGGCCGTAGGCAGGGTCGCGGAATCTCTGACCGCGCTGGGAAGAGCTGCTTAGGTTGACGCTTTCCCTCCTTCTTATAAGTATGAATAGAGGGCGGGAGAAAAAAAGTTCCTCCCGCCCTCGCCGCTTTTGAAACTAGAAATTGAGGTAAAAAGTCAGCACGAATCTTCGTGGGCTGGCATAAGAGGTAGGCTGCCCAAAGTTTGGATTCTCGGATTTAGGTGTATAGGGGTCCCATTTTTCCACATCAAAATATTTAACTGGGTCCACATAGAGGACTGCCTGGTTATTGAACAAGTTTAAAACCCGTAACTCAATCATCGCGCTAAAGCGACCAACTGGGATATAGTGATTCAACTGAAGATCAAGGTTAGCCCAGGGCTTGACTCTTCTACTCCCGGCCTTTTCGAGGTAGGTTCGATAGCTATACCACCAACTTCTTCCCTGCATCTGCCAAGGCGCCCCGCTCTGATATCTGAAAAAGGCGCCGATGCTGGTTCTTTTCCAGAATTCCCAGGTGCCAAAGACCTTTAAAATGTGGGTGCGATCTCCAAGCAGGGTCCCTTCCCGGTTCGGGTCGGTCATGTATAGCCCGGGACAATCATCTAAGGCTGAAGAGGCGTAGAACAGGGATTCCGCATAATCGAGGTCCCAGTTGCCATAGAGTTTGCTCCATGTATATGTCGCCAGGAAGGACCATTTCTCGGCCAGCGGCCTTTGAATTTGGAGGCTTAATGCCCGATAGCGACGGTGCGCCCAAGAGACATTTCCATAAACAAATCGCGAAGGGGCGGCCCACTTCCCAAAATTGATCAGGGGATAATCTTCAATGACGTTCTTGACCGTTCGGAACTGATACCATAGGTCAACCACCCATTGGCGGCCAAAAAGAGGACGGCTGTAGCCAACTACCGTTTCATCCTGGTAAGTGGGCTTAATGTCTGGCAAAATAACCTTACCTGTTTCGGCCGCCGAAGGAATCTCTATGACCGGACTTCCGCCCGAGAGTTCAAAATAGGCATCGATGTAATAGATTCTTTTCGGAGCCGCAGCGCGCGCAATACTCTTATTATCTAGGGCATAATAGCGGCCGAAATTCCCGTAGAGCTTATCGCCGGCTTTCTTATCCAGGACCAGAGTAAAACCGAGCCGTGGCTGAAACTCCTTGGTGAAATCAAAATAGAATTTTCTCGTTTCTTTTCCCGTTGCCGAATTAGCCAGCCAGGCATTCTGGTCGACGAGAAAACTAAAAGCACTTTCCCCAAAGGTAAGGTATTCATCCCGGTTAAAGAGCAGGCCAAGATAAAGAGTCAGACGCTCGCCAAAGGTAACCGTATCCTGGGCAAAAAAGGCATACGTTCGGCCGGCGGATTCCTGGGTGGAGCCTTGAGGATAATACCGGGCTGAGAAGCCAGGTCGAGCGGAACCCCCCGCGTAAGGAGCAATGTTCGATAGATAAGATACAGTCCCCCATCCATTGGCCACCCGATCCAGATATTCTCCTCCATAATCATAACCAAAGCCTGCTTTTATGACATGGGAGTGGCCTCTGAAGTCAAGGTATTGGGTAAAGACAAGTTTGAGCTCATCCCGGAAAAAATTCTGGGTGTTGAACATCGTGGCTGCACCCACATAAAGCCCGGTCGTTGGCGCTCCGAACAAATAGCCGGTGACGGTCCTGAAATACCCCATTTTATCGAGCCGGGCCGGGTCAAAGGCCGGCTTATAGCCCAGTTCGGTCACGGGGACATCCCTGCCTTTCTGGTCAACATGGTCGTATTTCAATTCCAGATAAGAGTTAGGGGTGATTACCCACGTCCAAGAAAAATAATAAATTCTTTCTGTGCTCTTATAATTGGTCGCCGTCGAGGGATGGTCGTAGGTACCAATCCCTGCGTTCTTGCCTTCTGTGCTGCTATTTCTAACGCTGAGCGAGAATTGATGACGGGGATGGGGGTTGGCATTCAGTTTGAGGAAAAATTCACTCGTTGGATATTTGGAATCAGGCACGGGTCCCCATTTGTTCACCCGGCCCGTCGTTTTGGAATAAGGCAAGTTACCCGAGAAATACCACCAGACCTTGTCTTTGACGAGCGGTCCCCCCAAGCCCAGAGAAGGCCGGTAGACATCCGTCTTGGTGATAATGGACGGGTCTCTAAATTTGGCATACCAATTCGAGGGCTCAGCCACGAACCTGAGGGAACCAGAAATAGTATTGGTACCAGACTTTGTAATAGCATTCGTAACCATGCCCACAGCCCGACCAAACTCAGCCGAAACGGCCCCTCTCTTGATGTTAATCTCCTGGATGTCGAGCTCAGAAAAGCTTGAAAAAAGGTTAGCAAAGAAAGGATTGGTAACATTAGAGCCATCGTAAAGATAAACGTTGTCCTGCTGATTCCCTCCAGCGTTCAAGCGGCCGCCAGCGACACCCGGGGCCAATTGAATCAACGAGGCATATGTACGGCCCAGAGGAAGGCTCTGGATAGTTTTGGAATCAATGTTGGTGGAGATTTCTGTCGATTTTGTATCTACCAGGGGCGCAGCTGCCTCGACGACCACTTCTTCAGCCACTTTTCCCACTGGCACCATGATGGCTTCTACCTGGGTTTCCTTATCCAGAGCCACTGTCACTTCGAGAGTGAAGTCAAGCATCTCCGGATGGGTTATCTCCAGCTTGTATTTCCCGGGAATAAGGCTGGCAAACCGAAACAGGCCACTCTCGGTAGTTGTGTATTCTCTTCCTGCTGGAAGCAAAGGGCCGGATATTTTTATTTTTGCTTGGGCGAGTAACGTCCCTTCCGTACTCCGCACTACTCCTGAAACAGAGCCCCGTGTTCCTGGCGCTTGAGAAAAAGCGGTTGAAAAAATGACCAATAGACCCAAAAGGAAAATGACACCTTTTTTTATTTTCATCTTTTCCTCCTCTCGTTCCAATGTTGAAATGAATAAGCCCTACAACCTCAATTAAATTAAGCGCCCTTTCTTCAATTGTCAAGTTCACTACCTTAGCCCAAAATTGCCAATAGGAACACCCGACGGGTCCTGTCGCGGTTCACCCCCGGCGCCCCCGAGCGGTCTATCTTATTTATTTTCAAGCAAAAAGATGGGTGGCATCAAACGCTCGGGTCGGCTCACTATTCCGAGACGCTCCCAAGCTCGGTTTTTTAAGCATTAATCTCCCCTTCCCCTCTTAGGGAATTAAGAGGGGAACAAAAGTCAGCGTCTCGGGTAAGGGTTCCGAGACGCCTTTCAAGCTTTGTTTTTTAGCTATTAACCACCCCTACCCCTCCTGAACAATCAGGAGGGGATAAAGGTTGGCGTCTCGGGTAAGGTCGGCCCCCGAACCACGCCACCCCTCGGGTGCACTCGCTATCATGACCATTTCTTTTAAGATCAAGCAATTTCGCTTAACGAGAACTCTCTATTGGCAATTTTGGGCCTTAGGGAAGGTAAAAATTGAATGCCGCGATTAAGTCTATTCCTCTCGGAAAAATTTATTTTTTTTTACCGCTTCGGTCTGAGCCTCTGGGCAGAGGGGGCCAGGGCAATCCCCCCAAGTGAGGTGCAACGAAGCTCACGGGGCAACATCTGGCCAGCAGAAAAAACAGCCTCCATTGTCTCTTCAAGCGGAATCGGGTTTTTATAGCCGCCCAGGATTAAATCGGCACAGACAAAAGCATTCGCTGCAGCGACAGCATTTCGAGTATGACAGGGAATCTCGCAGATTCCCTGGACTAAGTCACACGCTAAACCCATGCTATTTTGAAGGGAAATCGCGGCTGCGTCACAGGCTTGATGCGGCGTGCCACCCGCTGCTTCAACAACTGAAGCCGCAGCCATGGCTGCTGCAGCGCCGATCTCCACCTGGCAGCCAGCCGTTTCAGCCGCAAAGGTCGCCCTCCGGGCGATGAGAAGGCCAACCGCAGCCGCCGCAAAAAGCGCCTTGACAATCTCATCGAGGCTCAACCGTCTTTTTTTGGCCAAGGTCATCAAAACTCCAGGAATAACCCCTGAAGAGGCGCCAGTCGGAGCGGCGCAGATGACCCCGCCGCTACTCGCCACGTGGAGAGCAGCCATCGCCCGCGCCGCTGCTCTGGCATGGACGCCGCCGACGGCAACTTTGCGCTGAGAAATTGCCTGGAAAATTTGGGCTGCCGAAGGTTCAAGAAGCTTCAACCTCAACCCTTCACTCCGGAGGCCCTTTTTCACTGCCGAGAGCATAATTTCCCAGCGCCTGAGCATCTCAGCCTTGGTCTCTTCTTCCGATAGCCCCAGGAGTTTCGATTCGTAGCGGAGGGCCGCCCGACCGAGGGAATTACCCAGGCTTTCAGCCAGGGAAATCATCTCGCTCTCCCGGGCAAAAAGCGGTTCTCCTCGACCGATGTAGAAGAGGGGTGGCACAAACCATATCTTTCGAATACCGGGCTCGTGCCTCAATGCAGCCAGAGTGGCTTCCTTGAACGGAGCGCAGCTTCTCGCCTGAATCAAGCATAAATTCCCTCGGCGTTGGTGAAACAGGGCTTTAATTTCCTTCCCTTCATCGGCCAATATTGCCTCGATCCGGGCCTCATTTCCAGATGAGGATTCAATGAGCAAATCGAAAAATTTCCCGTTTAACTCAACCTCCCAATCTTCAACCCGAGTGATGAGGACCATTCCGCCGCCAATAGATTTAGCCTCAAACGTGAGTTCGTGGCCACTTACGCCTTTTGTCCGGATTTCGACAAAATTAGGATGGTTGGCTCTCGGCAAAGGCAAAACCTTGAATTCAAGAGAAAGACCGGCGCCGGCGGCGGATTCAAGCGCTCGTGGAAACCTCTCGTCCGTCATTGGCCAATCGAGAAAACCGGCGGCGAAACCGAGGTCTGCCCCTTGCTCGCGAAAGGTCTGGGCATAGGAGCCCGACGGGTCAAAAACAAGGGTCACGGCATTCGGTCTTTCTCCAAGCAATGACCTCGCCAGCCGGCCGATAAAGTAGGAGCCAGCTGTATGGGAGCTTGAGGGGCCACGCATGACCGGCCCGAAAACATCGTTGAAGACACTAATGAATTCCATTTTGGGCAAACCCTCAAATCATCAAGTCCCCGCCGTTGATATCAACCGAAGCCCCTGTGATGTAGGCAGCATTCTCCGAACAGAGAAATACCACAAGCTCGCCAATCTCTTCAGGCCGTCCCAGCCGTCTGATTGGAAAAGAGCGGATGTAACTCTCAATCTCCTCGGGTGTGGTTGTCGCCCGGACCATCGCCGTGTCAATCAGGCCAGGGCAAACAGCGTTGACCGTGATGCCGAACGGGGCAACCTCCTTGGCGACCGCTCTTGTCAAGCCAAGGAGCCCCGCTTTTGAGGCAGTATAATGGGCGCCGCCAAGCGTGCTGACGCTCCGGCCGGCCGACGAAGAGATGTTGACAATTCTGCCCCAGCGTCTCTTTTTCATCCCCGGCAAAACTGCCTTGATGCACAGAAAAGGTCCGGTGAGGTTCACTCGAAGTGTTTTTTCCCATTCTCCGATCGGAATACGGGCAATTTTTGTCCGGAACATGATGCCGGCGTTATTGACCAGAATATCGATGCGGCCCAAAATCCCTTCAACGGCCCTGGTCATCGCCTTAACCGACTCTTCGTTGCTCACATCTACGGCCAAGGGTAAAGCTCTGACGTCCTTCTCGACTAAAATTCGGGTCGTGACCTGAGCATTCTCAAGCTCGAGATCAGCGGCAGCAACCGCTGCTCCCGCCTCGCCCAACTTAAGAGCAATCGCTCGGCCGATTCCCCGGCCGGCGCCCGTGACAATGGCGACACGACCGGCAAGTTTCTTTTTCTCTTTTTTCATCGATGGACCTCCCGGCGCTGCGCCTTATTCCCTTGGCGCTTTTTGTCTAAGCTTTTTCAGGATGTCCACGGTGGCTGTGGCGCCAATGCGTGAACAACCGAGCTTTTTCATCTCGAGCACTCGTTCTAAAGTGCGAATGCCTCCCGCAGCTTTGATCTTGCTTACTTCCTCCTAATTCCCTCTCTTGAAATCCACTTGGACAATGGCCTTGAGCACGCCGTCCCCGTAGGCAGCTGCCAGCTCAAAGGCCTCTCCAGCTTGCTCCAGCGGAAAAGCATGCGTCGCCAAAAATTTTATTTCGGCCTTCTTTGTCCCAATGAGCGAAATCGCCTCCTCAAAACACTGGCGCTGGCGGCGAACATTATGGATCGAAATTTCCTTGCGCCGTATTTTATGGATATCAAAGGAAACTCGGTTTGGAGCCGGTATGCCGAGGAGCATAAGCTTTCCTCCCGGACGGAGCAACTCCACAGCCTGGTCGAAAGCTGCCGGGTCGCCAGAACACTCAAAAACCGCATCGAGTTGCTCCGGCTCATAACGAGCAAGCTCAGCGATGATATCTTCGCTTGCCGGGTTTCCCGACCACAAAGCTCCGGCTCGCCGCGCTGCCTGCAGCCGCTCTTCAACCTTGTCGGTCGCATAAATACGGGGAACACCGTAAGCTTTGGCCGCGAGAATGACGCTCAAGCCGATCGGACCTGACCCCAGAACACACATGCTTTCAGGGCGGAAACCGTTAAGAAGCCGGAAGCTATGGAGGGCAATGGAAAGTGGCTCAACAAGAACGCCTTCTTCGAAACTCATCCCTTCTTCGAGTAGATGGCAGTTCCAGCCGGGAACGACAATCCTCTCTGTAAGACAGCCGCTGAGCTGACCCGGCGCCCCCAGGAAAAGGAGGTGACGGCAGGTATTGGTTCGGCCCTGCCGGCATTGGTCGCACGTTCCGCATACGACGGCCGGGTCCACGGCTACCCGGTCGCCAGGCCTAAGATTTCTAACCAGACTCCCGACACTTTCTACCACGCCAGCACACTCATGGCCGACAACAAAAGGATACTCAACGACCTGGTCGCCAATCCTGCCTTCCCTAAAATAATGGATGTCCGAGCCGCAAAGCCCGACGGAAGCAACGCGGAGGAGCACATCGGTCCCTTTTTCGAGAACAGGGGGCACAACTTCGCCGAGTTCTACCCTTCTTATCCCGGTGAGGAACGCAGCCTTCATTTTAAGAATGGGTTTTCTCCGGGGTAGAGCATGCCCCCCGGCTGGTTAAAAAAGACTTCCTCAACACCGAGCAGGCGAACGGCCGAGTAAAGAGCCTTCCCCGCATGTTGAAACCCGACCGCAGTATGGTGGGGAAAATGCTTTTCAAGAAGGACATGGCGGTAAAATCGGCCCATTTCCCGAATGGCAAAAACGCCGATGCTGCCGAAAGACTGGGGCTCGATATCCAAGACTTCCCCTTCGGCGACATAGGAACAGAGCCTCGTCGCGGGAGTTGATTGCAGCCGGAAAATGGTCACCTCTCCCGGGCGGATGCGGCCTTCCAGCGTGCCGCGCGTGATATCTGGCTCCCTTTCCGGCTCCATCAATCGGTGCATGATCAGCTGGTACTTCATGGCCGCGCCGACGAGACACACCGACGGCGTGTTGCCGCAGTGAAAGCCCATAAAAAGGTCTGTCGGCCGGTAGTCCTTGATTTTGCTTTTGGCCGCTTTCACCATGTCCGCGGGCACAGTATTATTGATATCGAGCAAGGTCGCAGGTTGCTCGGTCGCGCAGGTGACCATGTACTCGCTCAAGGCACCGTAAATGTCCACCTCGCAGGCAACAGGAATCCCTCGCGCCGCCAGCCTGGAGTTGACATAACAGGGGACAAACCCAAAATATTTTTCAAAAGCCGGCCAGCACTTGTTAGCGAAAATGCCATAGGCAGAGGCACCCCGGTTGGCCTCTAAGAATCTAGTCAGGGCGACTTCAAACTGGGCCAGCTTTTCAAGAAGATCGGGATAAGCCAGAGCTGGTCCAAGCTCTTTGGCCATTTCCTTAGCAACCGCTTTAACCTGACGGTCGCCTCGAGCCGAGAGGAAAAGGTCATAGAGGTCGAGTTCAGAATTCTCCATAACCTCAATGCCCATTTCATAGAGCGGCTCGAGAGGAGCGTGGCAAGCATAAAAGTCCTGCGGCCTTGGCCCGAAAGCGAAAATCTTGAGCTTCTTGAGACCGAGTAGAATTCTGGCCACGGGCATGAAATCCCCGCTCATCGTGGCCACTTCATCGGGCATGCCAACTGGATACTCAGGAAGATAGGCTTTCTGTCCGCGGAGACCAAGGTTATAACTGGCGCTTAATAACCCGCAAAACGCATCGCCCCGTCCGGCAACGAGGTCCCTGGCTGTCTCCTCGGCCGCAGCCACAAACATTACCGGGCCACCGAAGCGTTCAGCCAGAAGAGTCGATGGACCTTCCGGACCAAAATTTCCAAGGAAGATGACCAAAGCGTTGATGTCTTTTTCTTTCATTTCTACTAAGGCCTGGAGGACGTCGGCTTCTTTCTCGACGACTGTCTTGATCTCGATGAGCGGAATCTTTTTCGCCCGGGCTGCTTTGACCACCTCCGTCCTTCTCCGCCTTGAAAGTTCGATCGGGAAACAATCACGGCTGACCGCGACAATGCCCATCCTGACCTTGGGAATGTTTTTCATCCACGACCTCCTTTTTTCTGTCCGTAATAGGCACCGGGCCCGTGTTTCCTCTGGAAGTGTTTATCCAAGAGATAGCGCGGTAAGCTCGAACGCCGGCGCTGAAGAAAAATGGTCCCGAGTGCCATGCGGGCAATTTTTTCCAGGGCCAGGTTAACTTCAACGGCTTCACCAGGCGTCTTTCCCCAGGTAAAGGCCCCGTGCCCCGCAACGAGAACAGCCGGCACGTCCCTCGGGTCCAGGTTTTTGAACCTCTCGACAATCACCCGGCCTGTGTTTCTTTCATAATCCCGGCGCACTTCAGCCCGCGTCATAAACCGGGTCACGGGCACCGGACCGTTGAAAATGTCCGCATGAGTCGTGCCCAGGCAAGGAATTTCGCGGCCGGCCTGGGCAAAAATCGTCGCCGACTCGCAATGGGTGTGGGCAACGCCGGCAATCCCGTCAAAGGCACCATAGAGCTCGAGGTGGGTGGGAGTATCGGAGGAGGGTTGAAAGCGGCCTTCGACGATTTTCCCCTCAAGGTCGACAAGCACAATGTCAGACGGCTTTAACTCGTCATAGGCGACGCCGCTCGGCTTGATGGCCACCACTCCTTTTCTTCGGTCAAAGCCGCTCACATTCCCCCAGGTAAGAGTTACCAGGTGGAGCCGGACAAGGTCCAGGTTCGCCTTCCAGACTTCTTCTTTGAGTTCCCTGAGCATTATCCAACCTTCCTCTGCCGGTCGCGGATGGCCAGCAGGTCTTTCATGACATTGTGCATCTTCCCCGACCATTCCCTCGTTCCAAAAGCGTCGTGGAGCTGGAGATAAAGGCGATAAAGCTCTTGATAGACTCTATGGTTTTCTGGGTTCGGCCGGAAGCTCTCATTTTTAACTCCGCACATCGCCTCCTGAGCTTCACCAAAAGACGCATATCCGCCTCTCTTCTTCCCGGCCACGACCGCGCCGGCAATGGCTGCGCCTAAGGCGCAGGTCTGGACAGACCTGGCAATCTTCATCTCCCGGCCGGTCACGTCTGCATAGACCTGAAGGACGAACGGGTTTTTCTCAGCAATCCCGCCGCAGTTAATAATCTCGGAAACACGAACGCCATATTCTTCAAACCGATTGATGATGGTCAAAGCTCCGAAGGCAGTGGCTTCGATGAGCGCTCGATAAATCTCCTCCGGCGTGGTCAGAAGAGTTTGGCCGATGAGCAAACCCGTCAGCCGCTGGTCAACTAGGATAGTGCGGTTGCCATGATTCCAGTCGAGAGCGAGAAGGCCAGATTGACCCGGTTTTAGCTGCGATGCCTTGGCTGTCAATTTTTCGTGCGTCCCTTCCTCTGGTCCGCCAGGCTGGATATAGCTTACGAACCAGTTAAAAATATCCCCCACCGCCGATTGCCCAGCTTCAAGACCAAAATAACCAGGCAGTACCGACCCATCAACGATCCCGCACAGCCCGGGGATATCGGCCAGGGGCTCTGTGTTCGGCCAGACGGTGATATCGCAGGTGCTGGTGCCGATGATTTTAACGAGAATCCCAGGCGCCACCCCAGAGCCCACAGCCCCAAAGTGAGCATCGAAGGCGGCCACGGCCACTGGAATTCCGGCCGGCAAGCCCAAACGCTTGGCCCAGTCCGTGGTGAGCTTTCCAGCTTCGACGTCAGCTGTGAATGATTCCATGTAAAGCCGCTCTCGCAGTTCTCCGAGACGGGGGTCAAGCTGGGCGAGGAATTCGCGACTCGGCAGACCTCCCCACGTGTTGTTGAACATGGCCTTGTGTCCGGCTGCGCAACGGCTCCTCTTCATCGTCAGCGGGTCTGAGTTTCCGGTGAGCATTCCGGGGATAAAATCACAGCATTCGACCCAGCTAAAGGCTGCTTCAAAAACGGGCTTATCCGCGCGCAGACAATGGAGAATTTTGCTGAAGAACCATTCTGAAGAATACGTCCCCCCGCACTTGGCCAGATATTCCGGATGGTGCTTGCGGGCAAGTTCCGTGATTTCCGCAGCCTCGGAGTGAGCAGTATGGTCTTTCCACAACCAGGCCATGGCGTTCAAGTTGTTTTCGAATTCCGGGTAAAAGGCGAGGGGAACGCCTTGCCTGTCTACAGGGAGAGGCGTCGAGCCTGTGGTGTCAATTCCAATCCCGATAATGGAGGCCGGGTCGAATTCAGAGTGCTGGCGTCTGGCTTCGGCCAGGACCTTCTTCACGACCGACTCCACGCCATCCACATACTCCCGAGGATCCTGACGGGCCAGGTTCGGGTCTGTCGGGTCGAGAAGAACCCCAGCCTGGCCTTTCTGATAATCATGCACCGCCGTAGCTACTTCTTCGCCAGTGCGGACATCGGCCAACAATGCCCGAACAGAATTTGTCCCGAAATCGAGCCCAAGACTGACCGGTGACTTGCTCATTTGATTTTCCATTCGTGAACTCCAGCCGAATAGTCTTTTTGCAATTGGACCTCCAACCGAAGAGCTTCAGCGCGCACGGGTGTGAACCGAACGCGGTTGTAGGTATCTCTCTCGACCCCATATGGTTCTAAGTTCTGCACAGGCCGCCAAGTCCCGCCACTCCGGTAAAGAAGCCGCCACGAATCAGGAACCCGGCACTCTCCCTGGCCGGTGTCGTCAAACCAGTAAACCTCAACCATGGAGACCGTGGCCGGCCTTATCAGGTCGTATTGAACCCATTCGACCGTCCCCTTGTTTGGCCACCAGTGGAGATAGGGAAAAGAATGGTCACCCGAGCTCGCTGGCTCTCGCTGGTCGTTCACCGACCAGGCCTCTTTCCCAGCTGATGCGCTTGCCTTACTCAAGGAGGCCAGAGTCGGGGTGGGAAATGCCTGCGCTATCCGCTGCTCCCGGGCTAGCCAGACGGCCATCTCCCCCTGACCACGATGTGCCCAGGCATAATACGGGATGGCAACGAACCTTTGTTTCCGCATCTCAAATTTTCCTGGAACGCGGCCCTCAAAAAGCGCCGTGGCCTCTCCTTTAAGAAGAGTAAGACCTTCTAGAAGCTCGGCATCTCTTTCTGTCTCAAGCACCGCCTCATCGGAAAGGACAAGGTGACTTACTCGGTTGCCGTTATCCACCCATTCCGCACAATAAACAAGAGGCCCTCGTTCCAGGGCAACCCGTCCCTCGTTCGCCTTCACCTCGGGATGAGCAAGGACACGGCGTACTGGCATCGGGAAATCGATTTCGACAGCATCACCGCTTTCCCATGTCCGCCGGATAAAAGCATAGCCTTGTCGAAGCTCAACCGGCACTTCCCGGTTGTTAACGCGGAGCGAAACGGAGCCAGGAGATGGGTCAAGGTAATGGTAAAGGTCGCTCGGCAACGGTCGGCCAACTGCCCATCCCGGAACTCGGATGAGGAGGGTAAATTCGCTTGGCCTTTCCGGCTTTAAAGAAAACCGGACCTTCCCCTCCCAGGGATACTCGGTCTCCTGCTCCACCCAGACTTTCCTCCCTTTGATGTTGAGGCTGGCCTTGCCAGCGATAAAGAGGTTGACGTAAAGAGAATCCTCATCCAGCGCATAAATAAAACCGGGTATCTGGGGGACGAAGCGAACCACATTCGAGGGGCAACAAGCACAATTGAACCATGGGCTTCGTCGATGCTGGCCGTAGGAGGCAAGAGGATTGGGATAGAAAAACAGGTCGCCGCTGAGGCTTATTCCTGAGAGAAACCCATTGTACAACGTCCTCTCGAGAACATCGACGTATTTGGCGTCTCCATGGAGCAAGAACATCCGATGATTCCACAGGATGAACCCAATGGCGGCACAGGTTTCACAATAGGCCTCCGCGTTGGGAAGCACATAATCCGGACCAAACCCCTCGATCGCGCCGGCAGCTCCAATGCCCCCTGTAAGATAGAGTTTTTTGGAAACGGCGTTCTCCCAGATTCTGTCCAGAGCCTCAAGATAGGCCTTGTTTCCCGTCAAAGCGGCAACATCAGCCATTCCAGAATACATGTAAGTTGCTCTAACCGCATGACCAACTGCTTCTGTCTGTTCTGCCACCGGCTTATGGTCCTGGGAATATTCTCCATAAAGCTTTCTCTCCCGCGCATTCCCTCTTTCTTCAAGGAAAAAGCGGGCAAGCTCCAGGTATTTCTTTTTTCCAGTCACCCGGTAGAGTTTGACCAGTCCGATTTCAATTTCCTGGTGCCCGGGTGCGCCGTGGCGACCTTCCGGTCCAAAAACATCTGAGACGAGGTCGGCACTTTTGAGGGCTACGTTGAGGAGATTCTTCTTTCCCGTCGCCCTGAAGTGAGCGACGGCTGCTTCATAGAGATGACCAAGGTTATAGAGTTCATGGCTCATGTACAGGTTGGACCATCGCTCTTTCCCCACCCAGTCCACTGGAGGATGCTCGGGGTCGATCGTCCGGGCGGTGTAGAGATAGCCATCCTTTTCCTGAGCGGCAGTAATCTTGGCGATGAGCTCATCTAGGTATTTCTCGAGTCCCGGGTCCGGATGAACCATCAAGCTATAAGAAGCGCCCTCGATGACCTTAAAAACATCGGAATCATCGAATGGATATTTCGTGGCAAAGGTGCCCTCTTTCAATCTGCCTGCAATCTCGAAGTTGGCAATCCGCCCAGTTTCTTCACACTGCCGGAAAGCAAAAGGTATAGTCACGGTGCGATTTCTCTCCAGGCGTGACCTCCAGAATTTATCTTCGACCTTCACCTCAGTAAAGGGGACAGCTGTTCTCGGGTATCCAGAAGCCGGAGCTTTGCGGCCGCAATGGTAAAGACCCAGCAAAAGTAAGCCACTCCCTAAACACAGGATGAACCGCTTAAACTTCATCGGCGTGACCTCCTCATTTTCCTTTGATGAGCTTTTAATTCTATCATCTTTTTCTCAGCCCCGCCAAGGGCATACTTGCTCTGTGGCGAAAGGGGTGGCCAGTGGTGCAGCGTTGGATCAGGATCGCCCGCCTCGCACCGCTTCGATAATTGAACGTTCAGTCTTCCCGAAAAGCCTGGCCATGGCACCCTGCCTTCGGCGTAGCGAGGATGTCTGAGCCAAGGATAGTCTGGCAATTATATAGGCAAATTAGGGAACCAACCGAATTGAAGCCAGCTCAAAGGCCATAAGAAACGTGTCCATCACTGGATGGGAACTGTCTGCGGACCGATGGTCCATCCGCGGCGAGCTTTTATCATCGCCCGACGGGTGAGTTTTTTTGCCCCCAGCTCGAGATTGACCACATATTCTCCGGGCCTTACCAGCTGACCGCGTAGCCTTCCTCTTCCTTCCTCAGCCGGCTTCTCCTGGGCTGGGGAGAGCCGCATGTCCCAGAGGACTCTGTTCAGGCCAGCCTCGTTTTGTCCTTCGAGCTCACGAAGGACCTGGCCATAAGGGTCGCTGATGATAATCTTGATTTTTTCGCTGGCTTTTTCCTTCAAATAATAATTGATGGTCACCGCGTTGGGCTCATTCGGAGTGGCCAGATGCCTGTCGCCCATCAGCCGGTAGTTCCCCCACGCCCTCGTCACCCACTGGGTTTGCGGTTCCACCTCGAAAAGGTAAACCTCTTCGGAGAGCACTTTATCGCTAATTTGCTGAAGCGGAAAGACATCGGTCACAAAAAGACCCCGGCCATAGGTGGCCACAACAAGGTCATTCTCCCGGGGATGGACAAGGAGGTCCTTGACTGGAGCAGAAGGAAGGTTGTTTTTTAATCGGACCCAGTTTCCTCCGCCGTTCAGAGAGACATACACCCCGCCGTCCGTGCCCAGGAAAAGGAGGTCAGGGTTCTTCCGGTCCTCGAAAATGACGTTGACCGGAAAGTCGGGCAGCCCGCGCGTAATCACTTCCCAGCTCTCGCCGCCATCTTTAGTTTTGTAGACATAAGGGCGAAAATCGTCCTGGCGAAAGCCGGTTTTGGTTACATAAGCTAATTGGGGGTCATGGTGGGAAGCAAAGACTCGGCTCACCCATCGGTCTTCTGGCGCGCCGGCCCGGGCGAGGTTGGCCGTCCGGTCCTGCCAGCTTGCTCCGCCATCTTTGGTCAGCCAGACTTTGCCGTCGTCAGTGCCAACCCATATCCGACCGGCTGCAACCGGGGATTCAGCAATCGTCGTGATTGTGCAGAAAGTGATATGGCCGCGGCCGGCAATTTTTTCGGAATCGTTGGTGGTGAGGTCGGGGCTTATTTCCTGCCAGTTCTGGCCGCGGTTGAGAGACCGCAATAGAACCTGAGCACCCGTGTAGATAATCTGGCTATTATGAGGGGAAATGTGGAGGGGCGGCGTCCAATTGAACCGGTAAGGGGGCTTCCCTTTTTCCCGCACCGGCTCGATATTCGTCCTGGTCCCGAGTTTCTGGTCCACCCGGCCGTGGCCCCCAAACTGGTAGGTGTTATAGACCCAGCGGCTATCTTCAGGGTCAATAACATTGAACATTCCGTCCTGGATGCCAACGGTCACCCAATCCTCGAGCGACACTTCACCCGACCAGGAATTTGAAGGCCCCTTCCAGGAATCATGGTCCTGGAGCCCACCGTAAATGTTATAGGGCTCATCCATGTCCACTCCTAGAGCATAAAATTCGCCCAGAGGGATGTTGTAAAGATGGTCACAGGTTTTGCCTCCATCATAAGAGACATAAACTCCGCCATCGCTTCCGAAGAGCATCCGGTCGGAGTTTTCCGGGTCAATCCAGAAAGTCCGCACATCGCCGAAAGCAGACGCAAAAAGCGTCGGGGGCCAGCCGAGGTTTTTCCAAGTCCTACCCCCATCGTAGGAATAAGCGAGGGCGACGCCGGTGACATAAACTTTCTGGTCGTCGTTGGGGTCAACGCTAATCTGGTTGAACGAATAAGCTGCTTTTCCCGAAATGTCATCCCGGATTGAGTTCATCTTTTTCCAGGTTTCTCCGCCGTCTTCCGAGCGATAGACTTCGCCGCCCACCGGACGCGGCTGAGGCTCGAGGCCTCGCCTCCGGTCTTCGCCTGCCTCGTCCTCGGTTGGCGGCCGCAAATTAGCGTTCTCGATGACGGCGTAAAGGATTTCTGGATTCCGTCGATAGACGTCGATGCCAATGCGACCGATTTTTCCGGCCGGAAGCCCGCCGCTCAGCCTGCGCCAAGTTTTCCCAGCATCTTGAGTCTTATAAATTCCGCTCTCCGGTCCACCCTCTTCAAAATGCCACGGATAGCGATATTTTTCATAGGTCGCTGCATAGAGGATATCCGGATTTTTCAAGTTCATAGCTAAATCGATAACGCCGACTTTTTCATTGATGAATAGGACTTTTTCCCACGTCATTCCGCCATCGGTCGTCTTAAAAACCCCTCGCTCTTCGTTAAACGAAAAAAGATGACCCATCGCGGCGACATAGACGGTATCGGGGTTTTGGGGATGGACGATGATCCGGGCGATGTGATGAGAATCGCGGAGACCCATGTTGGTCCAGCTCTTTCCCCCGTCTGTCGACTTATAGACACCGTCTCCTCGGTGGGAGCTCCGGGCATTGTAAGCTTCTCCCGTACCCACCCAAACGACCTCCGGGTGAGAAGGGGCGATGGCTATCGCCCCGATCGAAAGATAGTCATGGTCATCAAAGATGGGGCTAAAAGTAGTACCGTTATTTGTCGTTTTCCATACGCCTCCGTTTCTTGTGGCGACATAGAAAGTATAAAGATGGGCCTTGGCCGGGGCATCAGGGACGGCAAAACCCGTCACCCATGAACCGCACCGATAAGGGCCGAGGTTGCGGAAAACGAAATTCTTCAGCAAAGACTCGTTTAGTTCGGGGAGCTCAGCGGCAGGGGAAAACTTTATTATGTTGATAAAAAAAATCGGAATAATAAGAATTAGAAGAAGAAATTTCCTTTTGAAGGTGGGATTCTTTTCTTCTTTCATATTTACCTCCGAGCTGGGCGGATTTTTTCCGTTCATTATCGAGACGGCTCTTATATACAAAAGCTAAAAACCGGTGTCAAAAGCAATCGGGATGAAAAACCAGACCTCTGAAAAATGGCCACTAAACTTGACCCTCTTTTTGGATGTGATTTATCATGTACGGCGATGCGGCGAAAGAAACAGACCTGAAGAAGGAGGAGCGGATGAGAAAAAACAAAGAGCTCTTTATCGGCGCTGTCATCTTGGCCCTGATGGGAGCCGTTTTTTTCTCCTGTAAAAGCAGGCAGCCCGAACAACCGAAACGAGAGGAAGGAAGAATGAGAATGGACATCCAAAAGCAGCCATTTGGTAAGCTGGCCGATGGGTCCGAGGTCGAAATTTATACCCTGACCAACAACCATGGGCTTAGAGCCAGGATCATGACTTACGGAGCAACCCTTGTTTCTCTTGAAGTGCCCGACCGGAAAGGCAGGCTCGATGACATCGTCCTTGGTCATGATTCTCTGGAAGGGTACCTCGACCCAGGCAAAAACCCTTACTTCGGCTCGATCGTTGGTCGTTGCGCCAACCGCATCTCCAAGGGCAGGTTTGTCCTCGACGGCGTAGAATACCAGCTGGCCACTAATGTTGGCCGCAATCATCTCCATGGGGGAAACAAAGGTTTTGACAAAGTTCTCTGGCAGGCGGAGCCGGTCAAAGAAGAGGGAGCGGTTGGCGTTAAATTCACCTACCTGAGTCCTGACGGAGAGGAAGGATATCCAGGAAATCTTCGGGTCACAGTCATTTATTGGCTGACTGAAGCAGACGAGCTAAAAATTGCCTATGAAGCCGAGACAGATAAAGCGACGCCCGTGAACCTCACCCATCACAGCTATTTCAACCTGGCGGGCCAAGGGGAAGGGGATGTTCTCGGCCATCAACTGATGCTCAACGCAGACCACTTCACGCCCACAAACGAGGAGCTAATCCCCACCGGGGAAATCCGTCCGGTAAAAGGAACGCCCTGGGATTTTACCTCGCCCAAGGCAATCGGGGCGGAAATGGCTCAAGTTGAAGGGGGTTATGACCAGAATTTTGTCTTGCGGGGCGAGGCAGAAACTCTCAAGCTGGCGGCTCAGGTGTATGAGCCCCGAACGGGTCGGGTGATGGAAATTTTTACCACAGAGCCCGGCATCCAGTTTTATGGAGGCAACTTTCTCGACGGCTCCATCATCGGGAAATCTGGTAAGACCTATTTTAAACATTATGGATTTTGCCTCGAAACGCAGCATTTCCCCGACTCGCCGAACAACTCACACTTTCCGTCAGTCATCCTCAGGCCGGGCCAAAAATACACGAGCTTGACCATCCACAAGTTCTCGGTGAAATAGCTCGCCTCCTCTCGAAGCACGTTCGAGCAAGGGTTAAGCGAAGATGAGACTTAGCTTCAATCAACCGGTATTTATTCCCTGGGGGGGCTTTTTTGCCCGGCTGATGTCCTCCGACAGGATGGTGATCCTTGATGATACCATCCTGGCTCGCGGTTTTACTTATGTGAACCGCAACCGTCTGAAAGGTCCGGAAGGAGAAATCTGGATTACGGTGCCTCTTCAGCGGAAAGGCCGGGGCCGGCAGAAAATCAAAGACCTCCGGATTCACGATCAAGAAAAATGGGCCAAAAAATTTTTGCTCACCCTCGTCCATTATTACGGCAAATCCATTTATTTCGAGCCTGTCTTTTCCGACATCCGCGCCGCGGTCGAGCAGTCGGGCGGGAATTTTCTTCCTCTTGTCCTTTCGCTGCTGGAGATTATCCGGAAGGGGTTCGCCATCCAAACCGAGTGGGTTCTCCAATCCCATCTTGGAGTCAGCGGCGCTGGCACTCCTCTTCTTGTTTCAATCGCCAAAAAAATGGGCGCCGAGGAAGTCTTATTGCCCTACTTTTCAGAAAAAATCGTCGATTGCCCCCTTTTTATCCGGGAGAAAATCCGAGTCCGGCTGCTGCGTTATCTTTCCTTTCCCTATCCCCAGTTCTGGGGAGACTTTGTGATGAACCTCTCGGCTCTTGACCTTCTCCTCTGTTGTGGCCGGGACGGCCGCGCTGTCATTGAAAAAAGTTCCCGCCTCATTGACCCCCTATTGCCAAGCCTATGATCTAAACAATGCGGAGCACCTTAGCCCCGCGGATTTGGCGCTCCTTTATCTCGAGGAGGGCGCGGTTTGCCTCTTCCAGGCTGTAAACTTCGACCCGGGGACGAATGGGGATTGAGGCAGCAAGGCGGAGAAACTCCTCTACGTCAGCCCTGGTCACGTTAGCCACCGTCTTTATTTCTTTCTCCATCCAGAGGTGAGCGGGATAATCGAGCCTGAGAAGATAGTCCTTGTCTGCTTCTTCCTTGCGGATAGCATTGATGACGAGCCGCCCGCCATGGCGGAGGTTTCTCAGGGCTTCAACTACCGGCTTCCAGACAGGCGTCGTATCAATGATGGCATCCAGCTTCTCTGGCGATGGCTCTTCTGTTTCTCCGGCCCAGACAGCCCCCAGCTCCGTGGCGAACTCCCGCTCTTTTTCCGCTCGGGCGAAGACATAAACCTCGGTCTTTGGATATTTATGCTTGGCCAGGAGAAGGACAAGGTGTCCGGAAGCTCCAAAACCAGTTAAGCCAAGACGCTGCCCGTCCTTGAGCCCGGTCAGGTGGAGAGACCTGTAGCCAATCGCCCCGGCGCAGAGAAGGGGCGCTGCTTCAACATCTGAAAAAACATCAGGAATCGAGCAGGCGAATTCCTCACCCACAACCATCCACTCCGCATAACCGCCGTCGGCATCCCGGCCTGTGGCCCGAAAATCCAGGCAAAGGTTTTCCAGGCCACTTCGACAGTATCCACATTTCCCGCAGGCCGAAAAAATCCAGGCGACGCCGACTCTCTCTCCCGGTTTGAACCTCTGACTGCCCGGGCCGAGCTCGGCGACTGTCCCGACGACCTGATGACCGAGAATGACGGGCAGACGAGGCGGTGGCGTCCTCCCCTCGATCTCATCGAGTTCTGTATGACACACGCCGCAGGCGTGGACTTTGAGCAAAATTTCCTTCTCTCCCGGAGAAGGACGGGGAACGTCACGAAGCTGGAGCGGCTGCCTCTCGTGGCGAAGATCGCAGATGCGCGTAAGAAGCATGGCTTTCATCTTTACGTTCCTTTTTTTTCTTTTCCCCGCCCATAATACTCTTTGACCAGCAGTCCGAGCCTCTTGAGCCTTGAAGCAAGCTCCCCATCTCTTTCTTTGTCCGCGTTCTGCTCGAGCGCTTGAAAAAAAGCTTCAACGGTGGCCGGCGGACAGTGGAGTTTCTGAGCTGGAAGTTCGCCAAGCTCTTTTTCGATAAGCTCGATCAGCCGGCAAACCACTCCTTCATCTTCTCCTGCCAACAGTTCGGAAATCGCCGCGCCTTTTATTTTGTCCAGGAAAACCGAAGCTGAAGCAATGGTGACGGCGCATCCGAGCGACTGGAATCTCGCCTCCTCAACGATGCCGCTCTTGATGCGCAAATAAAGCTCAGTCACGTCGCCACAGACAGGGTTGATGATGCGGCCGACGCCATCCGCGTGTTCAATTTTGCCCACATGGCGTGGGTTTTGGAAATGTTCGATAACGGCGTCTGAGTAGCCCAGGCCTGGAGGCGATTTATCCCTATTCATAAACGAGAATCTCGACCCGCCTGTTCTTTGTCCTTCCCTCACGGGTAGAGTTGTCGGCTATCGGAACCGAGCTCCCCAGGCTGATGACCTCCATCCGGTGGAGAGGAATATGGTATTGCTTATAAAGATATTCCCTAACGGCTTCAGCTCGCTTCTGGCCTAAAATCAAGTTCCAGCTTTCCGGGCCGGTGCTATCCGTATGCCCCTGGATTTCGAGGTACACTCCACGGTCAAGCTCGATGAGTTTCTGGATAAACCTATCCAGCGCTCCTTTTGCTTCGGCGCTCAGCTCGGAGCTATTAAAGGCAAAAGTCGCCTCCCCTGTCCTGAGGATTTCCTTAAGAATGAGCTTTCCCTGGGCAAACTTCTTGACTTCCTCAATCTTACTGTCTACACCTTTTAGCTGGGCTTCGTGCTCCTTGATGATCGACCCGATCGAGGCCAAGCGTTCATCGTGCTCCCGAATTCTTTTCTGATTTTCCTCAATCGCCGTCTCGATGCCTTCGACTTTCTGGTCAAGCGTGGCCAGCTCGGTGTTCACATATTTTTTGGTGGCACAGGCCGGACCCAAAACCAGGCCAACCAGCAAGGTTACGGCGGCATCAAAAATCCACTTTTTTCTCCGCATTTTCGTTCCTCCTTAATGAAATAATATTCTCTATTTTCCCTGATTTCAATAACCCTGTCTTGTTCTGACCCTATGCCCGGGATCTTTGGTGACAACTCTAATCTTACGGTAATCCCCCCTGGCCGGCTTATGGGATGTGTAGCCGAGGAGGTATTGATGGCTGAGCTCCCGTCTAATCTCGCTAAGGACCGATTTCAACCCGTAAGGCTCATCGACAAAGAAAGCTTTTCCTCCCGTAGCAAGAGAAAACTTCTCCAGAGTGGCCATGATCCCGACCGAAGAAAGGCCAGACTTGGCTTTGTACCTTCTCAAAAAAAGCTCAGCTCGAGGAATCTTGTATCCTATTACATAGATAGGTACATCCACCCGCCGGGCTATCTCTAAAGCTTGTTCCGGGGTGCACAGGCTATCATTCTCGATTCCATCGGTCAGCAGAAGCAAAGCTCGCTTTTCTCGATTGCCCCTGTTAGCAAATTCTGGCGAAACCGCCACCGCATCGTAAAGAGCTGTCTGGCCATAGGGTTCCAGCTTCTCAAGCTCGACGATAAATTTCTTTTTATCCATCGAAAAGCCAGCCGCAACCTCGACCTCGCCGTCCGCGAAAACGAGGAGGGAAACCTCGTCTTCCTGACCCAGAAGGTTGACGAGGAGATAGCTCAGCGCCTCCTTGCTTTCCTTGAGCTTGTCCTGGATAGCCATGCTCCCGCTCACATCGAGAAGGACCGTCAAGCTTATGGGCGCCTTGTCATCATGCTTGAAATAGGTCAGAGTCTGTCGAATTCCATCCTCATAGACCGTGAAATCCTTTGCTTCGAGGTCATTGACGTACCTCCCTCGTTTATCCTGTACAGTTACCGCGAGGGAGATGGCGCTAACGGAGAGATGATAGTCGAGTCCGCTCTTCTTTTTTTCTTGCGCACTTTCCTGCGCCAACAAAATGCAACGTGTGAAAAAGAGGAACAGTGCCACAAAAAACTTATAAAGAACTTTGCTTTTGTCTTTAGCCATCAATCAATCAATCGATCAATCAATCTAAGCTTCGGCCATTAAACACATCTTTGACCGCTGCGAAGCGTGAAAAAACGCCAGCTTCAAACCATCTCCTCTTTCGCCACAGCCACAGAGTTCCAAACCCGGGTGGCCGAGTTTGCGCGATAGGCAACGCATATCAGAAAATCAATCCTATGCCGGCAGAAAGCCTTAATCCACTGAGGTCCCCTGTCTTTTACAACTAATTTCATGACCAATAAAGAGCCCGAAGTCTCGAAGTTCAAGATTGGCTAAATTTTGGGCACGAGAAATATGCATTCCCACTCACGTTTTTGGGCCCAGGATGAATGCCGTCAGTTGGCAGGGCAAGAGAGCTGGTGGAGCTGACCGGGATCGAACCGGCGACCTCTTGACTGCCAGTCAAGCACTCTCCCAACTGAGCTACAGCCCCACCGGCGACAATATTATGACAGGAAGAGCGTTATCGCGTCAAGGATATCCACTCATTTTGACTCGATAAAAGACCAATTCCCAAGCCCAAAGCCCGGCCCGATGCCAATGGCCGGATCGGGAATTGGCAATTAAATCAAAACATCCTTTTCCCAGCCAAGTTTGACGAGCTTGATCCTGGCCGGGTCGCTCGTGCCGAGTTGATAATTCTTATCGGCGCTATAAATACTATCGGGCGGTGGGGAAATTGGCCATTCCTCACCCTTGAAAAGCTGGCGCTTGACCTGGCAAATTTTCAAGCACACTGCGTCCACGGCAACCGGGTCAGTGGCCACCAGGATACCGCCGTAATTCCAGCGGTGGAGCGGGTTAATCTGCGGCCCCGGGCCAAAATAGGGGCGGAGCATATCCACGATGATCAACCTTGTCTTTCCTTTGATTTCCGGGAACAGGAAAATCTCGCCCAGTTTCGAGCTCTCGGCGCCATGGTACTTGGAAGGCTGAGGGGAAAAATTGATGTAGTTTTTGATCGAAACGGCAATTCCAGTCAGGGTGTGGACTTTAACCGAAGGAACGTTGATGAGCGCCGTGCACTTGCCGACAGGCAGACCTCCGTCCTGGGCAAGAATGCGGTCTTTGGGTACACCCGCCTCTTCGACCCTCTGGGCAATGGCATCGATGACGGCCTGCTCCGTATGGACCCGCATCCACCCGCAGCGCGTGAACTTGATGCCGACGGTGTCCTCGGGCTTTATGAACCTCGCCCAGGCCCGAGCGACATCTTTTTCCCCGGTGAATTCTTTAAGAGCAGCATCAATCATCTCCTGGACAAGGGAAGAGTTAATCCTGTCTCCTTCGCCGATTGCTTTTTCGTTCCGGATGAGAACGACGGTGCTCTCGGGGTTTTCAGCTGCAAAGGGAATAGCTCCTCCCCTGGGGGCCAAGGAGAACATTTCTCTTCCTTTCCCGTAGAGGGCAATCCCCAGGCTTCCAAGGGCTGCGCCCCGGAGGAAATCTCTTCGCGTGAGCGGCCCTTCGGATAGAAGATTTTTTTTCTTCATTATCCCCTCCTCGTTTTCTGATAAAACTCTTTGGCTAGCTGATGGCAGAGGGAAGCCCGGTCAGCCTCCAGAATTAAAATCAAGAAATGGCCATTAAACTGGAGGCCAACAAATTTTCCATCCTCAAGCTCTTTTGAGAGGAGCTTCCCCTCCGCCGGTCTCTTCTCTTCGAGGTAAGCCAGGGAAAAGTCCATGGCAGCTTCTGCGGCCAGGGTCGATGATGGATATCGAATGACGAGGCTCTTGGCCTTTCCTCCTTCGAGCTCATAATCAGCCAGAAAGGCCTCTGTTTCCGGAGAAAGCCGCAGGAGGTTCGCCTTCGAAAGATAATAATGGGAATTCAGCGAGACAAGCGTGTGGAAGTAACGGATGGTTTTGCGCCTGAGTCCATTCGATGGCAGAAATCCGAGCAGCTCGGGGCGTTTCCCCTCTCCAGGAATCGCCCGGGCAATCAATTCCCCGATTTTCAGGACCAGCTGCCTCGTGGCCCGTGTTTCTTGCTCAGCCAGGATCCGGACAAAGACCTTATCCTTCCAGAAGCGAAGTAACCCCGCCGCATAAATCGCCTCCTGGCCGCAAACAACTTCTTCTCCGTCCGTGTCGTGCGTAAAAACACCGTAGGCATCCTCGGAGGAGCCCATTTGATAAACCTCGACAACGACCGCCGGGCCACCTTCTTTGGCATACTCGCGGACAATGACATAGCGGAAATCGAAGGCGAGGTAGACTTCGCCGGCTCCGTCCAGGTAATCAAAGATGTGATCGCGGTCAAAGACCTGGTCCTCGGCTTTGGCTATCCATCCCGAGATTTGCCGAGGCAGAATTTCGGCCAGCTGCAACGCTGAAAAATCCTGGCTATTGATGGCCATCTGAGCGCCCTTGGATAAGGGTCCGAGCGTTATAATCAGGAACGAGGTCAAGACAACAAGTCGGCCCGTCTTCCCTGGTCCTAGCATCCAATTTTCATGAAGCCACAAGACTCTGCCCGAAAGTTTGTATCTCAACGTTTATCACACCCTCGGGAACGGTGTCAATTTGCTGGCTGGGGTGCGTTTGCCAATTTTTCTTTGCAAAGCTATAATTTAATTGACGCCGTATTTCGGACAATTCACGAAATGACGCCAAAAAAATCTCCCTTCCCAGGAGGAGAAAAGGTCGACATCACAATCAGAAAATTTGATTCCCTCATGTTTGGGCGACGGCAGAACGAGCCAAATGAGCGAAACCGTTAAAAAAAGGATTGTTGTTGTCGGAAGCTCCAACACCGACATGGTCATTAAGACTCCATCACTTCCCCGTCCTGGGGAGACTGTCCTGGGCGGGGATTTCTTCATCGCCGGCGGAGGAAAAGGCGCCAACCAGGCTGTAGCTGCAGCCAGGGCGGGAGGCGATGTTTATTTTATCGCCCGCGTCGGGCATGACCTTTTCGGCCAGCAAGCGGTCGACAGCTTCATCCATGATGGAATCCACGTAGAATATATCGTCCGGGATAAAGAATCTTCTTCGGGCGTTGCCCTCATCTTTGTTGCCCCGGACGGGGAAAATAGTATCGCCGTGGCGCCAGGAGCCAATAGCCGTCTCAGTGTCGAGGATATCCGCCGGGCGAGTCAGATTATTTCTGGAGCGAGTGTCCTCCTTCTCCAGCTCGAAATACCAATCGAAGCAGTGACCGAGGCAGCTACTATCGCCTCCTCTGCTGGCGTTCCAGTCATCCTTAACCCTGCGCCCGCCCAACCGCTGACCGATGAGCTTCTCAAGCGCATCACCTATCTGACGCCCAACGAAACGGAGACAGAGATCCTGACGAAAATTACCGTCGTCAAGAAAACAGACCTCGACCGGGCAGCAGATTTTCTGCTCTCCAAGGGAATCCAGGCTCTTCTCGTCACCCTGGGTCCAAGAGGAGTCTACGTCGTCACCCCCCAGAAAAGACAGCTTGTCCCGGCCTTTCGCGTCCAGGCAGTTGACACGACTGGAGCTGGGGATGCTTTCAACGGCGCCCTGGCTGTCGCCCTGGCTGAAGGGAAGCCGGTTGTGGAGGCGGTCCGCTTTGCCTGCGCCGCGGCTGCCCTGGCCACGACTAAAATGGGAGCTCGGCCATCTCTCCCCTTCCGACCGGAAATCGAGAGGCTACTTTCCGCATAGGCACTGCTGATGCCGAAGCGTTTTTCAGGAGAAAAGGCATGAAACTTAAGGAAGCAAAAAAATTAAGGGCTAAGGCAGCCCGATTGCTCGCCAAGGCCCATATCGCTGTTACGCCTCAAGAAATAGAAAACATGGAGGTCGCCGATTTTGGACTCGGAGACAGTAAGAATATCGGCCTTCAAATCATCGTCTATGAAAACAACGACCGCTACTGCGCCAAAGAAATTATCCTCCTGCCGCGCCAGACCTGTCCCGAGCACCGACATCCTCCGTTGAGCGCTCAGAACATCGGCAAGCAGGAGACTTTCCGCTGCCGCTGGGGCGAAGTTTATCTTTATGTTCCTGGAGAAGCGACCTTATCGCCAAGAGCAAGAATCCCTGAAAAATATCAAAATTTCTTCACGGTCTGGAAGGAGATTATCCTTCATCCGGGCGACCAGTACACCCTCCCGCCCAACACTCTCCACTGGTTCCAGGCCGGGGATAAAGGCGCCGTCCTCTCGGAGTTCTCCTCCACCAGCACCGACGAAAACGACCTTTTCACTCATCCTTCGATATTAAGGGGTCGGACCACGCTATCTGGTTCATAATCAGTAAATTATGTCTTTTTTTGGCTTCTTTTTTGGCCTTAATTACGCGTTTTCGGCCCCAAAATTGTAAAATTATGGGAAAAAGCTATGCTGTTGGTACGGAGTCCTGTCCGAGCGAAAATAATTCATCAAACTGGACATAATCGTCCATAACTTCAGCAAACATGTCAGGATGTTTCTCCTTGAGTTCAATCGCGTAGTCCAAAAACTTCTTGATGCCATCTGTCAACACCTTGCGGGCCTTCTTCATCAATGTCTCTCGTTGCTTCGCTTCGCTGACAAACCAGTCGCTCCCGGGATGTTTTCCTTTGACCATCAAGACATCCTGGATAAAATTGAGGATATAAATCATATCGACAATAATGTCCTCGAAATTGTAATGGATGGCTTGGGTCAAGAACTGCTGCCAGACGTGCTTCGCTTTGACATATTCCATGATCACAGGCTCCATGGCTTCTGCGGACCGATACTCGATTGTCTCCGCTTCCTCCCTCATCCTTAAAAGGTCAGCCAGCGTGGCCCTTCTTATACCCAACATGGTCAAGGGTGGCCTTTTTAAAGCGCGAAAGTTCATGATGAAAAGGGATTTCATCTCGGCTCGGAAAAGATGGCTCTTGATGAACCTCAAATGCCGTCTTCGCTCCCGAGCCGATCGGCGTTCCAGAAACCTCTCGACGATAAAAATCGCCAGCAGGACCTCGAGAGGAATGGCCGCAAGATGAAGAAAAAACTCCTCATGGGTAACTTTCTCCAGATAAAAGAAGAGAAGAGATGTGGCAACGAGGGAAACAACAAAAATGGAAATGATTTTCTTGTCCATAAGAGACTTCCTTAATGAGTTGAAACGCCCGGTTTATAACACATTCCTCGAGAAAGCGTCAAACGAGACCAGGAGGATAGCAAATCTGGAAAGAGAGATGGACAAATTCGACGGTCTTATAATAATATGGGCCGTGTTTATGACCTGAGGTTCGAGCACTGGGTTTTCCCATGGAAGAAACCCTCTGGATCTTGGAATCAACGCCGGACGCCAAGTTTCCTTACCGCCTGAGCATTAAAAGAGCGGAAAAAACTATCCTCAGCCTGAGAGTTCAAGATAGGTGGCCGGGGTCAAAAGGCCATATTTTTTGCCTCCGCGAAGAAAGCAGACCCTGGCCAGCTCCGTCTGAGGAATTGGAACGAGTTCCAGTCATTAGCCTGCGGCGTTTCGGCAAGAGACTGGCTGTTGTGCTCGACAGGCCTCAAAAGAAACGCTGCGATTTCCTTTTTCTCGAAAAGCCTTATAAGACAAGAGAGGGAAAATACGAGCAAATTTTCTGGCGCACCCAGAAAGCCCTGCGCGAGCGTCGTCCAAGAGTTAAGCTGACCGTTCACGGCACTCCCCTCCTCCACATTGCGATAGATAAAAAAGAGCGATATCCGTGGACATTCCCTGGCTGCCAGATTGAAAGAGTCCAACTCCCTGCGGGAGATTACGCTCTCCTGGACCAAGAAGGCATTCGAGCGGTCGTGGAGAGAAAGACATTCGAAAATATGCTGGCGGCATTTTCGGCCATGCCTGTCTTCCATCAACAAATGGGCGAACTCGAATCCTATTCTCATTCAGCGTTAGTCATCGAAGCCAATTTCGCCGATTTCCTCAAGACGGAAAAGCTGAAATTTTATCCGGCCTCTTTTGCCAGCAAGGCGCTGGCAGAAATTTCAGCCCTTCATCCTCGCCTCCACATTATCTTCGCCGGCAATCGAAAACTCGCTCAGCAATGGACTTTGGGCTTTTTTATGGCCATCTCGGCTCACCAGGAGGATGTTCCCCATCGGGCGGTGAGCGAGGCAATTCAAGCCTACGGCCAGCCGCCGGAAATTCACGGCGGCGCTTATTTCGTTGTCAAAAAGCAAATTGAGAATATGCCCGAGAAGTTCACCATCGCCATGCTCCGCGAAGCCTGCCCCCATGTGCAAGAGAGCACTTTGAGAAAAGCTTTGAACGACATGCGGAAAGAGAATCGCATCCGTTGCCAGGGGAAAGTCTGGCTGAAAAACATCTCGCCTGGAAAATGAGTAAATGGTCAATTTGGCAAAATTTTGCAAGGAGGAGGTCATGAAAAAAACAAAAATTTTCCCCATCTTCTTAGCTCTCATCATGTTGACTATTGCAACCCCGGGCGCCGACATCAAAGAACCCCTTTTGCCCGAGAAGGTACTCCATGTCCTGAATAACGAAATCTCAGGCGAGTTAGCTCAAGATTATATCCGGGGCATTGCTCGTTTCCACCGCCTCCAGCCAAGCCGTGGTTATAGCCTGGCCGCTGAATGGGTGGCTCAACAAGCGAAGAGCTTCGGTCTGGCCGATGTTCAAATCGAGAAATACCCGGCTGACGGCGAAACCTTTTATTTTACGCACAAATCCAGCCCTGCCTGGGATGTCGAATTGGCCGAGCTGTGGATCGTAAGCCCGCGCGAAGAGAAGCTCACCAGCTACGCCGAAATCCCTGTGTCTGTGGCCACCGGAAGCAAAACCTGCGACCTTGAGGGGGAGCTCGTCTATGTGGGCGAGGGAACCAGTCCTCAAGACTATGAAAAAATCGAGGTCAAGGGAAAAGTTGTCCTTGCCTCAGGGTTCATCGATGCCGTCGCCACTCTCGCCGTCGACCGCTACGGCGCTCTGGGGGTGATCACCATCAACATGCGCTTTGCTGATGACGAGCCGGACAACGTGAGCACCTTGCGCCTTTCCCGGGTCCAGACACCCACCTTTGGCTTTGGACTTTCCCACCGCCGCGGTGAAGCCCTTAAAGCCCGCCTTCAGCGGGGAGAAAAAATTCGAGTTCGAGCCATTGTCAAGGCCGAAACCCATCCTTATTTTTATGAGAATGTCATCGCCACCATCCCCGGCACGGATCTCGCCACCGAAGAAATCCTTCTCACCGCCCATCTTTGCCATTATAAGCCGGGTGCCAATGACAACGCTTCAGGCTCGGCCTGCCTGCTGGAAATAGGCCGCAGTCTGCGCCGTCTCATCGACGATGGAAAAATCCCGAAACCCAAACGGACTATCCGCTTCCTCTGGGTCCCTGAGATGAGCGGTAGTATCGCCTATGCTGCCCGCCATCCGGAGCTTGTCCGCCGCACTGTGGCTGGAATCAACCTGGATATGGTCGGCCAGTATCTCAACAAAAACAACTCCACCTTCTTTCTTCATCTTACACCCCATTCCCGTCCCCACTACATCAATGACCTTCTGACCAACCTCACCGAATTCTTGGCTGCCAACAATGTCCAGGCGCTTGAGGGCGAATCCGAGTTTACCGTTCATTCCCTTTCTGGCAGCCGCGATGCTTTCCGATATCGCATCATGGGCTACACCGGCGGGAGCGACCAGTGGATTTTTAATGATGGGCTCATTGGCGTTCCCTTTGCCTTCTTCCTGGTCTGGCCAGACCGGTATTACCACACGAGCGGCGATCAACCCGAGCAGTGCGACCCCACCCAGCTCAAGCGTTCAAGTTTCCTGGCTGCCGCGGCAACGGTCTTTCTCGTCGATGACTGCCCCCATAAGGCCCGCCGATTAGCCGGGGAAATGGCCACTGCGGCGCGCTCGCGCATCCAGGAGGAAATTCAGCGCGGGCTCGGGCTTCTCAATAAAAGTACGGCCGATACTCTCCACACTTCCTTCCGGGAAGCCTTGAATTTTATCGAACAGGCGTATAAGCGAGAGATGGCGGCTCTTGAGAGCCTCAAGAAATATTCGGCCAGGGATGAGCTCATCGACAACTACATCGTTTCTGTAAGCGAGAAACTTAGAAGCGAAAAGCCCGGCAGCCTCAAAGAGCTTGAGGACTACTACCGGCTCACCTGCCGGGCGCTCAAGGTCGTTCCCCAAAAACCTGTTTCAACAGAAGAGGAAAAAAGAGCCGCTCGCATCATCCCCCGCCGCAACGAGGAGCTCAAGGGTCCGCTGGGGTGGAACTACTTGCGCGAAAAATTTAAAGATAGGCCGGAATTGACAAGAATCCCCATCCTCCAAGAGGACAATCGCATCACCTACGAGATTCTGAACTTTATTGACGGGAAAAACAGCCTGCTTGACATCCGCAATGCGGTGAGCGCTGAGTTTAAGCCCATTCCCCTGCCCTGGGTAGAGGAATACATCCGGCTGCTTTCTCAGGCTGGAATTGTCGCCATCAAGGATTAAGCGCTACTCGCTGCTCAAAACTCGGCCATCATGAAAGATACAAACTCGAGCCCTTCTCCCTTTTTCTTCGCTTTCCAAGCACGCTTCCCATGAGTTCGGCGTCAAATGGATTTTGGGGGGCCAACGATATCCTTCGAGTTGAACCTCGGTCAGCCCTACATTAGCCAGTTCAGAAAGATCGTCCGTGTACTTACCGTGGGTCAGGTAATATGTTTTCTCTTTATAATAGAGCTGTCGTAGTGACCACTTGGCCGCCTCTTCCGGCTTGATGACGAAGGCGTCCTTCTTTTCTCCCACATTCCCGTCGGAAAACTGGACATAAGCCCACATTTCCGGGTAGTGGATGTTAATTAGCCCTGTGGGCGCCCAGACCCAGTTATCTTCTGGCAACGACTTTCCAGTGTGAGCGTCCTTTATTTTTTCATATTTTCCGTCCCTGGTTTCCATCCGGTATTCGACACGAGAAAAGTTCACCCGCCACTGGTCACCCGCAACCGGCAGCTTCTTTCCCGGAGCGCACTCGCGAAGAACAGCCCAGGGCATGGCTATTTCAACGCTCCATCCTTTGTCCTTATCACCCGGCTGATTGATCGTCCCATCGACAAAAACTGCTGTCTTTAGCCCCTGGATATCCCACGCGTGGATAGCCGGGCCGCCATCCCGATACGGCTTCACCAGCAACAAGTCCCACTCTGTGCCGAAGGCATTAACCTCAAGCTCATAATAAAGATGAGTATCTCCATCGGGGTCGATGAAGACTTCAAAGTCGTTATCCTGGTAAATAATGGAGTCCCGCTGAGTGAGCGTGGCCCAGATATCTGGCTCCTCAAGTTCAGCTCCGAGATAGAAATAATTTTCATCCCAGAGCATCTTCGCGCGTGTCCGGAAGCGAGGTTTCGGCTTGAGCTCGCCCTCGATATCGATAAAATCTTCTGTCCAGGCAGATTTCCTCCAGGCTGGCTCGTCAAGTCGGCCATCGACTCTAAGGGGTTCGGCCGCTCGATAACAGACATATTGCGGTGGTGCAAAAGGGATTTTTGGCTCGGGAAAAGCTTTGGGTGGGGAGGCTTGGGTTTCATACCCGGCTGAGGAAAGCCTGGCTTTAAAGGTCATGACCCAACCGACAACGAGGATAGAAAAAAGCGCCGAAATTAGAATTTTCTTTTTCTTGGGCGCCATCCTCTCCTTTCCTTTCAGGGGCAATCTATCCCTTTTTCTCCCCACTCAGGCTTCATAGACGATTTTAACGCCGAGGAGAGAACCAATTGTCTCTAACGCTCTCTTGTGGTCCCCATAAACCGTCACTCGATGCCAGCCAAAACGGTCCCACTCTCCAAGGAGCTTGTCGATATCACCTTTGACTTCGGCCGCCAGTTTCGTCCGGCAGGCCTTATCTTCCTCCACATTCCCGACAGTCGTAGCTTGATGGAAGACAATTTCCCGGCGTTCACAATTGAACTCAAACGACGTCGTCAACTCGCCTGCCGGCATGAGCGACTGGACGGCTGCTCCTTTCCTGTCTTCGGAATGGTTCCGGATTCGATAAGGATTGGCGGGGCCTTCCGGCCCAAAGACCTTATTGGGAGCTACGCAATGGGCATAGATAATCTGGTTTTTCGAGGTATCAATCACCGGGTCGGAGATGTAACCAGGTCGCCCGAAGAGGTATGTGGCCAGGAGCATCATCGTCGTCGAGGGGAGGTCTCCCTCGCAAGCCCCAACAAGCCCGTCGTTGTTCAGCTGGAAAAAGCCCAGACAAGGATAAGCGGGGAGTTTGCCGCCATAAAAAAGGCTGAGGCAGTCGATGGCAATTGCCTGAGCTCGGTGGCGGTGGAGCAAGTCGAGAAGAGCCACGTACATGAGGCCGGATTTCTTGATTTCTTCCTGGGTCGGCTCAACCACACGCTCGGCCTTTTGAATCCACAGCTTGGCCCACTTCTCACCCTGAAGCTGATCCGCTTTCTGGTAAGCATCGTTCATCTCCGGGGAGTTAATCTTCACCACTTCCGGCCCAAAAACTTCCTTGATCACTTTTGGCTCCCCCCAGAATCCCTGACTGTCGGTGACGTCCAAAATTATGGCCGAGCGGAGCTTTTTCATGGCTTCGAAGCATCGGACAGCTTCGACGACATCCTCGAAGCGGGATGAAGAGACACCCGCAACTTTCAAGCCCTGTCGTCGGGCAGCGGCGTATTCAATTAAGAATTCGCCCGACCCGGCATAAAGGTCATCGACCAGGATTGTCGGCCTGCCGGAAGAGGTTATCTTGCGGACCGCTCCGGTCCAGATACCGACAATATAAACCACATACCCATCCACATCCCGGTCATTCTGAAGGAGCTTCTCTGCTTCAGCGGCCGATTGAAGCGTCGCCGGCAAGAATTCGATACCGGGGAGTGCCTTTGTGAGCTTCGCTGTGAGTTCCTTTTTTCGCCCCTCGTAATCGTAGCCGATGTTTGGCCAGGTTGGCCGGTCGGGTGGAATATGGGTAAAGACCAATCTGACCTTCGGCCTCTCGCCACCGGCAGTTGATTGCAGGCTCAATGAACTAACGGCTGAAGATGCAGCCGTGCGGAGATTTAAAGTCGGAGCCAGTGCCGCACAGGCAGCGCAGCCAGTGAGGAACTCCCGGCGCGAAAGACCGCGTTTCCCGTTTGCCCATAAAAAATTGTGGTTTTTCATTTCCTCTCCCTTTCCTTTAAATCAGAGCTCCTTCTATATATCGCCCCACTACGAAATATGTCAAGCTGTGCTTTGGGCGGGATGAGCGACTGTAACTCTAATCCGGGCCCGGTAGCGAACCGCGAGAGGGCCCGTCCGGTGATTCTATTGATGATTGGGGCGAGATCTCTGTTTCGATTGACTATTAGCTCATTCGTAGCCGATTAACTTAGCTGCAATTCAGCAATCACCGGCGCATGGTCTGAAGGCGTCGGTCTTTGTCTCTTCCTGGGCCAGAGATCAACTTCGACGGCCTTGATTTTTTTCAATAAGCTGGCTGTGGCCAGAATATAATCAAGCCTCATGCCCTGGTCTTTCCAGAAAGCTCCGCCAATATAATCCCACCAGGTGAACTGTCTTTTTTCAGGATAAAGGTGGCGGAAAACGTCAACCAAGCCCCATTCAAGGAGACTCTCGAAAGCTGCTCTCTCCTCGGGCATGGTACCAATCGTCTCGGCGAGGGCTTCGGGCGAGTAAACATCGATATCCCTGTGGGCCACGTTGAAATCACCCACCAGGAGCAGTCGATCCCGGGGAGTAAAATTCTGGGACAGAAAAGTGATAAGGTTTTTGTACCAGTTAAGTTTATAAGTAAACTTCTCTGTTCCCCTCACATCCCCATGAGGCGCATAAATATTGAGAACATGGATTCCCTGAATTCGGGCGCGAAGAAACCGCTTCTGCTCATCCCAGGCGCTTTGAGCAAAGCCCTTTTCTACTTTATCAGGTTGGGCCCTGGTGAGGATGGCAACGCCGTTATAAGCCTTTTGCCCGAAAACATGGCATTTGTAGCCGAAGCTTTCAAAGTCTTGGTTGGGGAATCCCGCATCCTCGGTCTTGAGCTCTTGCAGACAGAGCACATCGATGTCGTGCTCGCGATGGGCCAGCCACTCCAGAACAAGCTCTTTGCGCGCCCTGATCGAATTCACATTAAAACTAGCAATTTTCATCGGGTCGGACCATAATAACTTATTTATTTTCACTAAGATAGATAAAAAAATCAATCAAAAAATGGCCTTATTTGACTATTTTTGGGCCCAAAAATGGAGAAAATTAATGGGAATAAGAATCGCGGGAGATTTAGCCGCCCGCTCGATATGGATTAGCGACGATTTTTGGTCAGACGGGCCACCCATCCTCCCCCCGGTGCGAGTCTGATTCTGTGGCGTTCGCCCTTCCTCAGCAAAGCCGTTGATTTTTTATAATCGCTGGCATATTTAGCCGCATTCACCCCATCAGCATAAATTTCTGCCACATACTCTCCTTCTCCCAGGAAGCCAAAATCTACTTCAAGCTCGCGCGGCGTCCAATCCGTCATCGCCCCCACAAACCACTCCTCACCGCTTCGCCTGGCCACAACGATATAGTCGCCGACTTTTGCTTGCAGCGCTTTCGTCTCATCCCAGACTGTGGGCACATGAGCGAGAAAGTCCATCATCTCCGGCTCCCGGAGATAAGCAGACGGCGAATCGCAGAGCATCTGGAGCGGACTTTCGTAGATGACGAACATCGCCAGCTGGTGGCAACGCGTTCCCTGGCTCATCGGCTCCGTAAAAATCGCCTTGAAGTTCTTCTCGGCGGCGTTCCTCATCGCACCAGGGGTATAATCCATCGGACCAGCCACCATCCGGATGAAGGGAATGAGGAGGTCGTGCTCGGGCGTTACCCGGTCGCTCCACTTGGAGTACTCAAGCCCGAGGACGCCTTCCCGCGTTAGCACATTGGGGTAGGTGCGCCGCAAACCCGTTGGCTTGAAAGCGCCGTGAAAATCAACGATGAGCTTTCTCTTGGCTGCCTCCCGGGCAACCTTCTTATAAAAATTGACCACTTTCTGGTCATCCCTGTCCATGAAATCGACTTTGATTCCGTTGACACCCCACTCGCTGAACATGTTGAGGGCTTCCTCAAGCTGCCTTTCGAGCGTCAGCCAAACGCACCACAGGATAAGCCCGACGTTTTTCTGCCGCGCATAAGCGAGAAGCTCTGGCATATCGAGAGCGGGGTTGATCTTGAACAGGTCGGTAGGGTCAGACCAGCCCTCATCCAGGATGACGTATTCAATGCCATAACGAGAGGCAAAATCGACGTAATACTTATACGTGGCTGTGTTAATCCCGGATTCAAAATCGACGCCGTGGATGTTCAGCGCGTTCCACCAGTCCCAGGCCACTTTTCCCGGCCTAATCCAGCTCGTATCGGTAAGCACCGTGGGCTTGGCCAGCCTGAAGACGATGTCATTTTCGATGAGCTCAGCATCCTGCCGAGCAATAGCCAGAACTCTCCACGGATATTCCCGCTGCCCATCCGTCTCGGCAATAAAATCTGCCCTTTCGCTCACGACCAGAGTCCTGTCCCTCTTCTGCTCTTCTTTTAACGGATAAGCAGGGAACTTCCCCCGAAGCTCCGCCGAGCCGTCAGGCGAGCCAGTGAGGTAGAGCCCCGGATAGTCATCAAGGTCAGCCTCCGTGAGCACGATTTTTGGTCCATCCTTGATTTCAACCAGGACAGGTAAGAAGGCCATTTTTTCGCTGCTGATTTCGCTCATCGGGAGATACGAATAGTTCCTCTCGAACGAGCTGTGGAAGCTTTCGACGACGGGGAAATAGACATGCGGGTCTGGTCTAAATTTTATTCTCACCTCTTCATCTTTAACTTTAATTCTTCCTTTAAGACGGGTAAAAAAACGATAAGCTATCCCATCATCATAAGCTCTAAAAGCAAGGCCGTAATTGTCATTGAAATGGAGGATAAGTTCATTGTAGAGGTCAACAACAACCGCCCTCTTCTCTTTGACCACGGGGTAGACCTTCTCATTCACGGCTCTCCTCTTGTGGTTCAAGAGGCGCGCCTTCCTTCCGAGAATGACTTCCTTTTGCCCCGCGACGCACATGGAAAAGGGAGTACTAGCTCCTGCCCATCGCAGAAAACGGCATAGGTAACATCGCCTTCGACCTCGACGACGACCTTGATTCTTTTATCTGGCGACAAGAGCTCAAGGCTTTTATCCGCCGCCGGTGCTTTGAGCGCAAGAATCCAGAAAAAGAAAAAACAGGATAAAAAAGAGGCGGTAACTTTTGGGGTCGCAATCATCCCATCCTCCTCACTCCTTATTTTTAAACTCCATTATACTTTTTTTCATCGCTTTTTTCTGATTTTGTCGATCGGACTTTTAGGGATAAAATACCGCAAGGCCGAACACTTTTTCGGGAAAGGAGGAAAGGATGACCAAAAACGGTCGACTAAATTTATTGATGATCGCATCGCTAGCCATCATCCTGGCTGGAGGGCTCTCAGGCTCTTGTTCTCCTCCCACGGCAAAGCAAAAGCCTGCCCGCCTGAAAACAGGGTCCATCCCCTTGATACCTGAAGATAAAGTCCGTCTTTCCAATGACCCCCATAAAACCGAAGTCTTTCGCGATGCTGGTCTCGGTCTGTTCATCCACTGGGGGCCGAATTCTCAGATCGGGACGGAAATATCCTGGCCTCTCTATAACGCTTCTGAGGATTATATCGAAAAATATTATTCTCTCGCCCGAACCTTCAACCCCACCCGCTTCGAGCCTGCTGAATGGGCCCGTCTGGCCAAGCTGGCCGGGGTGCAATACGTCGTGTTCACCGCCAAGCATCATGACGGCTTCTGCATGTTCGAGACAGCCTTGAGTGATTTTAAAGTTACTAACACTCCCTATGGCCAAGATATCGTCGCCCAAGTCGTCGATGCATTCCGGCGAGAGGGCATTCTGGTCGGACTTTATTACTCTCCCGGCGACTTCCGCTATCAGCTCGAGACAGGACTCCGTCTCGACCACATTTATAAGCCGGATTTTGGCGCCACTGCCGCCTTCGGCCCGTTGAAAAAGACTTTCCTGGAGTACGAACAGGGACATGTCGAGGAGCTCCTGACCAACTATGGCGACATTTTCATGCTCTGGTTCGACGGCCAATGCGAGCCCCTCAAGAAACATGCCTGGCGGGTCAAACAGGATATCTTTATCGGAAGAGGGGAGATCCCGACACCAGAGCAAGAAATTCCCGGCCAAGCATTAGATTATGCGTGGGAAAGCTGCATGACCACGAGCTGGCAATGGTCCTACCAGCCGAACCCGGACATCCGGACGCCTGAAGAGGTGATCCACAATTTGATTCGCATTCGCGCTCGTGGCGGGAATATGCTCCTTAACATAGGTCCGAGACCAGACGGCCAGATTTCGCCACCGGACGAGAATCTCCTGCGAGAAATCGGGTTGTGGATGATGCTCTACGGAGAAGGAATCAAGGGCGTCCGGCCGTGGACCATCACTAACGAAGGAGATGTCTGGCTCACTTGCCGCCGCGAGCAAGGAATTGTTTATGCTTTCGCTGACCTCGAGTTCGGCTTAGAAGGAATCAAGGCCCCATCGGGTTGCCGCTTCACTCTAAGGTCCGTAAGAACGACTCCCCAGACGACAGTCTCTGTTTTGAGCCAGGCCGGAGGCTGTGAATGGAGGGAAGACGCCGAGGGCCTCCATATCGCCGTTTCCCGCATCCATACAATCCAGCTCATCAAGACGCCACCGCTCAAAGCCGGTTCCCGGCGGGCAGCCGAGTTTGGGCCGTTCACCTGGGGCCCGAACTGGCCTGTGGCTATTAAAATCACCAATGTCAAACCAGCGGGAGAATAAGATTCTCACTCAAAAACAGCTTCAGCCATGGCGGCGACGTTGCGCGGAGGGACATCGGGGAGGATGGCTTCGTGGCTCGGGCTGACGATGTAGTTCGGGCCGAGCGTTTCTTTCAGCCGCCGGATTTCTGCTTTTATCTCCCGGGGAGAGCCGTGATTGAGGAGCCGCTGGGTGTCCACCCCGCCCATGAAGGCGATTTTTCCGCCAAAATCCCGGGCCAGAGTCTCGGCATCCATCTTCTTCGCCCGTGCCTGAAGAGGATGAAGGCAGTCGACTCCGGCATCAATCAAGATGTCAATTACACGGTGGATAGAACCACACGAATGGAGAATTACCTGATACCCATGCCGATGACCTTGTTCGGTAAATTCCAAGAGCCAGGGCAGCACAAACTTCTCAAATTGAGCGGGGCTGAGGAGGAGGTCCGTTTGAGTGCCAAAATCGTTGCCGAAGAAGAAGCCATCCACAAGGTTGCCGGCTGAGCGGAAGAATCTTTCATTGGCTTCAATATAGAAATCGCACACGCGCTCAGTGACTGCCTCGACAATGTTCGGGTGAGTCGTCATTTTAATGAAATATGCCTCCATGCCGAAGAGGTCCATGACGTCGTGGAAAAAGGGGCACCAGAAACCGCTCGCCCGGTAAACGTCTCCCGCCTGCTTTAGCCTTTCAAGAGCTTCCTCGAAATCGAGCTCGTCAGGGTCGGGCCAGTCGAATTGGTCAATGTCTCCGACTGCCTCACAATCTGCCAGGGGCCCGGCCTGGCCATGGGACTGCTTAGCCCTCCTGAGGTCAAAGATGGTTCTCCCTTCTGGGTGACGATAAGTAGAAACCATGTATTGAGGGGTCAACCAGCGGAAATCATCACCCAGTTTTTCACGCAGCTCTTCTTCGCTCGTTGTCCCGAAATAGCGGTGGAGAAGAGGCCAGGTGTCCGGATGAGGATTTCCCAGCCAGAAGCCACAGCGAGGAGAGGGCCGCCGCGCAATAATTGATTTGATAACCTCCCGGCGCGAAGGCCGGCCTGAACTTTTCATATAACCTCCTTTAACCATCAGTGGGACGCCATACGCAATTACCTAAATTCCGGACGAAAAGGGACATTGCTGAATTATGTGCATTATGTATGGCGTTCCCCCGCCTGGATAAGGGAAAAGACCAGCCGGAAAAAGCGGTCCCCTGTGCCAAGGTCCCAGGTCGTAGCTTCTTTCTTGAGCTTATGAGCAGCCATGATTGAAGCTGCATCTCTCATCTGACCCTGATAAATGGCCTCTGCCCAGTCCAGGACGACATCGCCTTCCGCCCGGTTCGCCCGCCATTCAGCGAGTAACTTCGAGGCTTCCTCCTCTCGCTCAATCTTCTTCAGGGCCAGCAGGCTGAGCAAATGGACGGAGCTCCAGCTTGTTCGAAATTTCATCGTATCCCTCTCTACAGCTTGATAATAGGATTTAGCTTCGGGGAGGCGACCTTCTTTTTCACTCGCTAGAGCAAGAATAAAATTCTCCAGGCGTTCATCCGGGTCAAAGGGTTTCCCCACACCAAGATGTTCAGGCCAGAGTAACGCCTTTTCGGCTAGAGCTTTCGCCCTTTTCCATTGACCATTCCCCAGAGCTTGAGCTGCCAGAAACAAGTTTGCCTGCCGGTAAAGGTCATGACCTTCCCAGCCGCCTTCGTAAGGAAGGATGGTCGTTCTTTCAAGGACACTCAGGCACCGCTCTGGCTGGCCATTGTAAAGAAAAGCCTTGGCGAGGTCCATGGCCAGCGCATAATTTTGGGGATATTTTCGTGCAATTTCTGAAGCACTGCGCAGAGCTTCTTTAAATTCCCCCCTCTGAAGATAAAACTCCGTCTGGCTTCTCCACGCCCGCCAGTTTCCCTTGTCGAGAGCGATAGCTTTCTGGAGGTCCCTGAGGAATTCGGGAGACGTTCTTTCTTTGGCCAGAAGCTTCGCCCGAGCCTGGTAGAAAGGCGACCAATCAGGCATATCCCCCACTCCAGTGAAAAGAGCTCTGGCTTCTTCTTTGCGTCCGATATTCCAGAGGATTAATGCCAGATAATAATCTGTTTTCCAGTGGGGACGTTTTAACCTCGCCCATTCGAGAACAGGGATTGTCTCCAGCCGGAAAGGAAAGACAAAATCGGGCGAAGCACGCAATGCCCTCTCGAGATAACGGTTGCTTTCTGAATCATCCTTTTCTTTGAGGAGATAGGCTAACCAGAAATCCACTCCGGGATAGGGAGGGGACATCTTCAAAACCTCGATGGCTTCGTCCTCTCGGTCAAGGCTAAAATAGCGAAGGGCAAGTTCAAGATAGGTTTCGTGAGGCAACTCATTGCGGATAAGCGAAGAAAAGGCGTCGCGGTTGGCTTCGTTTCGATCGACAAGCCAGCGCTCAAACCGGCCGAAATGGTGGAGGGGGTCAATGGCTGCAAGCAATTCGACCGCAATTCGCGCCTGAGCACTTTCCCCCTGGAGCCGCTCAGCCAAGGCCACAACCTCTCTGGCGGCAAGATTATAGCGATTGAAATCGAGCGAACTCCTGGCCCAATGCTCAGCTCTCTTGAAATTTCCTTCGATAACGCTCAGAGAAGCGAGCTCGGCCATGGCCGCCGAACGGAATTCGAGAGAGCGTGCCGCCCGACCATAACCGTCCTTGGCGTCTGCAAATTTACCCAGCTTCCGATTGATTGCCCCGTAAATAAAATTGGCCCCAGGATCATAGGCATCGATGGCCAAAGCGCGACGAGCGTAATCGAGAGCTGTTTGGTACTCTGCCCGGCGATAATAGAGTTCTGCCATTCGGCTGAGGGCTCGAAGATGGCCGGGCTCCTTCTTGAGGCAAGCCTGGAGTTTTTCTATCGCTTGGGCATAGTTCCTTTCCCTCGCCTTCTCTTCGCCGGCGATAAAAAGGCCTTCGGCTGAACCCCAGTCGAAGTTCTCCGGGCTGGTGAGCGGCCGGCTGAGCCTATTTCGCTCCTTGTCTAGGCTTGACCAGCGAAGCTTCGCTTCCCCGAGCTCAACGCAGATTTCCCCTGTCCGGCCGCCAATTTCGACTTCATGAATCCAAGTCTCCATGGGTCTCAGCTTTAAACGCTCAGCATAGAGTGGCTTGCCGCCGACGCTTACCCGAAGGTCATCGTCAATCGACTGAAGAGGTGAAAGGCCAAGCCAGAGGAGCTCCTCTTTGCGAACGACATTCAGCGCCGCCCAGGGCGAGGCGGCTACTATTCCCCCGATGCCTTTCACCGGAAACCAAATTTCCTTCCATCGGGCCACAGCGTGAGGCGAAAAAAAAGCATGCTTGAACGGCGTCAGGCTGCTTTCGCTTCCTGCCTGGTTAAAGAGAAGGCCAGTCTGAGGTTCGGTGTACTGTTTGTTTCCTTCATCCGTCAAGAGGTCCTTCCATATCTCGCCATCGCGGCCGAGAGACCAGATCCAGAGCTTCTGGCCCGGCTTGTCCTCAAAAAGGGCCCAATGACCATAGCCGAATTCTGCCTCTTCCCAATAACCCCCAAACCATTCGCCGTACTCGCCGAGGATGTGGTAGCTTTTGCTTCCACCGAAGTTATTGTTTTTGTAAAAAGAGAGGTCCCGGCCGTCTGCGCCGAGCGGCCAGGAAGAAGCAAGGCCATTATGACCGATGAAATGAGTGCCCGGATAATAATAGCGGAGGTCGTGACCCACATCCTCAGCCGCCGTCATCCAGTGGTAATAGGAATCATGAAGGAGGGTAGGGTTGAACCAAAAGCACTCGGTCTCCAAATAGGCGGCATCTCGAGGCAGACGGATGTTGACCCGCCAGAAGGTCCGTGAGGGAAGGTCGATGGCGCCGACGATGCAGCTGACGCTCCCATCCTCGTTCTTCTTGATAAGATAATCGACAGGAGTGGCCGCAGTCGGCGCATGCCCTAGGATCCCGAAATTGAACTCGATTCCGCCGGAAGTCCAAGGGCCTCGAAGAGCAATTTCCCTGAATTTCACGACCTTGTTCCAGTAAATAAACGTTCGGCCCGTTGATTTTTCCACCCCACCCCAGATTTTACCCCCGATTTCTGGAGCCACGAGGACTTTAAGATATGGGTTTTCAAGCTCGACCATCTTCCATTGCTGGTCTCTCGGCGAAATACTGTAGCCATGGAATTTAAAGTAGGGATAAATCGGACCAATGAGAGGGACAGGGTCAGGGTCAGAAAAAGGATAGGTTTTAAAGGGGATAGCCTGATCGCGGACCGTAGCCTGTCCAGAGCAAAGAGTGCTCAAGATGAAGAGAGCCAGGAGACTTTTTGTGCTCATTTTTATCATTTGATTTATCTGATGGCCATAGTTGGACCTCATCGCTACCTCCTTTAAAGGGTTTTATTTTCGAATCATCTTTCCCGGATGAAATCGACTTCGCGCCAGTTCCCTGATTTTTCTAATCGGACGGTCTTCAGCTCAAACGGTTTGAAGACGAGGGGGATACGGAGCGGAGGATGACGAAAAAAAACCCGGGCTTCAGTCCTTTGACCAGCCGTTTCATGGAGGCGAAGGATGAAAGCCTTTCGGTCGGCAGACATCTTACCGGCCGTCAGCCGAATGTTCGCTGGTTCAAGAGCCAAAAACTCCACCTGGCCGTTAGCTGAAAGCTCGAGTTTAACCTTTTCCTCTTTCTTCACCCCTTCGGTCGTAGGGCGCCTCTCAGTTCTTGTTGGTAGTCCTGCTCGTTGGCCGAAAGGAAAGTGGGCCAGAGCAAAAGGCGGCGCGCTCACCCAATCAGCCAGAGAAGTCAGCGAGCTCAGGACCGCCCGAGCTTCTCCCGCTGTCACCACCAGGTGAAGCTCATGAACGCCGAGGTCCATGTGCTTTCGGGCTGGGAATGGGCGGAGGGGGAACCCTCGCTCGTGGCAATAAGCCGCACTCCGGAGAACAGAGATCCGAAGCTCCCCCCGGTCAAAATCCAGGCCATGCTGGCCGTTCCCGACAAAAGCCAGGGCCATCTTTTCACCGTCCACAGTGCCTTCGACAGCAGCCCAGCGGCTGAATACGTGCTCCTGCCCATCGGCCGGCCGGAGAATCGCGCCCCCCGGAACCTCGACCAGGAGAGACGAGGAGCGAAAGGTAGTTGGAATGATGAGCTTCAACATCCGACGTTCTTCATGCCAGTGAATGCGGAGTCGGAACTCGATGACGGGCCAACCTGGATAGAGAATGGTGTTGACGATAATTTTGCTCTGGCCGTTGGTCAGGATAGATTGCCTTATCGTCCGGATAGGACCAGCTTCAATTACCCTGAAGCTTCCGGGAATGAGCTTGAAACGGCTGGCCACATGACGATATTTCCAGACGCCGGTTCCCCAGGAGTCACCAGGATCGTTGACGGCGAGCGGCTCAAGGAGAGGACCGCAGAGGAGTGAACTTCGCGGGCCGGCCAGGAGGGAGCTAATAAGCCCACTATTCCTATCGAATTTATAGTTAAAGTAGGAATTGACTTTGCCTTGCCCCATTCTCTCCAGTTCTCCTTCTTCTACCTTTCCTTTTTTCCGGCGTCCCTCCTGCTGGGCCCGGGCGATGAAAAAAGAAGCTCCCACGCCGGGCAGCTCAGCCCAAAAAACAAGCTTTCTCCGCCAATCGTTGAAGGGAAGGAGAGCCTCGGCTTGCTCTTCCTGGCTGGGAATTTCTCTTCCTCGATGGTCGTAAACATGGAGCCGCCATTTTCCTTTCCCCAGGGGCCGGTAATCAGACATACACTCGACTTCGACCGGCACC
>FWPV01000767.1_pt1 | contig 97030 bp, 105 predicted proteins | sample 2228371 | NCBI WGS metagenome assembly FWPV01 (sample SAMEA103939776, study PRJEB20133) | metagenome
CATTGGAGAAGGAGTTGAGGTTTGCGATTCGGGAGGGAGGACGGACGGTTGGGGCAGGCGTCATCAGTGAAATCCTTGAATAGGGAAGGTAAGAGGAAGGGGCTTTAATATGACCACTCAAAAGATCAGGGTCTGCTTAAAATCATATGACCATAAACTTTTAGACAAGTCGATTGCAGAGATCGTTGATACGGTTCGAAGAACAGGTGCCAACATTGCAGGTCCCATTCCCCTTCCCACTAAGATCCAAAAATTCTGCGTCCTGAGATCCCCCCATGTGGATAAAAAATCGAGGGAGCAATTTGAAATCCGAACGCATAAACGATTGATCGATATCATTGAACCCACCCAACAGACCGTGGATGCACTGATGAAACTCGATCTGGCTGCAGGCATTGACGTAGAGATCAAGCTATAAAATGAGTAATGAAATGAAGAAGACGCTTGGGATTATTGGGAGAAAATTAGGGATGACGCAGGTCTTTCTTGAAGATGGATCGGTGGTTCCTGTCACCGTGGTCGAGGCAGGTCCTTGTCCAGTCATCCAGAAAAAGACAAAAGAGAAGGACGGATACAATGCGGTTCAACTCGGTTTTCTTCCCAAAAAAAGGGAAAGGGTCAACAAGCCCCTCTCCGGACATTTTAAGAAAGCAGGAGTTCAACCCACTTACTACCTCAAGGAGTTCCGCTTAGAGGATGTAGAGGGGATTGAGGTCGGTCAGGTAATCACCGTAGACCTCTTTAAACCTGGCGATATCGTTGATGTCACTGGCCTTAGTAAAGGGAGGGGGTTTACTGGGGTGATGAAGAGGCATGGATTTCATGGGGCCCCTGGATCTCATGGGACGCATGAATACTTTCGCCATGGCGGTTCTGTTGGTTCTGCTACTTATCCTCATCATGTTTTTAAAGGGTTGAAGATGCCTGGGCATCATGGGAATCAGAAGGTCACGATTCAAAATATTAAGGTGTTAGATATTAAAGAGGACCAGAATCTTATTCTTCTTCAGGGGGGGATTCCGGGAAGTCGGAATAGTTGGGTCCTCATTCGAAATGCCACCAAGGGGCGAAGGAAATCAATGGCCTCCAATTAGGAAGGGATGGGAATGGCGACATTGCCTGTTTATAATATCGGGAAACAGAAGGTCACGGATCTGGAGTTGGACGATAGGATCTTTAATGTAGAAGTCAACCCAGCCCTCCTCTATGAGGGGGTTCGAACCTATCTTGCCTCTCAAAGGCGAGGGACCGCAGCCACGAAAAATAAAGCCCTTGTCAGAGGGGGAGGAGCCAAACCTTATCGGCAGAAAGGAACAGGGAGGGCACGAGCAGGATCCCGGCGCTCTCCTCTTTGGAGAGGAGGAGGAACGATCTTTGGGCCGATGCCAAGAGATTATCGCCTCTCTCTTCCTAAGAAGGTGAAAAGGGCTGCTCTCCGGATTGCCCTCTCGTTGAAGCGGCAAGAGGGAAAGCTAACGGTTTTGGATCAAATTCCCTTAAAGGGGTTTAAGACCCGAGAAGTCAAAGAGATATTGGGGCGGTTTCAAATTGAAGAGGCGTTGATTGTGACGGATGAGAAGAATGTTTATTTAGAACGCTCTGTTCGAAATATCCCTGGAGTAAAACTCCTTCAGTATAACCGTCTCAATATCTACGATTTACTTAATCATGACCATTTGATCTTTCTTCAATCGGCTATTCAGAAGATTCAAGGAGGCCTCCTCTTATGAAAGAGATTCATCAGATCATCCGAAGGCCCCTGGTGACGGAGAAGAGTACTCAACAGAAGGAGACCCACAATCAATATGTCTTTGAAGTTCAACGGGAGGCGAATAAGATTGAAATTCAGAGGGCCGTGGAGCGCCTCTTCAAAGTGAAAGTGATCCAGGTCCGCACTTCAAACGTCTTAGGAAAAGTAAAACGCCTTGGAAGAAAGTATGGGAAGAGGCCCGATTGGAAGAAGGCGATTGTGACATTGAAAGAGGGAGACCGAATCGAGTTCTTTGAAGGAGCCTAAGGAGAAGAAATTTCAAATTGCAGATTTGAAATCTAACATCTGAAATCTAAAATCGAAAATTAAACTGGAGTGAAACAATGGGAATTAAAAATTTTCGGCCGACCTCTCCTGGGAGACGTTTCCAAACGGTGTCTACATTTGAAGAGATCACCTCGGTGAAACCGGAGAAGAACCTCCTTCTTCCTTTAAAGAAGACTGGGGGAAGAAATGTCTATGGAAGGATTACCGCCTGGCATCGTGGGGGAGGCCATAAGCGGATGTACCGAATCATCGATTTTAAAAGAGATAAAAGGGAGATTCCTGCCAGGGTGGCCTCCATTGAATATGATCCCAATCGTTCAGCCCGGATTGCCTTGCTTCATTATGCGGATGGGGAGAAGAGATATATTCTTGCTCCCCATGAACTCAAAGTAGGAGATCAAGTCGTGGCCAGTCCCTCTGCCGATATCAAACCAGGCAATGCCCTGCCCCTTCGCAATATTCCTACCGGTACGCTTATTCATAATATTGAACTGAAGATCGGCAAGGGAGGACAGATTGTGAGGAGTGCAGGGACTTATGCTCAACTGATGGCTAAAGAAGGGAAGTATGCCCATGTCAAGCTCCCTTCTGGTGAGGTCCGTTTAGTCCTTCAGGACTGCTATGCAACCATTGGGCAAGTCAGCAATCTCGAGCATGAAAATATCTCGTTGGGAAAAGCAGGAAGAAATCGGCACTTGGGCTGGAGACCTGTGGTCCGTGGCGTAGCCATGAATCCGATTGACCATCCTCTGGGTGGAGGAGAGGGGAAAAGCTCTGGAGGAAGGCCTGCTTGTACCCCTTGGGGGGTCCCAGAAAAAAAGACCAGAAAGAATAAATCCACGGATAAATACATCCTGAAGAGGAGAAGTTGATGGCTCGCTCACTGAAGAAGGGCCCCTTTGTAGATGCCCATCTACTTAAAAAGATTGAAGAGGCTCGAAGGGCAAAAGAGAGTAAAGTGATTAAGACCTGGTCAAGACGTTCGACCATCATTCCTGAAATGGTCGGGTTGACCTTTGCGGTCCATAATGGGAAGAAATTTATACCCGTCTTTGTCACCGAGGAGATGGTGGGCCATAAATTGGGGGAGTTTTCTCCCACTCGAACCTTTCATGGACATTCAGGAGATCGAAAGACTAAGATCAAGACCAAGGCGGCGTCATAGAGATGGAAGTTAAGGCAAGATTAAGGTTTGCAAGGGTTTCACCCAGAAAAGTCAGGCTGGTTGCGAATCTGATCCGGGGGAAGAGGTCGGAAGAGGCGCTCACTATTCTGACCTTTACCAAAAAGGCGGCAGCCAGGATCCTGATCAAACTCTTAAAATCGGCTATTGCCAATGCTTCACAAAAAAAACATATTGATATCGATCGTCTTTACGTTAAAAGGATCACCGTGGATCAAGGCCCCACCCTCAAGCGGTATACCCCAAGGGCCCTGGGTCGGGCCACCATGATTAGAAAGAGGACCAGTCACATTCATATCATCCTTGATGAAGGATGAGTCGGATTCATAGGGAGGAGACTTGGGACAGAAAGTTCATCCAACGAGTTTAAGATTGGGGTTCATTAAGACCTGGGATTCCCGATGGTATGCGGAAAAGGATTACCCTCAACTGGTGATTGAGGATATCCAGATTCGGAAGTTTTTGAAAGAGAAACTTTACCATGCTGGGGTTTCTAAGATCGAGATCGAGAGGGCAGCGAGTAAGGCGAAGAAGGTCAAGGTATCCATCTACACGGCCCGCCCCGGGATCATTATTGGGAAAAAAGGGGTTGAGGTGGAGAACCTGAAAAAGGAACTCCAGAAGATGACCGGTAAGGAGGTCTTTATCAATATTCAAGAGGTGAAGCGTGCAGAGACCGATGCCCAATTGGTCGCTGAAAATGTAGCCCTTCAATTGGAGCGACGGGTTGGGTTCCGCCGGGCGATGAAGAAGGCGGTGAGTTCTGCCCTCAAAATGGGGGCAAAGGGAATCAAGATTGCATGCAGCGGAAGATTGGGAGGAGCGGAGATGGCCCGTTATGAATGGTACCGAGAGGGGCGAGTTCCCCTTCATACCCTTCGTGCTGATATCGATTTTGGCCTTGCGGAAGCCAAGACTACCTATGGCGTGATCGGGGTGAAGGTATGGATCTTTAAGGGAGAGGTCTTCCCCACGAAGGAGGGTGAATGATAAACACCCTAACCCAAAGAGGGTGTTGGAATCCTGGAGTATTGGGAGTATTGGAAGAATAAAGGGGTAAGGAGAGGGGTTAAGGCGATATGTTGATGCCGAAAAAGACCAAATATCGGAAACAACAAAAGGGACGCATGAAGGGAATGGCCTATCGAGGGAATACGCTCAATTTTGGTGATTTCGGTCTTCAGGCCCTGGAGTGCGGTTGGTTGACCTCACGCCAGATAGAGGCTGCTCGAATTGCCATGACTCGGTTCATCAAAAGGACAGGGCGGATCTGGATTAGAATCTTCCCGGATAAACCGATCACCAAAAAACCTGCGGAAACTCGAATGGGGAAAGGAAAGGGTCCCCCAGAAGACTGGGTGGCGGTCATTCGGCCAGGTCGAATCCTTTATGAAATGGAAGGCGTGCCAGTGGAAAGGGCTAAAGAAGCCTTTCTGCTAGCCTCCCACAAATTGCCCATTCGGACCAAGTTCATCACGAGGGAAGGGACTCTTTATGAAAGCTAAAGACCTCCGTCTCCTCAGCGAAGGTGAACTCTTAGAGAAGGAAAGGGAGTTAAGGGAGGAACTTTTTAACCTCCGTTTTCAGAAGGCCACTGGTCAATTGGAGAATACCATGAGGATTCCTCAGGTGAAACGCGACATTGCCAGAGTAAAGACGATTTTGAGGGAAAAGACCCTACAGAAAGGTCAGGGGAGGGAGTTTCCTTAAAAGGAATTTTTCATGATGCTAGCCAATGAGAGAGGGAAAAGAAAGATCTTAACGGGTTTGGTCATAAGCGATAAGATGGACAAAACGGTGGTGGTCATGGTCAATCGTCTTGTCCTCCACCCGATCTATAAGAAGTATGTTCGGAAGAGAAAGAAGGTTAAGGCCCATGACGAGAAGAATGAGTGTCGAGTGGGCGATAAGGTGCTCTTGATCGAAACCCGACCTCTGAGTCGTGAAAAGAGATGGCGGGTCAAACAAATCCTTGAACGGGCCGCCTGATCATCCATAGAAAGTTGAATGTGGAAGGGGGAGGAGGAAGAAACATTTTTCATCCAACCCTTTCCGCTTTCTACTCTCGAAAGGGAGTGGATTATGATCCAGATGCGCAGTATTCTCGAAGTCGCAGATAATTCAGGAGCGAAAAAGTTGGGATGCATCAAGGTTTTGGGTGGAACCCGGCGAAAGTATGCAACCCTGGGAGATGTCATCGTCGTCTCGGTCAAGGACGCACTTCCAAATTCGAAGATCAAAAAGGGGGATGTGGTCCGAGCGGTGATCGTTCGGACGAAAAAAGAAGTGAAACGAACAGATGGCTCCTACATCAAATTTGATGATAATTCTGCGGTTCTCATCAACCCACAAGGAGAACCGATCGGAACTCGGATTTTTGGTCCTGTCGCCAGAGAACTTAGGGCGAAGCGTTTCATGAAGATCATCTCCTTAGCCCCTGAAGTCTTATGAGGGATGGGAATGAGCGTTCCAAAATTTCATATTAAAAAGAATGATTTGGTGATGGTCCTCAGTGGGAAGGAGAAGGGGAAGAGTGGACGGGTCCTAAAAGTTCTTCCCGAGAAGGAAAAGGTGATCATCGAGAAGATCAATTTTATTAAGCGGCATAGCCGGCCCCATGGGCAACAGAGGAGGGGAGGAATTGTCGAAAAGGAAGCCCCGCTTCACATCTCCAATGTGGCCCTCCTCTGTGAGAAGTGCAATAAGCCTGTGAGAATTGGGCATCGCCTCATTGAGGGGAATAAAAAGGCGCGTTTCTGCAAGAAGTGCGGAGAGATTTTTGATAAGTAGGGGAGACCATGGCCAAACTCAAAGAGATTTATCAAGAGAAAGTCGTGCCCGCATTGATGAAACGATTCAACTATCGAAATAAGATGGAAGTTCCAAAATTAGAAAAGATTGTCATTAACATGGGATTAGGGGAGGCCATTCAGAATATTAAAATTTTAGATTCGGCTGTCCAAGAGTTGAGCCTCATTACAGGGCAAAAGCCTGTCATCACCAAGGCCAAAAAATCGATTGCCCAATTTAAATTGAGGACAGGAATGCCGATTGGTTGCATGGTGACCCTTCGGAAGGAGAGAATGTACGAATTCTTTAACCGTCTGGTCAATGTAGCCCTGCCCCGGGTGAGGGATTTTAAGGGTCTTTCTGGAAAGTCATTCGATGGGAGAGGGAATTATGCGCTTGGAATCCGGGAGCAGTTGATCTTTCCAGAGATTCATTATGACAAGATTGATAAAGTCAAGGGGATGAACATCGTCATTGTCACGACGGCTAAGACGGATGAGGAAGGGAAGGAATTGCTAAGATTACTTGGGATGCCCTTTCGGAATTAAAAAGACGCTGAGGGCTAACGAGGAGGAGAACATTGGCCAAAGTTTCTTTAATGAACAAAGCGAAGAGGCCTCAGAAATTTAAGGTTCGTCAATATCATCGTTGCCCTCTCTGTGGAAGGGCGAGGGCCTTTTATCGGAAATTTAATATGTGCCGGCTCTGTCTGAGAAAGTTTGCTTCCAGGGGGGAACTGCCCGGCGTGATCAAATCCAGTTGGTAAAGAAGGGGGATGCGATGTCCATAACGGATCCATTGGCCGATATGTTTACAAGAATTCGAAACGGGTCTAAAGCGAGGTTTGAACAGGTGGATATTCCCTCTTCAAGAATCAAGCGGGAGATTGCCAAGATTTTGAAACAGGAAGGGTTCATTAAGAATTTTAAGATCGTCACTGGGGACGATCATCATGAAAAGATTCGGGTCTTCCTCAAATACGATCCCAACCGAAAAGGGATTATTCATATCAAGAGGGTCAGTAAACCCAGCCGAAGGGTCTATGTAGGAGCCGATGAGATTCCCTCTCTGAGAGGGGGGTTGGGGATCTCCATCCTCTCGACCCCAAAAGGGATACTGACGGACAAGGCAGCCCGGAAGGCTCATGTTGGGGGAGAATTGTTGTGCTTTGTCTGGTAAAAGTAAGGTTAAAGCACGACATTCGAAATTCGATACAGTCTCGGAGGACCAAAATTTTTAAACTTTAAAACGTTTCGGATTTGGATTTTAGGAGTCATTATGTCTCGGATTGGAAGGATGCCCATTCTGCTTCCCAAAGAGGTGAAGGTCACCTGTGATCCTTTGAAGGTCGAGGTGAGCGGACCCAAAGGGCAACTCTCTCAGCCCCTTCCGAAAGGGATTAGGGTCTCGGTGGATGATGGAAAAGTGCTCGTTTCTCGATCCAACGATGAGAGGGGGTTGAAGGCTCTCCATGGGTTGATGCGAAACCTCATCGCCAATATGGTCAAAGGGGTGGCAGAAGGGTTTGAGAAACGTCTTGAGATTGTCGGGGTGGGCTTTCGTGCTGAGGTTCAGGGGGAGATGCTGAGGCTTACCTTGGGTTTTTCTCATCCTGTTCTGTTCCCCATTCCCAAAGGGATCAAGGTCGAAGTGGATAAGCAAACCCTCATTACCCTTAAAGGGATTGATAAACAATTAGTTGGAACGGTCGCCGCCAAACTTCGGTCCATAAAACCACCAGAGCCTTATAAAGGGAAAGGCATCCGTTATCTTGGCGAACGGATTCGGAAGAAGGTTGGGAAGACCAAGGCATAAGGGAGGGTCTGGTGGAGAGGAAAAAGATTGTCGCAAGGTTGAAAAGAAAAAAGAGGGTGAGAAGTCGTGTGAAGGGGAGGCCCGAAAGACCACGTCTCAATGTGTTTCGGAGTCTCCGTCACATCTATGCCCAGGTCATTGAGGATACCACAGGGAGGACTTTAGTCAGTGCCTCTACCTTGAGCCCAGAGATAAAGGGAGGCCTCTCTTCTTACGGAAACATAGAGGCAGCCAGGAAGGTGGGGGAGCTGATTGCCAAGAGATGTCTTGAGAAGGGAATTCAGAAAGTGGTCTTTGACCGAAACGGATATCTCTATCATGGTCGGGTAAAGGCATTGGCGGAGGCAGCCAGAGCAGGCGGTCTGATCTTTTAAAATCGGATGACCCTTAGGAGGAAGAGACATTGCCAAAGATTGATCCAAGCACACTGGAGTTAACAGACCGAGTCGTTCATATCAACCGAGTGGCCAAAGTGGTCAAAGGGGGGAGACGATTTAGCTTCAGCGCTCTTGTCGTAGTGGGAGATGGGAAGGGGTATGTCGGATGTGGTCTGGGAAAAGCGAACGAAGTCCCGGAGGCCATCCGGAAAGGCATTGAGCATGCGAAGAGAAATTTGATCAAAGTTCCCATTACCAATAAAACGATCCCCTATGAGGTGATGGGGAAATATGGTGCGGCAAAGGTTCTGCTCAAACCTGCCTCAGAAGGGACAGGGGTAATTGCAGGGGGGGTAGTCAGGGCCGTTGCAGAATCCGCAGGGATTGAGAATATCCTGACTAAATCTTTGGGCTCAAACAATCCCTATAATCTCATCAAGGCCACCCTGCAAGCGATTGGCCAACTCAGTCCTCCTGAAGAGGTCCTTCAGAGAAGGGCGGAAGGGTCCTCTGAAGAGTAAGGGATCATTTTATGGAGAAGAGAATAAAGGTTAAGTGGGTTAGAAGCACGATTGGAAGACCCATAGATCAAAGGAAGACAATTCAGGGTCTTGGATTCAAACGACTTCATCAAACCCTGACCTTTCCCGATCGGCCTGAGATTCGCGGGATGATAAAGGCTGTAACTCATTTGGTCAAACTCTGCGAGGAGAAGGAAAGGACAGACGAATGAGATTGGAAGACTTGAAACCTCCCAAAGGGGCAAGGAAGTCGAAAAAGCGGGTAGGACGAGGGCCAGGATCCGGCCATGGCAAAACCGCCTGTCGTGGCCATAAAGGCCAGAACGCCCGGTCGGGCAGGGGGACAAAGGCAGGGTTTGAAGGAGGCCAGATGCCCCTTCAGAGAAGACTTCCAAAAAGAGGGTTTAATCCTCCATTCAAGAAATCCAAATCCATCATTCACCTCAAAGACCTAAACCGCTTCCCTGTGAATGCCGTGGTAGATCCTGAAGTGCTCTCTCAATCCGGATTGGTTCGAAAAGGAGAGACCATCAAACTTCTGGGGGATGGAGAACTTCAACACCCGCTGGTTGTTCGGGTCCATCAAGTGAGCCAGTCTGCCCTTAAGAAGGTAGAAGCCGCCCAAGGGAGAGTGGAGGTGATTGGCGGATGATCTCCGGGGCCCAGAATATCTTTAAGATCCCAGAACTGAAAAGGAGAATTCTTTTCACCTTTATCTTTCTGGCGATCTATCGGATTGGTGTTCACATTCCCACGCCTGGGATTAATGGGGATGCCTTGGCCTCCTTCTTTGCCCAGGCCAAAGGGACCCTCTTCAGCCTGATTGATATGTTCGCGGGTGGGGCCCTGGAAAGGCTTTCGGTCTTTGCCTTGGGGATCATGCCTTACATCAGCGCTTCGATTATCCTTCAACTGCTCACCGTGGTTATTCCTTATTTGGCTCAGCTTCAGAAGGAAGGTGAGATAGGGAGGAAGAAGATCGTTCAATATACCCGCTACGGGACGGTCCTTCTCAGTATGATTCAAGGGTTTGGGATTGCCATTGGGTTAGAGAATATGCGAGGGGCAGCAGGCGAGATGATTGTGCTCGCTCCGGGATGGTCCTTCCGGCTTATGACCATGATCACGCTAACCGCAGGGACTGCCTTCATCATGTGGTTAGGTGAGCAGATCACTGAACGAGGGATTGGCAATGGCATCTCTCTGATTATCTTCGCTGGAATTGTGGCCAGGATGCCCAATGCCATCGCCAGTACCTATGAACTCTTTCGAGTGGGTCAGATGAGCCTCATCACCATCCTCTTCATCATCCTCATTATGTTAGCGGTGGTAGCGGTGATCATCTTTGTAGAGACCGGTCAGCGGAGGCTCCCTGTTCAATATGCCAAACGGATTGTAGGGAGAAAGGTCTATGGAGGGCAGAGTACCCATCTCCCTCTAAAATTGAATACATCGGGAGTGATCCCTCCTATCTTTGCTTCTTCGATCTTAATGTTTCCCTTAACCATTGCCAACTTTCTACCCAAGCCCCTTCTGGAGAGATTTCCCTGGATTCAGTCCCTCCTGAACCATTTGGGACCCGGGGCCTTGATCTATAATCTTCTCTATGTGGGGTTTATCATCTTTTTTTGCTATTTTTATACCGCCGTCACCTTCAACCCCAATGATGTTGCAGAGAATATGAAAAAGTTTGGTGGATATATTCCTGGGATCAGACCGGGCCAGAAGACCGCCGAATATATCGATAAGGTCTTAACCCGGATCACCCTGGGAGGAGCCATCTATGTCTCGGCCATCTGTGTATTGCCAACCATCCTCTATCGGAAATTCAATGTTCCTTTCTATTTTGGGGGGACCGCTCTTCTCATTGTGGTCGGGGTGGCCTTGGATACGGTCCAACAGATCGAGGCCCATATGCTTACCCGACATTATGAAGGGTTGATGAAAAAAGGTAGGTTGAAAGGAAGACGGGGTTAATTTAAAACCATTGAAAATGGTAAATTGCAATTGAAAATAAAAAAGGATGGATGACGGAAAATGAATTTAATACTTTTAGGTCCTCCTGGGGCTGGAAAGGGGACCCAGGCGCAAAAGATGGCTGAATACTTTCATATCCCCCAAATCTCGACTGGGGATATTTTAAGATCCGCCGTGAAGGAGGGGACCCCCTTGGGAAAAGAAGCCAAAAGCTTCATGGATCGAGGTCAACTGGTTCCAGATGAAGTGGTGATTGGGATCATTGACGAACGTCTGAGAGCTTCGGATTGCCAGTTAGGATTTATCCTTGATGGATTTCCGAGGAATATTTCTCAAGCCGATGCCCTTCAATCCTTACTGGCAAGGATGGGGAAATCGATGGATCACGTCATCAATATCGAAGTCGATTCTGAAGAACTGGTCCGACGATTGACCGGACGGAGGACCTGTAAAAACTGTGGAGCCATGTTCCATATTCTTTTCCAGCCTCCTAAGGAGGAGGGGAAGTGTGACCGATGCGGAGGGCCCCTCTATCAGAGGGCCGATGATAATGAGGAGACGATCCGGACACGGCTAAAGGAGTATGAGAAACAGACCGCCCCGCTCATTGACTATTATCAGAAGAAAAACCTCTTACGCTCCATTGATGGGGTGGGGGGAGCTGACCAAATCTTCGAACGGATCCTTGATCAATTGGGGAACCCTACTTCCTTAAAGGAAAAAGATTAGCGATGCCGAAAGAAGAAGCCATTCAGGTTGAAGGAAAGGTTTTAGAAACCCTTCCCAATGCCATGTTTAGGGTGGAATTGGAAAATGGGCATAAGGTGTTAGCCCATATTTCTGGAAAGATGAGGATGCACTTTATCAAGATCCTTCCTGGAGATAAAGTGATGGTGGAACTCTCCCCCTATGATCTCTCCCGGGGACGGATCATTTATAGGGAGAAATAAGAACAGTGAAGGTTCGAGCTTCTGTTAAAAGAATCTGTGATAAGTGTAAGATTGTGAAGCGGAAAGGGGTCATCCGAGTGATCTGCGAGAACCCCAAGCATAAACAGCGACAAGGCTAAATTTGGAGTGTAGAATGTGGAAGGTGGGGGGTGGAGGGGTTTAAAACCCCTTTCTATCCTTCCCTTTTCCCCAAAGGAGATGGGATATGGCCCGCATTGCAGGCGTCGATCTTCCAAAGGACAAGCGAGTGGAAGTGGCTCTCACCTATATCTATGGGATTGGAAGGCCCTCTGCCAACAAAATCCTTGAGAAGGCTAATGTCGACAAAGACACCAAAGTTCATAAGTTGACCGAAGCGGAGGTGGTTCGCATCCGGGACATTATCGAACAAGAATATAAGGTGGAGGGAGATCTCCGGAGAGAGGTGGCGACCAATATCAAACGACTGATGGATATTGGTTCCTATCGAGGGCTTCGACATCGAAAGTCCCTTCCTGTTCGAGGGCAACGCACCCATACCAATGCCAGGACACGAAAAGGACCACGGCGGGCGGTCATCGGGAAAAAGAAAGAGACCAAGGCGTCTTAAGATTCTTCTTGATTTGAGGATATTCCGAATCACGAGTCACCCATGACGAATCACACTAAGAAGGAGGAGATATGGCCAAAGGGCCAGGAGTGAAAAAAAAGAAAGCCAAAAAAGTGGTTCAGTCAGGAATTGCTCATATCCAGGCCACCTTTAATAATACGATCATTACGATTACCGATCCGGAAGGAAATGTCGTCTGTTGGTCCAGTGCAGGGACCCAAGGGTTTAAGGGGTCAAGAAAGAGTACTCCTTTTGCAGCTCAGATGGCCGCAGAGGATGCGGCCAAAAAAGCGATGGAACATGGGGTTCGTACCATTGATGTTTATGTGAAGGGGCCAGGGGCCGGCAGGGAATCGGCTCTAAGGTCTCTGCAGGCTGCGGGGTTGAAGGTTCACCTCATCAAGGATGTGACCCCGATTCCACATAATGGATGTCGTCCTCCTAAACGGAGAAGAGTATAAGGAGGTTTACGTTGGCAAGATATACGAAATCGCTTTGCAGACTTTGTCGAAGAGAGAATCTGAAACTCTTTCTCAAAGGAGAGAGATGTTATACTGAAAAATGTGCTTTTGAAAGGAGGAATTACCCCCCGGGCCAGCATGGCCAAGAACGGAAGAAATTTTCTGAGTATGGAGCCCAGTTAAGGGAGAAACAGAAGGTCAAGAGGATCTATGGGATTTTAGAAAATCAATTCCGCAATATTTTCAAAGAGGCGGATCGAAGGAAGGGGATTACAGGAGAAAACCTCCTCTCCCTGTTGGAGCGGAGATTGGACAACACGGTTTACCGACTGGGATTTGCCCATTCAAGAAATGAAGCGCGCCAATTAGTAAGGCATAACCACTTTCTGGTCAATCAGGTCAAGGTGAATATTCCCTCTTATTTGGTCAAACCCGGGGATGTCATCGAGGTCCGGGATAAAAGCAAGAAAGTTTTACGAATTATAGATGCCCTGGAAGGCGTGGCTCGAAGAGGTGTTCCACAGTGGTTGGAATTGAATAAGGAAGAAATGAAGGGGAGTGTAAAAGCCCTTCCAACCCGGGAGGACATTACCCTTCCCATTCAAGAAAAGTTGATTGTTGAGCTCTATTCAAAATAACCTTTTAACCCTTTTTCTCGGGGAGGCAATATGGTTCAGAAAAGTGGAAAAGACCTCATTCGACCCAAAAAGTTAGAATTCGAAAAAGAAACCTTAACTCCCACCTATGGGAAATTCACGGCAGAGCCTTTTGAAAGGGGCTTTGGTATCACCATTGGGAACTCACTGCGTCGCATCCTCCTCTCCTCCCTTCAGGGGGCTGCCATCACCTCTGTCAAAATCGATGGAGTGCTTCATGAATTCTCAACGATCCCAGGGGTGAAAGAAGATGTCACGGAAATCATCCTTAATCTTAAGGAGGTCAGGCTGAAACTCCACACCGAAGGTCCAAAGACGATCCGCGCAAAGGCAGAGGGCCCGAAAATCCTGAAGGCAGGAGATTTCCAGACCGGCGATGCCGTAGAGGTTCTTAATCCCGACCATTACATCGCTACCCTGTCCAAAGATGGAAAGCTCTCCATGGAGATGATGGTGAAGATGGGAAGAGGTTATGTCCCAGCCGAACGAAACAAGGACGAGAACCAACCCATTGGAACCATCCCTATCGATGCCATCTTCTCTCCCATCAAGAAAGTCAACTACACGGTGACCAATGCTCGGGTGGGGCAGATCACGGACTATGATAAACTGACCCTGGAGGTCTGGACCGATGGGAGTTTAAGTCCCGAGGAGGCCATCACCCAATCGGCCAAGATTCTGAGGGACCAACTTTCTATCTTCATCACCCTTGAAGAGGAGGAAGAGGAAGAGAGTTCAATCCCTGAGGAGCAGACGGAAGTTCAGAAATTGAATGAAAATCTCTTTCGAAGCGTTGATGAATTAGAACTCTCTGTACGGTCTGCCAATTGTCTAAAGCATGCCAACATCAAATTGATTGGAGATCTGGTTCAGAAGACAGAGGCGGAGATTCTGGCAACAAAGAACTTTGGACGAAAATCTCTCAACGAGATTAAAGAGATCCTCGCAGAGATGGGACTCAGCCTGGGAATGAAGTTGGAGAATTGGCCTCCAAAATCCCATAAGGAGGAGATGGAAACCGGAGCGGTGGGTTAGGAGGAAGGGATGAGGCATCGGATTTCGGGAAGAAAATTAAGCCGTCATACTCAACATCGAAACTTGATGTTTCGCAACATGCTCGTCTCCCTGCTTCAATACGAACGGATCAAGACCACCCTGGCAAAAGCCAAAGAATTGAGGCGTTGGGTAGACCGGGTGATCGGTTTAGGCAAGAAGGGGACTCTCCATGCCCGTAGACAGGCCTTCGATATTTTGCGAGACGAGACCGTGGTGAAGAAATTGTTTGATAAAATTGCCCCCAAAATGAAAGACAGAGAGGGGGGATATACGCGGATCTATAAACTGGGCTGGCGCCAGGGGGATGGGGCTCCTCTCTCTCTGATTGAACTGGTTTCCTACGTCTCACCCGAGGAAGAGAAGAGATCGACTCTCAAGAAGGCCAAGCAAGTTCTGGAGAAGGTGAAGCCCAGAAAGAAAGAAGAGGTCCCAAAGGAAAAGGAGAGAGGAAAGAAGGAGGAGAAAAAGGAGAAGTCAAAGAAAAAGCCCGCAGAAGAATAAGTTTTTCACCTCTTTTAAGCCAGAAGGGCACGCTGGATAAGGGTTTTGGCTTGCTCGATTTTGTAATGGTTCATGCTGAGGGGTTTGGCGTCCCTGAGGGCCTCCTCGGCAGCGATGGAGGCTATTTCAGGGGTGATGCGCTTTCCTTTGATAAAACGCTCAGCCTTGGTCGCCCTCAGAGGAGAGGGGGCAACAGCTCCGAGAACAAGGCGCGCTTCCTTACATCTACCTCCTTCAACGGTGATCACCGAGGCAACGCTCACGATGGCAAAATCAATAGGTTTTCTCAAGGTAAACTTCAGAAAGGTCTGCTTGGCCCCTTTATTAGGCCTTGGCACTTGAATCTCCGTCACCATCTCTCCCATCTCAAGGACACTGCCCAGAGGAGTGAAAAAATCCTCCACTGGAACGGTTCTTTTCCCCCTTTCCCTGGTAAGGAGAATTCTGGCCTCAAGCGCGGTCAATACCACTGCGGTATCCGAGGGGCAGACCGCAAAACAGCGTTTTCCTCCAAAGATGGCATGATACCGATTATCTCCTGAGACAGCAAGGCAAGGTCCACTTCCCTTTCTCGGGCAGAGGATTCTTCCACCTATCTGATGGGGATATCGGTAATACCAACAACGCACTTCTTGGCATAGGTTTCCTCCCAGGGTGGCCATATTACGAATCTGGGTTGAAGCGACTGAATGGGAGGCCTCTGCAAGGGCAGGATACTTCTCTTGAATAATGGGTGATTTAACCATCTCTGAAAGGGTAGTCAATGCACCTATTCTCAATCCATTTTTATCCTCTTTAATATAGTTCAGATGAGGGATCGTTTTAATATTGATCAGAGCTTCAGGGGCTTCTGGAAGGATCCTATCCTTCAAGAGTCCAAGGAGATCTGTTCCCCCTGCAATCAGCCTTCCTTTTCCTTTAAATAGTCTAAGTAACTTACAGGCTTCATGGATTGACTTTGCATTGATGTGTTTGAAGGATTTCACGCTCTGTCTCCTTTCACTTTCCCCAAAGCCTTAAGAATTTTCTCAGGAGTGAGTGGATAATCATAAAACCTTTTTCCAACAGCATTGGAGACCGCCATCAAGATTGCCGAGGGGCCAGGAGCCGTCGAGATCTCCCCTACCCCGATTGCCCGAAATCGATGGGTGGGGAAAGGGGTTTCCAGAGTCACGGTTTGGAATAGGGGGAGTTCAAGAAAGGTTCTCCATTTGTAGTCAATGAGATTGATGTTAAGAAGACGGCCTGTTTTTTTATCCAGGATCGATTCTTCGAATATGGCGCTATCCACTCCTGCAGACCCAAGACTTCCGTGGAGTTGATTTTTAAGGTTAGGGGGATCGATGATTTGACCCACGTCCGTGGCACTCACCACACGAAGTAAGTCAACTTTTCCAGTCTCGGTATCCACCTCCACCTCGACAAATAACATCATGAAGTTAGGAACGGTATAATCGGGTTCGAAACGCCCATAGCCCAACAGGGTTCGGTCAATCCCCATTCCTGTTCTCCAGGGTATCCGTAACTCCGGCCTTGATTTCACATAGACCCATCCATCCTCTGTCTCCAATTCCTCTGGGGAGACTTTGAGTTTCGGAGCAGATCGTTCAAGGAGTTTTTTCTTCGCCTCTTCAGCAGCCATGATGATTGCACTCCCGATGGCATAGGTTCCACGGGAGCCAAAAGGTCCAATTTCATAGGGATGGATGAGTGAATCTGGAGGTGTCATGGAGACATTTTCAAAGGGAATCTGTAAGACCTCAGCAACCATCTTACAGAGACTGCTTCTCTGTCCGGTTCCGTGTTCTGTAAGGCAGGAGTAAATCGTTGCGGTACCGTTTGGATCGAGTCGGACATAGGCCTCGGAAACGTCTTCTCCCACATCGGCATTTCCATGGAGCCCAACCCCCACGCCCCTTCTTTGGGTCCCTTTTATTTCGGTTGGCTTAAGCCACCCTTTCCATTTCTCTTTCCAGCCAAACACCTCTGCCCCTTCTTCTATCGCCTTAGTATAGTCCACTCCACGACAAACCCACCAGTTCCCATCTCGCCAGTAATATCCATCCCCAGGCTTCACATAGTTTTTTTTAAAGAACTCAACCGGATCAATGTCAGCCTTCTCCATCGCTTCACTTAAAAGAGGGATAAAGGCGCACTTCAATTCCTGACCCCCAAACCCCCTTACGATTCCTGAAGCGGGCCGATTGGTACAGACAATCTTGGGCTTAAGATTCCAGTTGGGAGATCTCACTACCAGTTGAACCTCTCCACAGCCAACGGCCAGTTGCCCCTGTGTGATCTGTGAATAGTATCCCGTATTAATGATCCATTCCCCTGAAATGGCCGTGACCGTTCCATCCTTCTTCATCCCGACCTTTCCGTGAATCCTGGAACCCAATCGTAATCCATAGGCCACAAAATGTTCTGCCCGGCTATAGCAGACTTTCACCGGTCGATTGGTTGCCTTGGCAAGGAGAGTAGCATAAAGGGTCAATTGCCATGACATGAGCCGTGTTCCATAACTTCCGCCACATTGTGTTCCAATGGTGCGGACATGAGTCTTTCTGCCCATTCTCAAATATAAGAGGACCGATTCCCAGTAGGGATTTTGGACAGAAGACCAGATGGTCAATTGATCCGGTCCTTCCCAAAAGGCAATGGCCCCAGGGGGTTCAGGAGTGAGAGGGTTTGGAATATTTTCATACCTGTAACTTCCTTCAGCGATGATCTCAGCCTCTTTGAACCCCTCTTCGATATCACCCATCACGACCTCTTTAAGTGAATTGGGTCCAAATCCGGGACAATCACTTGGAAGGACATTTCCAGGAAATTGGGTATAGAGTTGAGGGGCATCGGGTTTGAGGGCCTCTTCCGCATCAAACACTGCTGGAAGTGGTTCGTACTCTACATCGATCAGATCCAAGGCCTCTAAGGCGATCTCTTCTGTCTCAGCCGCTACCAGAGCCACTGCATCCCCGACAAAACGGACCTTGCTATCAAGGATTCGAAGGTGGGAAGGCATCCCTCCCTTCCATTCAGGGACATCTTTATAGGTGAGAACGGCCTTTACCCCATCCAGTCTCATGGCCCTCTCCGTATTGATCCTTTTCAGGTTAGCGTGGGCATAGGGGCTTCTTAAGACCTTTCCATGGAGCATATGGGGGAGTTTGACATCTTGAATAAATTTCGCCTCACCTGTGACAATCGCCACCCCATCCTTTCTAGGGGTGGGCTTCCCGATGAATCGATATCGAGGTTCCATCTCTTTTCCCTCCCATTCGAACCACTGACATTACGGCATCCAGAATGTGATAGTGACTGATACAACGACAGAAGTTTCCTGCAAGGGCTTCCTTCACCTCTTGTTCTGTTGGGGAGGCCTTCTCCATCAGAAGGGCTTTGGCGCTCAGGATGATCCCGGGGGTGCAGAAACCACATTGAAAGGCAGTGTGATCAATGAAGGCCTGTTGAAGCGGATCTAATTGACCGGTCTCTCGATTTCTCAAACCCTCGATGGTGGTGATCTCCTTCCCCTCCGCTTCAACGGTCAATATCATGCAAGAGAGAACCGCTTTTCCATCCATCAGAACCGTGCAGGCCCCACAGGCTCCATGATCACATCCGATCTTGGTCCCTGTAAGGCCCAGGGTCTCTCTGAGGGTAAAGGCTAATGTATGGGAGGGGTCCACCTCATCCGGTCGATTTCCAACCCTGAGAAGGTGCTCCTGACCATTCACGAGAAGCCGTATCGTTGATTTCTCAACCCGATTTGGTCCCTTTCTCAGAGGCCTCTTTACCCCAATGGCTTTACTTCTTCCTTTTCTCATCTCTTTTCCTCTCCCCGATTTTTTTCTCCTTTGGCTCAAAAAGTTTTAATCAAAGTAGGGCCGCATCTGTTTGGCGATCTCCTCAGGGGGTTCCACGACAAACCCATCAAGGAGGATGCTCGAGGAATACCAGGTATCACTCACGGGATAGGTCTGAACGCTTGAACGAGAGATGATCTTCATCCCTGCCCAGAGATATTTTCCAAGTTTTTTCCCAAGCGGGCCAGAATAGATGGCAAAGTTAAAGCAAGAAAACCCTCTCTCCTCATAGGCCCTTAACACTCTGGAAAGCCCCTGAGCCAGGCCTTCCCAATCGGTCTCGTCGAATTCCAAAAAGTTAGACTTTCCTCTTACAACCGCATTGACCTCATCTTCCCGAATGGGAGCAAAGGGAGTAAACCATTCGGTGGGGCCTATCTTTTTTAAGTACCTTTCTCCCAGACGCTTCTCCTGTTCGATCAGTTCTTCCCAGTAGTTCCGGGAATATTTTTTATAGTGGGCCTTTCCCTTCTCACTGAGAATCTTTATCAAGGTATGGGGTCCGTGAGAAACGATGATCTGAAGATGAGGGTGGACGACGCTGGCCCCGCTTGGATAGAGGTAGTTTCCTCCTATCTCTGCATACGGAGCGCCGCTGGCCTGGTAGGCCTTGCGGATATAGACATCCGCCAGTTTAAAGGCGTTCCAAAGAATTTCTGGGTCAAATTCATTCAATTTTAGATAATGTTTTTTGGTCATCGCGATAATGGCGGAATGCTGTTTGTGGGCAAAGAGGTTTGGGAAAAGGGTCGCTTCTCCTCGGGTCAATCTTCCTTCAGGGATGAAGTCTTCTGTAAATTTGGGTGTGGAAGTGACGACCTTTTCAGGACAGAAAAAACATTTCTCCTTGCTCTCCTGGATCAGTTTTTCTAAAAGGATCTGGTCTGTCTTATAGATTCCTGACCAAAATGCCCTCCCGGTACGGATGAAGGAGGTAAAACCGGTTAAAGGGTCCTCCCGATATTCGATGGCCTGGGAGTCGATTTCAAAATCTTTAAGTGGGCTATAGAAGATTGCAGATTCCTGATGTTTTTTGAAACGAATCATCCTCTCCCTCCAATTCGCAATCGTTGAAATCCAAAAGAGACTTGAATCGTTCTCTCCCTCCTGATCCAACCCCATTTATATTTAAATGACTTTATAGGATATTTCAAATCGGAAGATTAAATTTAAGGTGGCGAGCCTTCCTGAGCCCAACCAATTGGTTTGAAATTAGAGACCTAGCCCATTATAATTTATAAAAGGAGAAAAAGGTTGAAGCCGATTTTATTAGAAGTTGTCACCCAAGGGATGACCACCTTCAATCCATGCGGATTCTGTGACCTGGTTTTTAATCAAGCGGGGATTGGGAGAAAAACCTTTGAGAGAGAATGGAATGAGTATCCCTCTGATTTGAAGGAGGAGTCCCTTCGACTTTCTGATTGGATTCGAGAATTGATTCGTCTTTATAAACATCGCCTCCTCATCCGACTGATCGATGCCCAATCTCCTCTCGGAATTTATAAAAACCTTCGTTATCGGATTCGAACCTATCCCGCCTTCATTGTTGAAAAGAGGGAGGCTTACGCGGGTTGGGATAAAGGCCAACTGGAAGAGATTCTGGATCGATATATTCAGAAGGCCCTGGTATCGAAATAATGGTCTCCTCCACCCTCTTGCTCCGCAGACCTTCTGAGGGGAGGGGAAGGAGCTCGGTTTGGAAAAAATGGGAAAGGGTGGACGTTTCGGAAAATATGGAGAGCAAAAAAGATTTGAGAGGCTCCGATTAAAACGGATGACCCCCCTTCGCCTCAACCCCAATAGAAAATTCCGAGAAAGAAGACCCTTAAGAGAAAGGCAGGCCTAAAGGCTCTTTAACATCTCTTCGGCGAAGCTTCTCACCTCACCATCCTTGGCGGTCATGGAGAGAATATCCACTTTGGCCTTGAATCCCTGCTTTTCCACCGGAGATCTGGCATCATAGAGGTTTCTCATTGCCTGGAGGGCTTGAAGAACCTTCTCCGAATCGGAATAGTCTAAGAGAAGGGAGAGTGTATTCCAATCCTCCGGCAGGCCATATTCATCCAGATAGGATTTCACTGCAGTCTCGAATTGTTCGGTCCCATAAAAACGATCAATATCGTCCCGAGCCTTTTGGTGTTTCTTTGTTCCCTTCTTCCCCATGAAGAGTTTATCAGCCTCCTTTCGAAACTTCTTCATCACCCACTCTGCCTGCCGGGATCTTCTCCGGTCGGGAGGGGGTTCTTTGGGAGCATGAGGGCTTCGGTCTCTTCTCCGATCGATCTCCCTCCAGGAGATTCTATCCCTTTCATCCTCATCCCGATATCGAACCAACCTTCTCCCTCTCCTCCAAAATTTGTTTTTAATATAACATCAAGCCTAAAAAAAAATCAAAGCCTTTCTTCAACCGGCTTAAACCAAGAGATTCCTTAGAAGGGAGGTTAATAGCCTAATCGCTGAATCGCCTGAGGATTTTGAGTCCAGTTCTTCTCCACGTTGACCCACAACTCAAGATAGACCCTGGTCTTCAAAAGGGCCTCGATCTCCTCTCTCGCCTTCTCTCCGATCCTCTTTAACTTCTGGCCGCCCTTTCCGATAATGATCTTTTTTTGAGAATCCCTTTCCACATGGATAGTAGCCTTAATGATGATAAGATTTTTTGGGGGGTGTTCCTTAAAGTCTTCGATGGTGACAGCCACGCAATAAGGGATCTCCTGATAGGATTCCTGGATGACCTTCTCCCGAATGATTTCAGATACCCAGAATCGTTCAGTTTGGTCTGTGAACATCTCTTCAGGGTAATAGGGTGGGGATTCCGGGAGGACTTTTAAAATTTCCTGAAGTAATTGATCCACACCTTCGCCTGTCACTGCAGAGATGGGAAGGATCTCTTGGAAGGGATGAAGCCTTTGATATTGGTCGATGATCGGAAGAAGCCTCGCTTTCCTTATCAAGTCAATCTTATTGATCACCAGAAAGGGGATCCCTCGACTCCCTTTAAGGGAGTCCACCATCTTCCGGTCCTCCTCAAGATGATCCGAAGAAGGCTCGATGAGAAAGAGAAGTACATCAGAGTCTCGACCTGAGGCAATGGCTGTACGAACCATTCGTTGGTTTAGGAGCGATCTTCCCTCATGAATCCCAGGGGTATCGAGAAAGATGAGCTGTCCCCCCTCCACATTCTTAATTCCCATGATTCGATTTCGGGTAGTCTGAGGTTTCTCCGTGACAATGGCTACCTTTTCTCCTATGATCCGATTGAAAAGGGTAGATTTTCCAACATTGGGTCTTCCAAGGATGGAAATGAATCCAGATTTAAATGGTGCCATGTGAAGTAATGGGTGATGAGGGTAAGGTCAAATCCAAGACCTCTTGAAGGTGATCAACCAGGACCAGATTCAACTCTTGTCGGATATAGTCAGGGATCTCCTCAAGGTTCTTCTCATTCTCTCTGGGCAGGATCACTGTCCGGACCCCAGCCCTTCGAGCTGCCAAAATCTTCTCCTTGATCCCTCCCACTGGCAGGACCCTTCCACTTAAGGTTAACTCTCCGGTCATGGCGATTTCGTGTGGAACAGGTTTCGATCTTAGAAGAGAGAGCAGAGCCGTTGCAATCGTGATTCCTGCGGAGGGACCCTCCTTAGGGGTTGAACCGGAGGGGATATGGATGTGGATGTCACAGGACTGATAGAAATCTTCAGGAACTTGGAGTGTGGAGGCATTGGCACGAATATAGGAGAGGGCAGCCTGAGCAGACTCCTTCATCACCTCACCCAGAGAACCTGTCAGGATAAGACCCTTCTCCCCTTTCATCTTAGAGGCCTCAATGAAGAGGATATCGCCTCCATTCTCTGTCCAGGCCAGTCCAGTGGCTACACCGATTCGATCCTCAGCCCGGGCGACCTCCCGGAAGAATTTTCTGGATCCCAGCAATTCAGTCACAGTTTTCTCATCGATAACCTCCTTTACGGAATCCCCCATCGCCACCCCTTTAGCAACCTTTCGACAGATGGTGGCTATCTCTCTCTCTAAGTTCCTCACCCCTGCTTCACGGGTAAACTCTCCAATGATCTTTCTCACCGCCTCTGGGGTGAAAGAAAGGGGATGGTCTTTGAGTCCATTCTCTTCCTTCTGGCGAGGGATCAAGAATTGGAAGGCGATCTTCTCTTTCTCCTCCTCCGTATACCCGGAGATAGGAATAACTTCCATACGGTCCAGCAAAGCAGGGGGGATGGTAGACGTGGTATTGGCAGTGGTAATAAATAGAACCCTTGAGAGGTCAAAAGGGACATCGAGGTAGTGATCGTTGAATGAAAAGTTCTGTTCTGGATCGAGGGTTTCAAGGAGGGCGGAGGCTGGGTCTCCCCGGACATCTTGACCGAGTTTATCCACCTCATCGAGCATGAAGACAGGATTAGACGTTTCCGCTCTTCGAATCTCTTGAATGATCCTCCCGGGGAGGGCACCCACATAAGTCCTTCGGTGGCCTCTGATTTCCGCTTCGTCCCTTACCCCCCCAAGAGAGATGCGAATAAATTTTCTTCCTAAGGCTCGGGCAATGGAGCGGCCCAGGGAAGTTTTCCCCACTCCAGGTGGGCCCACGAAGCAAAGAATAGGTCCCTTCATGGAGTCCTTTAATTTTTTAACGGCTAAAAATTCCAAGATTCGATCCTTCACCTTTTCAAGATTGTAATGATCCTCATTTAGGATGGCCTGGGCTCGCTTGAGGTCAAGGTTATCCTCCGTCCATTTATTCCAGGGCATGGTGATGAGGTAATCGAGATAGGTTCTGGAAACCGTGTATTCCGCAGAGATAGGATTCATTCGTTCTAATCGAGAGATTTCTTTAAAGGCAATCTCCTCCACTTTGGGAGGCATTCCTGAAGATTGAACCTTCTCGCGGAGCTCATGAATCTCGGCGGTATAAAGATCCTCTTCAGGCAATTCCTTTTGTCCTCTCAGGTGAGTCCGGGAAGAGGAATCCCGATGAAATCTTCCCATTTCCTTCATCGCAGAAATCAAACCATTGGGTCGAAGAGAGAGGTGATGGATCTCCTGACTAAAGTATTGGAAGACCTTTTTCAAACGCTCAATGGGATCAAGGGTTTCAAAGATTTCCTGTTGTTCTTTTAATCCGAGATGAAGGGTGAGGGTAATCAGATCGGCCAGTCGACCTGGATGGTCAACCCGGTCAAGGGTCTTTAGAATATCCTCAGAGAGAGGTCTTCCGGATGAAAGGGAGATTTTAAATAGCGTCCGGATGCTCTGGACCAGAACCTCTGTAAGAAGGTTCTTTTCTTGAGGCTCATGGATTTCCCGAATCTCCGCCCGGAAATAATTTTCTTCTGGAGTTGGATTTTGAAGGAAGACCCTGGAGAGCCCTTCTACAAACAGTTTCATTCCTTTATTGGGTAACTTCACCAATTGGATGACTTTGCAGACCGTGCCAATAGAAAGGAGGTCTTTGGGTTGGGGATCTTTAAGGTGAGGATTACGTTGCCCGACACACCCGATCAGATTATTTTCAAGAACCACTTTATTTAAAATGGTGAGCGCCTCACTGGATTGGAAGAAGAGGGGGACCACCGCATAAGGAAAGATCACCGTATCTTTGAGAGGGATGAAAAGAAGCCTCTGGGGAATGGAATGGCTCTCGGACTTATAAATATATTTCACTTCAGTCTTCCTCATTCAATGAAGATGAAAAATATTATACGAAAAAGTAAAGATTTGTCAATGAAGAGGAGAAAATGTAATGCCTCACTGAAGTGTGGGGGATATCGGGGGATCAGACAGGAATATCTCCCTGCCTACCGTCAGGCAGGCGAAAATCTTATGAAGCGGACGATCTGAAATGATCATTTGGCAAAGGTCACTTCGCCAATGTTTAGGAGAGTCTTCTCAATTTCTAATTGGATGCTTCGAGTGAGGGGGCAAGCTAAGGTTTCCGGTATAAGATTTTCTCCGAGATCCCTGTCTGATTCCATTGAATTTCCACAGCAGACCGAGGGATTACGAGAAAATCGAATATCTTCTTGAAAAGAGTTGAGGGAAGTGATAAGGTGGAATTTATAGAAGACGACTCTTGTGGATTCAAACCAAAAGGAGGGGTTTATGGCTGGGGTCAATAAGGTTATCCTGATCGGAAATTTGGGAGCCAATCCCGAAATCAAGTATCTCAGCAACGGGACCACGGTAGCCAATTTCAGAATTGCCACGACGGAAAATCGGGTCAACCGCTCTGGAGAGAAGGTCAGCACCACAGAGTGGCATCGAATTGTAGCCTTTGGCCGATTGGCTGAGATTTGCGGGGAATATCTGAGTAAGGGGAAACAGGTCTATATCGAAGGCCGAATCCGGACTCGTTCCTGGGAAGATAAAGACGGAAATAAGAGATCGACCACTGAAATCGTTGCTACCCGAATGCAGATGTTAGGAGCCCCAGGGGCAGTTCCCGAAGTTCCTGAAATGGAAAAAGAGTTTGAGATCGATCAAGAGATTCCTCCAGGTACGGATGAGGATGTGCCCTTCTAAGTTAGGGTTGAGTTCTGAGGTTTAACTCTTTTTCCGAGCTCCCCAACTGATTTCTTCAAATTATCAAAAGAGATACCTTCGCATACTGACATTAAGGAGGAGGCCAATCCCGATCAAAGTAGAGAGCATAAAGGAACCGCCGTAGCTGAGTAAGGGAAGAGGAATTCCAACCACAGGCATCATTCCTAAAACCATCCCGATATTAATGAAGATATGCCAGAAAAGCATGGCGACCACCCCGAAGGAGAGAATCGCCCCAAACCGATCCTTTGATTGGATGGCAATCCGAAGCCCCCAAAAGATCAGGATAAAATAGAGGGTGAGTAAGAAGAGGCAACCGATTAATCCCCACTCCTCCCCTAAGGCGGAGAAGATGAAGTCGGTCTGTTGCTCAGGGAGAAAGCCGAGTTTGGATTGGGTTCCTTTCATAAAACCCTTTCCAAGGATTCCTCCTGAGCCTACCGCAATTTTCGATTGAATCAGGTGATAACCCGATCCTAAGGGGTCCATTTCAGGATTAAAGAAGGTGAGGATCCTTCTCTTCTGGTATTCCTTAAGGAACCTCCAGAGAAAGGGGATGAGGCTTCCTCCCCCTACGACGATTATCAATAGGGAGGACCAACGGACCTTAACAAAGAGTAAGACCGAGAAGAAGATCAAAAGAAGGATCATGGCTGTTCCTAAATCGGGCTGTTTTAAAATTAAGACCATGGGGACGAGGAGAAGGAGGAACGGAAAGGGGAGTTGTCTTAAAGAATATCCTTCTCGACTGGGAGGGCGTTGGAAGAATTTTGCCAGGGCCATGATAAAAGAAATTTTTATAAATTCTGAGGGCTGAAAGGAGATCGAACCGATCCTAACCCATCGTTGAGCCCCAGACGTGACGATCCCGTAGGCCATCACGGCCATCAATAAAAGGAAGGTGATGAGATAAATCCCGTAAGCAAAGTCTGAGTAGATCCGATATTCCATGAAGGCGATCATGAACATGACCATTAAACCGATCAGGAGCCAGATCATCTGTTTAAGATAGAAAGGCAAACCAGGGGTCTCCATCCCATAGGTCGTGCTATAAAGATTGATAAGACCGATGGCAGCAATGAGAAGGGTGATTCCCAATAGAGTCCAATCGAAATGGACCAGGAGTCGTCGATCAATCATCATAGACATCCCCTGTGGATCCTTCCTCTGCCTTTGGAGCGGAAGAGGGTTCAAGGTTGAAGAATCTTTCCATCACCTTTTTGGCAAGGGGGGCGGCTGCCACTGCCCCAAATCCTCCATGTTCAACAAGGACGGCTACTGCAATCTGAGGATCTTCATAGGGAGCATAAGCCACAAACCATCCATGATCCCTGAACTTTGGAGGAAGACGGCTCATATCCCCTCTCTTAAAATTGGGAGGGAGTCTAACCACCTGTGCAGTTCCTGTCTTTCCTGCAACTTTAATTGTCTTTAAATGGCAGGCCCATCCTGTCCCCCTGGGTTCATTGACCACTCCCAGGAGGGCTTCCCGGACAATCTGGAATGTCTTCTCAGAGATGTTCGCCCTTCCGATCTCAATCGGTGGATACTCTTTTAGAATCTCTCCATAAATATTCTCCACCCTTTCAACCACTTGAGGAAGGAGAATTCTTCCGCCATTGGCAACCGTTGAAATGAGCATTAATTGTTGAAGAGGGGTGGTGTTAAGATATCCCTGACCCACTGCGAACGAAAGGGTCTCTCCACTATACCAAGGAGCCCCTAACCTTTTCTTTTTCCAGGAAGAGGAGGGCACAATCCCTGGTTTCTCGTGGGGGAGAGAGATCCCTGTCAATCTTCCCAATCCCAATTCATTGGCATAATGGGCAATCCTATCTACCCCAACCCTCAGACCTACTTGATAAAAGAAGATATCACAAGATTCAACAATGGCCTGATGGAGGCTCAAGGTTCCATGTCCCCCTTCTTTCCAACATCGGAAATCCCGGTTCCCATAAGGGAAAAAGCCATGACAGGTGAATTGGGTATTTGGAGTGATGATTCCTGATTCGAGACCTGCAATGGCAGTGACAATCTTAAAAACTGACCCTGGGGGATATTGACCCTGGAGCACCCTATTTTGAAGCGGATGGTGAGGATTCTCTATCAGGTCTTTCCATTCCTCTGGCGTAATGGTTCTCGCAAAGAGGTCGGGATCAAAATCGGGTTTACTCACCATGGCCAGGATTCGACCTGTCTTAAGGTCCATGGCCACTAGCCCCCCCATTTTTCCCTGAAAGGCCTCCTCTGCGACCTTTTGGAGATCGAGGTCAATCGTAAGGACCACATTATTTCCTGGAAAGGGTTTAATGCGGGTTAAAGGTTTGATCTCCCTTCCCCATGCATCCACCTCAACCTGACGACCTCCATCCACTCCTTTGAGATCATTTTCCCATCGACACTCCACCCCATATTTTCCAATCAAAGAACCCATTCGGTAGGAACCGTTATCGGATCGTTTTAAATCATTTTCATCCACCTCACCGAGATATCCAATGAGGTGTGAAGCCAACGTTCCATGGGGATAGGATCGACGGGGTCTTACCTCAACGAGAAGACCAGGGAGATGGACCCGATTGAATTCAAGGGTGGCCAATTCATTCCAATCAATATCCGATTTGATCTTCACCGGTCTAAAGGGGGCACGCCTCTTCTGAGCCTGAACCCTTTCCTTCAATGTCTCCACAGAAAGGTTCAGGATCTCAGCAATCTTTGTGAGGGCCTCTGGGCTGGATTTCAGGTCTTCTGAAACGACATAGGCCTCAAAAGAAGGCCGATTGGCTGCAAGGATCCGACCCTTTCGGTCAAGAAGCATTCCCCGGTCAGCGGGGCTTTCTCGAATTCGAATTCGGTTATTCTCTGATAATCGACGGTATTCACTTCCTCTCAGTACCTGGAGGTTCCAAAGCCAGACCAGGAGGAGAAGGAAGGCGACTGTAACAAAGGCCACAACATATCGATATCTCTCTTTGAATTCCTCCATCCTCTGGGTATTTAATTCCATCATGGCTCTTCCCCTTCTTTCAACCTCTTTTATGCTGAGGGGATAGGAAAAATCCTTTATTGAGAAGGGAGATGAGGAGGAGGGCAAGAAGTCCTGTAAAAAAAGATTGGGGAAGCAAAAAGGTATAGAAGAGAGGATAGAGGTGGCTGTGGGGGCCTGGGTTGAAGGCCTTCAGAAGAATCAAGATGAGAAGACCTTCTCCCAATCCAAGGAAGAAGGTAAAGAGAAACTTGGATTGGGGACTTTCCAAAAAGAAACGGTCTTTAATGGTTTGGGCTATATAAAAGACCATCGGCCTTGAAAAGGTGAAAAGGCCGAATGTATTTCCAGAGAAGAGGTCCATTAGATACCCTAAGAAGAAAGAAAGAAGCCCACCCAAGATTGGAGGAAAAGAGAGGGCAAAGATAAGGATCAGAATCAAGACGATGTCCGGTCGGATCCTTTGGAGGATGGGTAAAGAGAGGAGGGTGCTCTGAAGGGTAATAAAAAGAATTCCAATGCTAAGAGGGAGGAGGATTCTTTTCATTTGGCTTTTGGGATACCCCCTTTGACTCCTTTCTTTTTCCTTTCCTCTTCTTCCTTAGGAAGGGATGGAATTTCTGTGATGATGAGCACCTCTTCCAGTTTAGTTAAATCCACACTGGGAACCAATTCTGCATATTGAAAAACTCCCTCCCCTGATTTTTCAACTTTTATGATCTCCCCAATCATCAAACCCTTTGGAAAACTTCCAGTCAATCCAGAGGTAACCACCCTATCTCCTACCCGGACCTCCTCGCTTCGGCGAAGGTATTTCAACTGACATTGATTTTCGCCCAATCCTTCCACAATGGCCTTTGCCCTTGTCCTCTGGGTGAGGGCATCGATGGCGCTATTGTAGTCGGTGATGAGGAGAACCGTCGAGTAGTTGGGAGAGGTCTTTAGGATTTGGCCGACCACCCCTTGGGAGGCCACCACTGCCATTCCTTTTTTCACTCCATCCCTCTCCCCCCGATTTAGGGTGATACTCTTAAACCATGAAGAGGGGTCTTTCCCGATCACCTGTGCAGGGATAGAGGAGGGGAAATTTTTTTCACGGAACTGAAGGAGGGAATGAAGTCGTCCACTGGCCAATACCTCTTCCCGCAAGCGATTGTTTTCCTTTTCAAGTTCGGCTACCTTCTGCTTAAGGTTCAAATTCTCTCTCTGAAGGTTGACTAAAAAGAGGTAGTGTTGGAAAACCCCATGAACGGTTTTGATGACTAGGGTGGAGGCTCTCTGAACAGGGGAGCAGAGTTCCATGAGAAGGGCATCTAAAAAATCGACTCCCTTTTTTTCTCTCACCCTGAGTGAGGTGAGGATCAGAGCAAAGATCAAAAGAAGGATGATAAAGGTTAGGATGGAATACCTTCGATAAAGGAAGAGATTCCTAATCCTCATGGAGTTTCAGTATTGGACCGTTACGGTATGGAGTAAGGTTTCGTCGTCAAGAACCTTCCCTGCCCCCAACACAATGGCAGAGAGAGGATCATCCACTATGGTAATGGGAAGGCTGGTTACCTCCCGGAGGAGGACATCGAGGTTCTTCAAAAGGGCTCCTCCACCAACCAGCACAATGCCTTTGTCTACGATATCCGCTGCCAGTTCTGGAGGGGTTCCCTCCAGGGTGATCCGGACGGTATCGATGATCATGTTGATCGATTCGGCCAATGCTTCTCGGACCTCTTCGCTGTTAATCTCAAGGGTCTTCGGAATCCCGGTCACCAAATCCCTCCCTTTCACCTCGATGCTCTGAGGATTTTCCTCGGGATAGGCAGTCCCGATATTGATTTTGATCAATTCAGCAGTCCGTTCTCCAATCAGGAGATTATACTTCCTTTTAACATATTGAACGATGGCTTCATCCATCTTGTCCCCGGCTACCCGGATGGATTGACTGGTCACAATTCCAGAGAGGGAGATGACCGCTACCTCTGTGGTCCCTCCTCCAATATCAACGATCATGTTCCCAGAGGCTTCGGTGATCGGTAGACCAGCCCCAATGGCTGCAGCCATAGGTTCTTCGATCAGGTAGATCTCCCTTGCTCCCGCAGATTGTGCGGATTCTCGAACCGCCCTTTTCTCTACAGGGGTGATGCCAGAAGGGACGGAAATGACCACGCGGGGGCGAATCAATGTCTTTCGATTGTGAACCTTGGTGATGAAATAGCGAAGCATCTCTCCAGTGATTTCAAAATCTGCAATCACCCCATCCTTCATCGGCCGGATGGCTAAGATGCTTCCTGGAGTTCGACCCAGCATCTCTTTGGCCTCCCGTCCTACAGCCAAGATCCGTTTTTCCCCTCTGGAGTCCCTCTGAATGGCCACCACAGAAGGTTCGGAAGAGACGATCCCCTTCCCCTTGACGTAAACCACGGTATTGGCCGTTCCCAAATCAATGGCTAAATCAATCGAAAAAAGACCCCATAATGCATCAAAAACCATCTGATTCCCTTATCGTTAAGAAAGATGCTTCTATCTTAACAAATCCCTTTTTATGAATCAAGAAAATTCATTCCTCAATAATCCTTTTCAGTTATGTTTTCATGGGTGACTCTGTCTTGGAGAATTCAGCCCCTGGAAATTGGTTTATGTAGGGTTGAACCCTTGAAATTCAGGGACAATTTAAGGTATCCGCTCTAAGATTTTCTCCAACATCCCTCTCGGTTTTATTCCCCCCGGAGGATGGATGGGTTTCCATCAAAGAGGTTCTTCCATGAGAAGCCCTCTTGTCTTTTCATGAAGGATTGGATAAGATTGGTGCTCAGGAAAGGAGTCCGTCCATGTTGAGGGTATTGAGAGAACATGCCAGCTCGTGGATCCTTCGTGGAATTCTGATTCTGGTCGCTGTCACCTTCATCTCTTGGGGAGGATTTTACTTACTCAGGGAGGATAAGCGTTCCTATGTGGCCAAGGTGGATGGGAAGATCATTAGCGAAAGGGAATATCACGAGCTTTATCAATCCGCTATTCGACAGTATCGGGAGGCCCTGGGTCCTTCTTTCTCTGAAAAATTTCTGGAGGAGATGCGACTGAAGGAGAAGGTTCTCGATCAGCTCATCGATAAGATTCTCATTCTCGAGGAGGCAAAACGGTTAAGGATTTCAGTGCCTGACGAGGAACTCCGAGAGGCCATCGAAAACTATCCTGCTTTTCAGGTGAATGGTCAATTTGATTCAAGACAGTATGAGCGATTTCTCCGTTTAAATCGGCTCACCGCAGAAGAGTTTGAACAGATGCAGAGAGAAAACCTCCTTTTTTCCAAGTTAGTCAATCTGATCAAATCGAACGGGGGAAGGGTATCTGACCCAGAACTTTTTGAAATCTATCTCTTTGAGAACGAACGGATTAACCTCAGCTTCCTCCAGGTTTCTCCAGAGGCATTTAAGAAAACAGTCACCGTCAATGAAATCGAGCTTAAGGACTACTTTCAGAAACATATGGAGGAGTTCAGGATTCCTACTTTTGCCCAGATACAATATCTCACTTTCCGCCCTTTTGATTTTGAGGGAAAGGTCCAGGTCTCCCCTGAAGAAATTAAGCGATACTATGATTCAAGGAAGGATCAATTCCTTACTCCTAAGCAGGTGAGGACAAGAGAGATATTGATCAAATTAGGAGGCCAGGAGCCCCCTGATCAGGTAGAGGAGAAGAGAAAGAAGGCAGAGGCGATCCTTGAAAAGGCCAAAAAGACGAAGGACTTTGCCTCCTTGGCCAGGCAGTACTCCGAATCCAATAGTGCTCCAAATGGAGGGGAGGTTGGATGGGTACAGAAAGGGACCATTGAAGAATCTCTTGAAAAAGTCCTTTTTTCCCTTAAACCTGGGGAGGTGGGTGGGGTTGCGAGAGGGTCTTCAGGATTCTTTATCTTTAAAGCGGAAGAGGTAAAAGAGGAGAGACAGAAACCCCTCGAGGAAGTAAGAGAGCAGATCCATCAACTCTTAAAGAAGGAGAAGGCAAAGTCCGCAGCGTCCCGTCAGGCAGAGGATGCCTTTTACTCCCTTTTTAGAAGTCGGGACCTGGAGAATTATGCCAAGGAAAAGGGTCTCCCGCTTAAGATGACCGGATTCTTTAAGGAAGGGGAGGAGGTGGCAGAGTTTGGGAAGAATCCAAATTTCCATTCCAGTGTCTTTTCTCTAAAAGTTGGCGAAATTTCACCGGTCGTGACCATCCCACCCAATTTTTACCTTCTGAAGATGGTCAACAAAAAGGAGTCTCGGCTCCCTTCATTTGAGGAGGTGAAGGAGGAGGTTCAAAGAAAGGTGATGGAAATAAAGGCAGAAGAGAAAAGTCGCCAAGTGACTGAAGAACTCCTGGCCCTGATCCACAAAGGGAAATCCCTGATGGAGTTGGCTAAAGAAAGGGGAATTCAAGTTGAGGAGACTGGGCCGTTTGTGCGAAATGCTCCCATCATTCCCAAGATTGGACCCGCCAAAGATTCGATGGAGATCATTTCCTCCCTGACAGAAAAGAATCGTATCCCCCAAAAAGCGATACGAACCAAGGATGGATTCTTTATCGTGACTCTTTCGGATTTAGAACCTGCTGACCCAAACCGATTCCCTTCGGTCAAGAAGAATCTTGAAAGGAGGGTCCTTTATCAGAAGCAAGAAGAATTCTACCAGAATTGGCTCAAGGGTTTAAGAGCCAAAGCAAAGATTGAGATCAACCCAAAGATGCTTTGAGTGGAACTTTCCTTCCATCTCGATGGAAGTTGATGTTTAAAGGATTTTAAATCGAAAATTTGGAGAGAATCCTAATGTTTTTTATGGGTAGGGAGGGAGAGTTGTCTCCCTGACTCTGAATAGGGAATACCAAAATGTTGGTAAGCTAACTCCGTGGCCTTTCTCCCGTTCTGCATCCTTGCCACAAAGCCGATTTTAAGAAGGAAGGGCTCTACCATATCGACCAAGGTATCCGATTCCTCTTGCAGAGTAGCCGCGATTGCCTCAAGGCCCACCGGGCCCCCTTTATAATACCGGATGATCGTCTCAATGAATCTCCGGTCAAGGCTGGTGAGACCAATCTCGTCCACTCCTTCCAAAAGGAGTGCCTCATCGGCTATTTCCTTAGTAATCTTTCCCTGGCCACGGATTTCTGCATAATCCCTTACACGTTTAAGGAGACGATTTGAAATCCTGGGTGTCCCTCTGGATCTTTTTGCAATTTCTTCTGTTCCTTTCTCATCAATGGGTACCCCCAAAAGGGTTGCAGAACGTTTGACCACCTGACAGAGTTCATCCACCGTGTAAAAATCCAAATTCCTCAAGATTCCAAACCGCTCACGAAGAGGAGCAGATAAAAGTCCTGCCCGGGTGGTAGCCCCCACAAGGGTAAATCGTTCTAACCGATAACGGTGGCTTCTCGCATGGGCTCCTTTATCAAAGATAAAATCAATACAGAAATCCTCCATGGCAGGATAGAGAAACTCTTCGACCACCTTGGGCAGTCGGTGAACTTCATCAATAAACAGGACATCCCCTCTCTCCAGATGCGTAAGGATGCTAATGAGATCTCCTCCCTTTTCAATGGCCGGTCCAGAGGAGGTGACAATGCGAACTCCTAATTCGTTAGCAATAATATGGGCAAGAGTGGTTTTCCCCAAACCAGGTGGGGAATGGAAAAGAATGTGGTCCAGAGGCTCCCCCCTTTTTTTAGCCGCCTGAATGGCAATCTCCAGGGTTTCGACCACCTGTTTTTGACCAATATAGTCAGAGAGCTTTCGGGGTCTGAGGTCCAGATAATCTTCAACTCCTGTCAGGATATCCTCTGATTTCTTCTCTGGATCAGGCCTTTTGCCTTCTTCGGGTTTCTTCATACATTCTCCTTTGGAGGAGGATGCTTTTGTCCTCGATAGACCTCTTCAAATAACTCTTCGGGAGTAGAAATATTTGGATTCCTCGCCATCGCCTCTCTTACCAACCTCTGGGCTTCACCTAATTTATGTCCAAGGTCTTTGACCAGAACCTCCTCTACCTGTTTCTTAAAATCCACCACCTCCACCTCGACAGGGATTTGGTCTTCCCTCATCAGGGCGAACTTACCCACCTTCCCATGAAGGGTAGCAATGATCTTATCCGCGGTTCTCTTTCCAATCCCCTTCAGGCTTTCCAGGACTTTGGAATCCCTCTCCTCAATCGCCTTAGCAATCTTGGGGATGGGTAGGACAAGGGCCTTTGCTGCAGTGGGAGGGCCAATATCCTCGACGGTAATAAACTTTTCAAAGAACTCCTTTTCTGGTTCATAGTTGAACCCGATGAGCAAAGGTTTGGGTTGCCTCTCGGTCTGATGGTAATAGATATAAAGTTTGACCATCTCTCCGTCCTCGCCTGCCTTTTTCGAGTTAAACGTCTTCCTCACAATGGAAGGGAGCAGAATCTCATATCCTACCCCGTTGGTAAAGACGACCACCCGGTCCTCTTCTTTTTTTAGCAGCTTCCCCTCAATGTAACGGATCATCTTCTCTCTCAATGGAGGATGGTGATTAGGGTTGGTGTTTGTAAACAAGCTCTATTCTCTTTCACCATTCCTCTCACCAATGGAACTTCTCATTTCGAGAAAGTCCGGTTAAGGCCAGTGCCAGGGCATCTCCGGCATGGGCAGAGGAAAGGGGCTCTTCCATCCGGAGGATCTTCTGAATGGCTCTTTTTACCTGATCCTTATGCGCTCTCCCACTTCCGGTCAGGGCACTCTTCACCTCTGTGGGTTTGACCTCAACGACAGGAATTCCTAGCTGTTGGGCCAAAAGATAGATCACTCCTCGAACTTCTCCCAACTGGATCGCTGCCTTTGGATACTGCTTTAATACGAAGACCTCTTCCATGACCAGGAGATCGGGTTCCCATTTTTCAAGAAGTTTTCTTAATTCTTCATAGATGGTTTTTAAACGAAAGGCCACAGGACAATGGGCTTCTGTTCGAATCGTTCCCCAGTCACGAGCCCTCCCCCCTCGGGAGAGAATCTCTACGATCCCAAACCCTGTCATGGCCAAACCCGGATCAATCCCAATGGCTTTCACCTTCGAAACCTGAATATAAAAAAGCCACCCCTTCACCATGAATCTGAGGTGGCTTTTCCGATGGAAAAAGTTTCTTTTTAGGCACTGAGTTTTTCCATCTCTTCATCAGCGATATCAAAGTTGGCATAGACTTTCTGGACATCGTCAGAATCTTCCAGACCCTCCATCAGTTTCAACATCTGTTCTGCTTCTTTTCCGGTCAGTTTGACGGTGGATTGAGGGACCATGGTCACTTCGGCATAGTTCAGCTTAAAACCGGTTTCTTCGAGAGCCTTTCTCACCCCCTCGAAATTTTGAGGAGAGCTCGTTACTTCAAACTCCTTGCCAGCATCTTTCACATCAAGTGCACCTGCATCCAATGCTACTTCAATCAAACGATCTTCATCGACACTGGTCTTGTCGACCAGGATTAATCCCTTTTTTTCAAACATCCAGGAGACACAACCTGATTCCCCAAGGCTTCCATTATGTTTGGAAAAGATGTGTCTTACATCTGCGACTGTCCGGTTTTTATTATCGGTCATCACCTCCAACATCATGGCCACCCCTCCAGGGCCATAACCTTCGTAGACCAATTCTTCGTAGTTCACCCCTTCCAGTTCCCCTGTCCCTTTCTTGATCGCCCTCTCGATATTCTCTTTAGGCATGTTCTCCGCCTTGGCCAAATTTACAGCGGTGCGGAGTCTGGGGTTGGCATTGATATCCCCTCCTCCTAAACGGGCTGCCACCATAATCTCTTTAATAATTTTGGTGAAAATTTTCCCCCGTTTAGCATCTGCCGCCCCTTTCTTTCGTTTAATTGTGCTCCACTTTGAATGGCCCGACATCGCTATATTTCCGTTAATTTATAAAAATGATTTAACACGAAATTTTGGAAATGAAAATATAATATTTCCCCTTGAAAATCAAGGTGGGTAAGGTTGTTGACCCGACCGACATGGTGGGCGCTACTGGATTTGAACCAGTGACCTCCTGCGTGTGAAGCAGGCGTTCTCCCCCTGAACTAAGCGCCCAATTTACCCTTCATTTTATAAGACCTTTTGAAAAAGTCAACCTTCGCGCATTAAAATGAAGAAACTCACGGCTTCAGCCTTGATGGATCAATCCTGAAAGGTTGAGTGAAGCGATTTCGATTCAATTAGCCCAAGTACCTTTCCAGCATCATCCACTGAAGGGTGTCGATCAACCTCTTCGCCCCCCTTTCCCTTTGTAAGGCCCTTATCCCACAGATAATACAGACAGAGAGCGAATCCGATTTCTCCATGGGCTTTACATTCTTCATCGAGGGGTTTGTGAGTAATCTTACCCTCAGATTTTTGACAAATCTATAGAGGTCAAGAAAAACGGGGAAAAGGGGATTATCTTCTTTCTTCCCAGAGGGAGGGGAAAGATTTTTTCTAATCCCTTTTTCTAAGGCATCTGACCAGGATTCCAGCCGTTTCGACTCCACCTCTTCTCTTAACACCTTTAGGATATCGGTGTGTTCAATATTCCATTGAACCAGTTCGTCCATGAGTTCATCATAGGTTCTTGTTTCAATCGGGGTAGGGGGTTCAGGTCCTCCCCTCTGTCCGCCTTTTATAAGATTTAAGATTCCCAAAAGAGTCCCCTTTCATAAGGAATCAAATCTATTTTATCAGAACTAAGAAAAGTGTCAACCTATTTAATCCTTTTCCACCTCACAGAGCAGGGCCTTAAAAACCGGAAAGCCTGAGATAGAATCTCGGTTCTCAGGGTCGGTCAGTTCATTCACATTGGCCTCTCTCCATTCCTTGGGTTGAAGGGGCCCTCCTCCCCCCATGTTTGCTTCGATCACCCCTTTTATGATCCTTGGGGTCACCTTTGCATAGAAGGGAACCCTTCCTCTTTTGGTTTTTACCCAAACCCTCTCTCCATTCTGAATCCCCCTGGCTTCCGCATCCTCAGGGTGGATGAGGATGTTGGGTTTGTCTTGAAGTTTAAGAAGGCCTGGGATGTTAAGATGTTGGCTTCTAAAGGCAGATTGAATCCGTGTTCCAGTAGTAAGGATGAGGGGAAACTCGTTTGCCAATTCGGGAGAGGTAATGGGACCTTCAGTAGGTTCTTGATAGACTGGAAGGGGGTCATGGCCATACTTTTTTAAGAGATTGGAGGCGATTTCAAATTTTCCGGAGGGAGTCTCAAAACCGGGTTTTCCATCTTTCCGGAGAAGACCCATTTTATACTTTTCGTAGACCATTGGAGGAGGAGGAAGGGGGATCCCTTCAGGAGTTGACTTTAAATTTTCGAGTAGATCTGGAGCCTCTTTAAACACAAACTCTAACATCGCCTCTTCGGATTGAGGGTAACGATCTCCATAGCCTAACGCCTTTGCCAAACCTGCTAAGATGAGGTAGTCATTCTTTGCCTCCCCTACAGGTGGAATCACTTTTGGCCGAAAAGAGATATGACCTGGATATCGCTTATAGGAAGTGATTTCGAACATCGTTGTGGCTGGAAGGATGATATCCGCATAATAAGCCTCATTGGTTAGAAACCGATCGATCACGATCAGGCAATCGAGGGATTCCAAAGAGCGCCTCCATAAATTGGGATCAGGAAAGGAGGTGATAATCGAACCTCCTAAAACAATCAAACCCTTTACAGGATAGGGGGTTCCACTGAGAATAGCCCTTGGAAGTTCCATAAAATGGCCGCTTCGATTCAGGTCACAGAAAAGGGGGTGACGATCTGAGCCTATGGCGGGTTTCCCCTTGGAAGGTTCAATTCTGTTTCGTTGAAGGGGAAGGGGTTGAGGCATCCAAAAAACCAGTCCTCCAGGTTTGTCAAAGTTTCCACTGAGCCCCCAGAGGGTCAGAATGGCTCGAATGTTCTGAACCCCACTATTGGTATATTCGAGTCCGGTATGGAGGAGGAGTGTGGTTTTCAATCTCGATAAATCGCCTGCCAACTTTTCAATCTTTTCACTTTTTATCCAAGTAATCTTCTCCACCTCCGTGGGTGAAAACCCTTTTACATACTCTCTAAACTCTTCAAATCCGTAGGTCCAATCATCGACAAACGTTGAATCCCAAACACCTTGGGTCAAGATCACTTGGGCCAATCCAAGGGCCAATGCCCCATCGGTTCCAGGCCGAATCCCAATCCACTCATTCGCCTTCTCTGCGGTATAGGATTTAAGGGGATCGATCACAATGACTTTTACCCCTCTCCGCTTCGCCTTCAAAATCTCTCTTAAATTGATCGGAGGGGAATCGGTGGCAGGATTTGACCCCCAAACGATGATCTGTTCACAATGGCCAAAATCTGGAAAGAGCCGATCGAATGAAGCTCCAAATGTGGCCATCGGTGCCAGAACCCGATGGGCATTATTGCAAAGGGAACTACAACTGAAGGTATTAGGAGAACCTAAGGGGAAGAGAAGGTTGTAACAGATCCGATCTTGTCCTCCGACGGCAAATAGGTCTCGGAGGGATTCTTCAAACCCTCCTCTCCCTGAATAAATCGCCATCGCTTCTGGCCCATACTCCCTGGCCACCTTCTTAATGAGACGGGCAGAAGTCTCAAATGCTTCTTCCCAAGAGATTCTCTCCCACTGTCCTTCTCCACGCTTCCCCGCCCTTTTCATTGGATATTGAATTCGATCCTTGGAATAGATAATCTCCTCAGAATGAACCCCCCTTGTGCAAACGATCCCAAGGGGATGTCCTTCCATTGGTTTTATCTGGCGAAGTCGATCCCCCTCCATCCAGATCGTGACACCGCAACCTGACGGACAAATTCCACAAAGTCCTTGTTTTATTCTTTTTTCGGCCACTCTCTATCTCCTGGCAATAATATTTTTTTCTAAATTGAGCGATTTTTCATAAAAACCTTCCTGAGATGTGTCATTCCAACCACCCAAGAGGTCCGGGGCAATCCGACAAAGTCGTTGCGAGCGAAGCGTGGCAATCTCCTGAATAACTTCGCCTTTGCTTCGCAATAACATCCAAGAATCGTTTCATTTAGATTCTTACACTTTAAATCTGAGAATTTCCTTCTAACATTTTATGCCCCTCACCCTCTCCCTCTCCCCAGTGGGAGAGGGGAAGGGTGAGGGGGAATTTCAAATATTTTTGGTTAGGCTTTTATAACAGGTTATTTTTCAAAACGCTATGTTAGATAAACCGACGTTGGGAAAAAGATTGACAAGGGAGACCTTCCGAATATAATACGAATAAGGTGGAAGGATGAATATTTCTAACTTCCTCGTTGAAAGTGCAGCCCGTAGGCCAAACCACCCTGCCATTCGGTTTTTAGGACAAACGCTCACCTATGAAGAATTCAATCGAAAGGTCGACCGTTTATCCCATGGACTTGTTCACATAGGCCTTCGACCAAAAGATATCTGTGTATTGATGATGCCCAATTCTATAAACTGGGCTCTCGTTTACTATGCATTGGCAAAAATTGGGGCAGTGGTCCTTCCAGTCAACTTCCTCTATCGAGTAGGAGAACTGGAGTATATTTTCAAGGACTCTGGCGCAAGGGCCTTTATTGGACATAAGGACTATTTAGACCACCCTCGCCAGGTGATGGCCCATCTCCCCAAAATGGACATCCGGATTGCTCAAGGGGTTTCCCCTGGCCAGGAATTCATCCCTCTCGAAGAACTCTTTTTGGAGGAAGGGATATTTCATCCTTATTCAACCCGAGAGGACGACACCTGGGCAATCATCTATACCAGTGGCACGACTGGCCATCCTAAGGGAGCGATGCTCACCCATTCCAATTTAATCAGCAATGCCATGACGGTAGGAAATATGCGCACCACGGATCCCCATGATGTGGTCTTAGGCGTTCTTCCCCTTTATCACATCTATGGTCAGACGAGTGCCTTCAATTCTTCTATCTACCTGGGCCTAACCATCCGACTGTTTCCCCATTTCGATGCGGAAGAGCTGTTTTCTGCAATTGAACAAGAAGAGAGTTCAATTCTGATCGCTGTCCCCACTATTTTTAACCGCCTGGTGGAGTTAGCCAATGCCCGCCCACCCAAGCGATCTGGACTGAGATTTTGCATCTCAGGTGGGGCCTCTCTTCCGGTGGAAGTGCTTCGTCGATTTGAGGATCGCTTCCACACCACGATCTATGAAGGCTATGGGCTCACTGAATGTTCCCCTGTCTGTGTAGAAAATCCTTTCGGTCGCCCAACCCGTCCAGGCTCTATTGGGCTTCCCATTCCTGGATTTGAGGCCCGTATTGTCAATGATCGGGATGAAGATGTTCCAATCGGCGAAGTCGGGGAGCTGATTATTCGAGGGCCTGGGGTGATGAAGGGATACCTCAACCAACCGGAGGCCACCGAGGAAACGCTTCGAGGAGGATGGCTCCATACCGGTGACTTGGCCCGGATGGATGAAGATCGATATATCTATATTGTCGATCGAAAAAAAGAGATGATCATCCGCGGAGGCTATAATGTCTATCCTCGAGAGATTGAGGAAATCCTTTATACCCATCCAGAGGTGCTTGAAGCGGCTGTGGTGGGGGTGCCTCATCCTGACTTAGGAGAGGAGGTGGCAGCGGTGATTGTACTCCGTGAGGGAGCCCGAGTTACACAAGAGGAGTTGAAACAATTCGTCAAAGAGCGGGTTGCCCCCTACAAATATCCAAGAAAAATCCAGTTTGTGAAAGAGCTTCCTAAAAGCCATACTGGAAAGGTCCTCAAACGCTCCATCCGATTGGAGTGACGAAGCCTTCTGTTCCAGGATCACCCTTTAAAAAATAGGTTCCATCGAAAACCCTTGAGGGGTGTCATGAGGGGTCGAATGGATTACTTGATCATTCGGCTGGGAATCCATAGAGCCAATTCAGGGAAGAGGATGACAATGACTAAACCAATGGCTTGGAGAATCACAAAGGGTGTAATGGAACGGTAGATCTCACTCATGGTCGTGCCTTCCGGGGCGATCGCCTTCATATAGAAGAGGTTAAAACCAAACGGGGGTGTGAGATAGGCCATCTCCATATTTACACAGAAAAGCACACCAAACCATAGCGGGTCGAACCCCAATTCTTGGACAATGGGAAGAAAGGCAGGGGTGCAGATCATGATGATGCCTGCAGGATCGAGAATGCATCCGAGGATAAAGAAGGTTAACTGCATGGTGGCCAAGATCACATATCGTCCACCTGGTATGCCCATCATCAGACGAGTAAGGAGAAGACCCGCTCCGGAGGCTTGGTAGATAGCGGTAAAACAGTATGCTCCAATCAATATCCAGATGATCATGCCACTCAGTCTGGCAGTTCGAAGGACCGATTCTTTTAACAACCCCCAATTCAACTTTCGATATACTGCCGCAGAGAGGATGGCTCCGAAAACGCCAAGGGCGGCCGCCTCGGAAGGGGTACAGACGCCAAAGTAGATTCCTCCAAGGACCAAAACGATGATCAAAATTGGAAGGGCGACCGCTTTCAGAGATGAGAGTTTCTCGTGCCAGTTGGCTCTCTCCTCAATAGGAAGGGGGGGACCGAGTTTTGGATTTCTCCAACATCGTATCCCAATGTAACTAATGAAGAGCCCAGAAAGAACTAAACCTGGAAGAATGCCTCCCATAAATAGCCCACCGATGGAGACACCGGTCAACGTCCCATAAAGGATGAAGATGACGCTGGGCGGAATAAGGATGCCCAGCGCTCCTCCTGCGGAGATGGAGCCCATCACTATCTTTTTCTCATAATTTCGTTTCAGCATCTGTGGCATAGCGATGATTCCCATCGAGACTGTGGCCGCTCCACTGATTCCAGCCATTGCGGCAAAGATGGTACAGATGATCACTGTTCCAATGGCAAGCCCTCCGCCCAAGGGCCCTAACCAGTTATGCATCATTTGATATAAGTCTTCAGCCACCCCAGACCTTTCCAAAATCATGGCCATTAGAACGAATAAAGGAATGGAGACGAGAGTAAATTTGCCCATCGCTGCAAAACCTTGTGAGGAAGCGATCATAAAACCAGAAGGTCCCCAGAGGATGAGACACCCAATCATCCCAACCCCACCCAGAACAAAGGCAAGAGGAAGCCCTAATGCCAGATAGAGAAAGAGGCAACCAAAAAGAATCAGGGTAACCAGAAGCGTTGTCTCAATCAATTTTTCTTCCTGTGACAAAGGTGTAAATATTTCGAATGTATCCGGCTAACCCTTGGAGAAAGAGAAGGGAGCCTCCCACTGCCAAAGAGAGTTTAACAGGATAGATGGGACAACCAAAAGCAGTCGATTCGCTCTCTCGAATCATCAAGGACTCAATTCCTCGTATCCAACCCGTCCAAGCGAGCGCTCCGCACCAGAGAAAGAAAATTAACCAACTAAACGAGTTCACTCCTGCCCTTGCCCTTGGTGAAAACCGTGAATAGAGGATATCCACGTTGACATGCCCTCCTGTCACTAGGGTATAAGCCCCTAAGAGAGCGACGTATATCCCATAAAGTGCCAGAGAGATTTCAAAAGCCCATGTGGTCGGTTTGCCAAATATGTACCGTGCAGTAATTTCAAAAAGAATGACCCCTGTCATAAAGAGAATCAAAAAACTAACCAGCCTTCCTGTCCATTCACTCATCCGATCTATGACTTTGAGCGCTTTTTTCATTCTAAGGACCCATGGGAAGGGGAGGGGGAAGCCCCCTTTCCTTCCCCTCTTTAATCGATGTATCCCAGCTCTTTAAGAAATTCCTTCATTTTCCCAACCCATTCTGCATTGGTGGGTGACAGAGTGGCTGTCTCATCCCATATTTTAATTGCGGCCTGCTGCAACATTCTTTGGGCTTCTCGGTCCAGCCAGGAGACCTGAACTCCAAATTTTTTCTTCATCGTTTCAAGCGCTCGGACCTCTTCTTGAACATACTCATTACTTCGTCTCCAGCAACGCTCTCTGAAAGCGAGATGGACTAATTTCTGAAGGTCTGCTGGCAGTTCATCCCAAGCCTTTTTACTGACCATAATAAGGTCCGTAGCCGAGTAAGCCAGGTTTGGTTGAATATAATATTTTGCAGGTTCACATAACTTCATGGTGAGGGCCCCTGCCGCTGCACCCCAGTGGGCTGCGTCGATTACCCCTGTGGAAAGAGCAGTATAGATTTCCTCCCCTGGAACAAGCACCGAAGACATTCCGACCATCTTAAGCATATCCGCAATTTTTCCAGAGGATCTCACTTTCAATCCTTTCAGGTCCGCCATGGTTTTAACCGGTTTTTTACAGAGCATTGCCGTGGGAAAGATCTTTTCTGTCCAATACATGATCCCTTTTCCGAGATGCTCCTTTCTCAAGGCCTCTTCAAACCCCATGTGGAAATGGAAGTATTCGGCCTCCCACAATTCCCTAAAAGCCAATGGGCATTGCCCTGCCACAGCGCTCAAGGGGACGTGGCTAATCCAATAGGTACTTCCTGTTCCTCCCTGAATCGTATTTTTTGCCCAAGCATCAAAAAGGTCCTTTGTGGGGACAAACGTGGCTGCTGGATGAACCTCAATCACCAATTGTCCCTCTGTAAGGGCTTTGATCTCTACCTCCATGAATTTTTTAAATGGGGCATAGGAGGCGCTTGCAGCAGGCCAATGGGTTTGAAACCTCCATTTAAAAACCTTCCCTTCTGCAGGTTCCCCAAGAACTAAAATAAAAATAGCGAAACACATTAAAAGTGCCACTGAACCTAAGCCTCTACACTTCGTTAACTTTTCCATCGTTTTCCTCCTTTCTCTGCTTTTTAGGGTTAATTAATAATAAACAAAAATTTTTGTCAACTTAAAAATATTACAAAAATGATTGACAACCTCCTGCTAAATAAGGTATTAGTTAGTCACTATCTTAGCAGATTTGAAGAATTCTAAATCGACCTCAGAACTGATCTCTCGATTAAAGAAATTCTTTTATGGATATTAAGCGAAACTATTACGAGGATATTGAACTTTTTAAAAGCAATACGATACTGGTCTGCTCCATTCTATTTCTCATTTTTTTAGCCATTCTTCCTTGGCTCATCACCACATATCACCCCTTAGGAATGTCCATCTATATAGTCAATCTCATTGCGGTTCACTCCTTGGTAGGCATCGGTTTAAACATTTTGGTGGGTTATACGGGTCAGATCTCCTTGGGACATGCAGGTTTTTTTGCCATCGGAGCCTTCACCACTGTTATCCTTATTTTGAGGTGGAGCGTCCCCCTGTGGATTGCCCTTCCCATTGCTGGGTTTGTTTCATCTTTCTTTGGGTTTATTTTGGGCCTCCCAGCCCTTCGTTTGAAGGGACCCTATCTTGCCATTGCCACCCTTGGTTTCGGAATGACCATCACCACGATTATTAAGCATATGGAGTTTTTTGGAGGGAGGATGGGACTTCAGGCCCCTAAACTTTATCTTTTCGGTGTTCCAATGAAGGATATTCACTACTACTACACGATTATTGTGATTGCAGTGTTGATGACGATTGGTGCGGTAAAATTGATTAAAACGAGAGTAGGACGGGCATTCATCGCCATTCGAGATAGCGACATCGCCGCAGAGGCCATGGGGGTGAACCTGACCTATTATAAAACTCTCGCTTTTGCGGTAAGTGCCTTTTATACAGGAGTGGCAGGAGGTCTTTACGCTTTTATTCTCGGATTTATCAATCCGGAGAGTTTCCATCTGATCATGTCCATCACCTTTCTGGCCATGGTCGTCGTGGGAGGGTTAGGGTCTATCATGGGTTCTATTGCCGGAGCCGCTTTGATGACCTTCCTCGACATTAAACTCCAGGTGATCCAAGACATCCCAGCGGTCGGTCCGGCATTGGTCACCTTTTCACAGAAATATATGAGCGTAGCAGGCATTTCGAATGTCGCGGTCATCGTCTATGGATTGATTATGATCTTGATCGTTCTTTTTGAACCCTTAGGAATTTTTGGATTCTGGATACGAACCAAAAAGTACTGGAAGACCTGGCCTTTTTAAAAGGCCCAAAAGATTCAGAGGATTCAGAAGATTCAAAGGATGAAAAGACTAAGACCAGAAAAAGGGTATCGAAAGCTGATTGTGTGGCAGAACGCTCATAATTTTGTCCTCGAGATGTATCGGGTAACCCTGACCTTTCCCAAAGAAGAGATGTTTGGACTTGTTTCTCAGTTAAAACGAGCAGTGGTATCCATAGGAGCGAATATCGTTGAGGGACAAGCCCAGAATACAAAGTCACAGTATCTGCAATTTTTAAATCATTCCAATGGCTCATTGTCTGAAGTGGAATATTATTTGGAATTGGCACGGGATTGGGGGTATATTTCTCCAAATCTTTATGAGAAGCTCGAAAATCAAAGAAGGGAGATTGGTTTTCTTCTATTTCAATTGATTAACTCATTGAGGAGAACACAAAGGACCCTCTGAGTCTTTTGAATCTTCTGAGTCCTCTGGATCATACCGGGAGAGTGGCATGTTTGGTCAACTGATTGTGAGTGGATTAGCCGTGGGGGCGTGCTATGCGCTTCTGGCGATCGCCATGGTCATTATTTATAAAACCTCTGAGGTACTCAACTTTGCTCAGGGGGAGATGGCTATGGTCAGTACCTTTGTGGCTTTCACCCTGCTGGACGCCTACCATGTTCCTTTCCACTGGGCAGCCCTCCTCACCTTTTTATTTGCCATCTTCTTAGGGATCTTCTTTGAGATCGTTTTCTTAAGACAGGCAAAAGATCCAACGGTCATAGGACTGATCATCATCACTCTTGGTTTTGAAATGATTCTGATGGGTTTTGCCGGCTGGAAATGGGGTCCAGACCAAAGGTCCCTTCCCTTTCCAATTTCTAGTGTAGAAACCTATTCGATAGGCGGACTCCTCATTAGCAAGATTAATTTCTGGACCATTTTCATTACCCTCATTCTGATGTTTGCCCTCTTTATCTTCTTCCGTTATACGAAGTTAGGAATTGCGATGAGGGCTACCCAACAGAATCCACTGGCTGCTCGGGTGATGGGCATCCGTACCAAATGGATCCTCTCCTTCACCTGGGCCCTCAGTTCCATTGTGGGAGCGGTTGCTGGAATGCTTATCGCCGCCCTTGGAGTCCTTGATCCTCCCATGATGATGGACCCCCTTCTCAAAGGGTTTGCCTCTGGGGTCTTAGGAGGGATGACCAGCCTTCCAGGGACTGCTGTGGGAGGGGCTATCTTGGGAATTATCGAAAATCTATTTGGGGGATATGTCTCCCTCGCATTCAAATCCGTTGTGGCTTTTGTTATTATTGTCTTAATGTTATGCATCAGGCCCAGTGGCCTTTTAGCCAAACATTATGTGAAAAAGGTTTAAGTTAAGAGTTAAGAATTTTGAGTTTAGAGTTAGGAGTTATGAATGGGTCAATAGTAATTCATCAGAAATCTAAGAAAGGAGGAAGAAAAATGTTTAAGAGAACTTTAATGATGATTGGACTGATGATGATAGTTTTCTTAACCGCAAATCCGAGCTTTGCCCAAAAAGTTCGTGGTGTGACAGACACCGAGGTTCTCATTGGGCAGTGGGGACCCCAGACCGGACCGGCTGCTCCCTGGGGGGCTGTGGCTCGAGGGACTGACCTCTTGGTCAAGATTATTAATGAAGAGGGTGGAATTCATGGGAGAAAGTTCAAATATTTCCTTCGTGACGATTCCTATCAGCCAGCAAAAACAAAGGCCATCGCTAAGGAATTTGTTGAACAGATCGGCGTCTTTGCAGTCGTGGGAGGAGTTGGCGTTGCGACAGGGATGACCGCTCGAGACTATTTGATGGAAAACAAGGTCCCTTGGTGTGGCCCTGTCACCGGCGTTTATGAGTGGATCACTCCGATTCAGAAATATCTCTTCGCCATTTACCCTCTCTATGACGACGAGGCGTTTAATCTGACAGGCTATCTTTATGAAAAATTAGGATACAAGAAGATCGCCATGTTCTATCAAAACGATGACTATGGAAAACAGGGCGTGATGGGAGTGGAACGATATCTCCTAAAACATAAGATCAAACTGGTTGAAAAAGTTTCAGCAGAAGTCACGGACCGAGACCTAAGCACCCATGCGCTCAAACTTAAGAATTCTGGAGCAGAGGCTGTGATCATGTGGACCATGCCCACGCACGCTGCTTTGATCTTGGCCGAAACCGCCAAGATTGGCTTCAAACCCCAATGGGCCACCAGCAATACCCTCTCTGATTCTGCCTTAATGATGCAGATCACAAAGGGGTTGTGGGTGGGGATGATCAATTCCTTCTTTGGGGAATTGCCCGATTCGAATCACCCCCTGATGGTGAAATATAGAGAATGGCATAAGAAATTGGCCCCTCAGGAAAGATGGGGGGTCTTCTATTATGCGGGGATTATCTTCGCGGAACCATTTTTTGAGGGGGTAAGAAGAGCCGGACGAAATTTAACCCCAGAAACCTGGATCAGTGCAATGGAAACATTGAAAAATTGGCAGGGAATTGGTCCACCCATTACCTATGGGCCACCTAAGACCCCTATGGATCGGCAAGGTGGAAAGCATGTGTTCTATGGAAAGGTCAAGCCGGATGGGAGCATTCAAAGACTGACGGACTGGATCCAGATCACGAAGTAGAAGTCTTTAGTCTGAGGGTTAAGGTTAAGAGGCCTTTTCCCATTCGACTGAAAACCAAACTGGCTTCGTGACCTTAACCCAAAGACTATTTTTGGGGTTTGAGTGCGGTAAACTGGCATAGAAAGCAATTCGAAAATGGACCCTATTCTTAAAATTGAAAACCTGACCATTGCCTTTGGGGGCATCCGAGCCCTGAACAATGTTAGTTTTGAAGTAGAAAAAGGAACTATCTATTCGATCATTGGACCCAATGGCGCAGGGAAGACCACCATCTTCAACTGCATCAGTGGAATTTACCAGCCCGATTCTGGAAAAATCTACTTCAAGGGAGAGGACATCACCTACTTAAAACCTTACCAGGTGGCTAAAAAGGGGATTGGTAGGACTTTCCAAAACATTGAACTCTTTTCTCACATGAGCACCATGGATAACCTTATGCTGGGTCGCCATCTTCATATGAAGACAGGAGTCTGGAGAGGGGCAACTTTCGTCTATAAAAACTCAAAGGCCGCCAGAGAGGAGATTGAGCATCGGAGGAAGGTTGAAGAGATCATCGACTTTTTAGATCTGCAGGCCGCAAGGAATCAGTTTGTCATCAATCTTCCCTATGGGACTCGGAAACTTGTAGAGCTCGGTCGAGCCCTGGCTCTGGAACCTGAACTTCTCTTACTAGACGAACCCTCCGCAGGAATGAATATGGAAGAGAAAGGGGATTTGATGTTTTCGATTCAGGATATCCGGGACGATCTCGGGATCACCGTCCTCCTCGTGGAACATGATATGAACCTGATCATGGATATCTCTGACCGGATCCTGGCCTTAAATTTTGGAGAAAGGATTGCGGAAGGATTCCCCGAGGAGATTCAGAAGCACCCAGAAGTGCTCAAGGCCTATTTAGGGGAGGAGGAGGCTGCTTAGAAATAAAGTTGGCGGATAAGGTTAAGGCAAAGATGCCAGTTTAGTTACGGGGTTGGGGTCCTGTCTTGCAACTGTCTCCCTTGAAAAACCGCTTTCTCACCCCAAACTTTGTGGATAAAAAATGCTTAAAGTAAAAAATATCGAGACTTTCTATGGATTGATCATGGCAATCAGGGGGGTCTCCCTTGAAGTCCAGGAAGGTCAGATTGTGGCCATCCTTGGAGCCAATGGGGCAGGCAAGACCACCATCCTGAAAACCATCATGGGACTCCTTGAGGACCAACCAGATAAAGGGACCATCGAGTTTCTTGGGAAAAGGATTGATGGAAAGGATGCTGAGGAGATCGTTCACCTGGGAATCTCTTATGTTCCAGAAGGAAGAGAGGTCTTTCCCGAGCTGAGCGTGGATGAAAACTTGAAGATGGGGGCCTATACCCGAAGGGATAAGAAAGGGATCAAGGAAGATTATGATCGGGTGATCAGCCATTTTCCGGTCCTTTCACAAAGAAAGGATCAGTGGGCTGGTACCTTAAGCGGAGGAGAACAGCAGATGCTGGCCATTGGACGGGCCCTGATGGCCAGGCCAAAACTTCTGATGATGGATGAACCCTCTCTGGGGCTCTCTCCGATCCTCGTCAAGGAGATTTTTAGCATCATCAAAACGATCAATTCTGAAGGGACGACCATCCTTCTCGTGGAGCAGAATGCTAAAATGGCCCTGAAGATTTCGGATTATGGATTTGTATTAGAGAATGGAAGGATTGTGGCCGCCAATACCCCCCAAATCCTCATGGAGGATGAGGATGTGAAGGAGTTCTATCTGGGGATTCGATCCGAGGAATCTGTAAAAGGATACCAGAGGTGGAAGAAAAAGAAGCGGTGGAGGTAAAAAGAAAAAAGATAGAGACGATTGATCCTAATCTGTTCCTGAACGGTACATCTTCTCGATAATATCCTTATAGGTCTCGTTGATGAACTTCCGTTTCACTTTCATGGTGGGGGTAACCTCGCCATCCTCCTCATAAAGTTTTTTAGGAATAATGGTAAATTTTTTGATCTGCTCCACCTGAGCAAGCGTTTTGTTCACCTTGTCCACTTCCTTCTGGATCAACTGTTTAATCTCTGGAGCCTGGGTGAGGCTGGCATAGGTTCCAAACTGGATTTTGTGATCCTGGGCATATTTGATCACATTTTCCTCATCAATGGCAATTAAAGCGACCAGGTATTTCCGACGGTCTCCAATGACAATCGCATCATTGATGTAAGGACTGAATTTCAACTGATTCTCAATATTCTGAGGGGCAATATTTTTCCCTCCTGCGGTAATGATCAAATCCTTCTTTCGGTCTGTAATCTTCAAAAAACCATCCTCGTCCAATTCTCCCACATCTCCGGAATGAAGCCACCCATCTTTGAGCGTCTCTGAAGTGGCCTCCGGATTCTTAAAATAACCTTTGAAGACCCCAGGACTCTTTACTAAGATCTCTCCATCTGGAGCAATTTTTACTTCTACTCCTGGAAGGGGTCGGCCTACCCTTCCAATCTTCAGTTCTCCCTTCCGGCTGACCGTGGTCACTCCGGTCCCCTCTGTCTGGCCGTAACCTTCGATCAGGGGAAGGCCAATGGCATTGAAAAATTTCAGCACATCCGGTGAAATGGGGGCTGCTCCCGAGTAAGCCACTCTCACCCGGTCGAACCCCAACCGCTCTTTGAGTTTTCGAAAGACGGCGAGATAGGCGGCTCCGTAAGCCATTTTTAAATAGAAGGGGATGGGTTTAAAATTCAATTTCAACCCGGCATATTTCATTCCAATTCCCATACACGTGTTGAACACCATTCGTTTAAACCAGGTTGCATCGGACATCCGAATCATAATTCCGGAGGCATATTTTTCCCAGATTCGAGGGACTCCGTAGGTGACCGTAGGAGAGACCTCTTTCATATTATCCATGACGGTATCAGGGCTCTCGATGAAATTGACGACGGTTCCATAGCGGATATTAATCATCACCGTGAAGAGTTGTTCAAAGATATGGCAGAGGGGAAGGTAAGAGAGGGTTTCGTCTCCCTCCCTTATTGGATTGGCCTCAACCATTGCCTCACTCATGTAAAGAAGGTTGCTATGGGTGAGCATTGCCCCTTTGGGAGGCCCCGTGGTTCCGGAGGTATAAATGAGGACCGCGAGATCGTCAGGTTTTACCTCTCTCCACCGCTGATCAAAAAGACCTGGATTTTTTTCATCAAACTCTTTTCCTAATTTCACCAGGTCATCGAAACTCATCAGTAAAGGGTCCTTGTAACGTTTTAAGCCTTCCATCTCCATGACAATGACCTTTTCGAGATGAGGCGTATCCTTTCTGAATTTTAACGTCTTATCGAATTGTTCTTCATTCTCAGCAATGTAGAACCTCGACCCAGAGTTCTGGACAATATAGCCACATTGCTCCGCAGCATTGGTTGTGTAGATCCCTGTGGTTACCCCTCCTGCAGACATAATGCCAAAATCGGAATAGACCCATTCGGGTCTGTTCTCACTGATCACAGAGACGCACTCCCCTTTTTTTAGGCCAAGGCTAATCAGCCCCATGGCGACCTGCCTTACCTTTTCTCCGTATTGAGCCCAGGTCACATCATGCCAGATCCCATACTCCTTGTGCCTTAAGGCCACCCGATTGGGCTCTTCTTGAACATGTTTTTGAAAGTACGTGAGAAGGGTTTCGTCGGCCATTGCTTACACTCCTTTAACCCGTAATCTTGGGTTCCTAAAATTTTAGGTTTCGAATTTTAAGTTGGTTTATAGTTTCAAGTTTAGGGTTTAACTCTCTGATTCCGGATCTCCATTCCAGCTATTTTCCTTCTTCGCAGGGGAGGACCTTTCAAGCAACTCTATAAAAAGACTCATCGAATTCTGGTTTTCCTTCATACCTCTTCATGAAAAAACCAGCGGCCATGTCCATATTCTCAAAGAAAACTGGACTTACGTCAATCCCTGCTTGGCGGAGGCCATGATAGACCTCTTTGAGATCAGGAGGGCATCCCTTCACAGGAATCATTTCCTGGATATCGGGGCTCTCTTTATTGACCTGAACCATACATTGACCCAACAAAAGAGTCTTCTTCTTTCCGGGGGTGGGCTTCATCTTCTTGCCCGTAAGGATTTCCACTTCATCCCAGGGTTGACCCTTCCAGGCACTGGCAATGGCCATAAGAGTAATTGTCGTTAATCCCGAGCAGTAGGTACATATGGTTTCATCATAGTGACGAAATGAGAGGCCTTTTATCCCCATCTTCTCAAAGGCCTTGGGGAGGGTTCCATCCTCGGTGTAAGGGAAGGCATACTCATGATAGGAGGCGACGGTTTCCATCCTTTCCCCTACGATTTCTACATCGGAGAAATCTAAGGGTCTTCCAAAATCCTTGGCTGCATGAACCAGATGAGGAATCGTAGAGGGATCATACCCCAAGATCTTTGCCCCCACTTTGTCCGCAGAAAAGATATCTGAGGATCCGATGAGAAGATTGCTTCTTCTGAGTCTCCCCTCGAAAAAAGGCCCACGTTCAGCAGTATAGATTCCATCGATAAGGGTAAAAGAAGGCGGTAACTTGTTTGCCAAACGCGCTATCATATAATGCAAATCCCTTTCAGGTTGAGGACCGTGACATTTTTTTCGTGAGGGGATATCAATAAGACCTTTCAAATTCTTAATCCCAAGGCTGACGATCGCTTGGGCATGGGTTTTAAGCACTGGTAGGTTAACCACAAAATCACTCTGAAGAATATCTTCGTTGAAATTGAGTTCTACACCTGACCCCAGGTCTATCTTCTTAAATGGCCTTTCAAAAACATTGAAGATTTTTAATCCATATCGGTCCCTAAGAATATTATATCCGAGCGTCTCAAAGGCATGAGCCGGGGTCTCTTTGTCCTTTGGGTCGTAAGTGACAATCCCCTCCAAGAGGGTGATATCCTCAATCCCCCTTTCCTTGAGAAGAATGACCATATCCTCCACAACCCTCGAAGTCGTAATAACACCCCATTTGGGGAAAGGGGTCGTTCGAGTCCAGAAAACGATATTGGGTTTGATGAAGACCTTTGCTCGAGAGGGTAAATGGTCAAGCCCATGGGATAGCTCCACTGCCTGACGAACCGATTCTAAGGGTTTTTCATAGCGGACAATCGCAACAATCTGTTTTTCCACGGAAACCCCTTTTCCAAAAGATTAAAATCAACCTGATCCAACTAAATTTTATAGCCCATGAGGTTTAACAGTGTCAAACGAAATCTTTCCTTTTGGGTAACCCCTCAGTGATGTTTTCTTTAGTTGCTCGGTCCTGTAACTCAGCCCATGCCTGCGGCAGGCAGGTGAGGAACCCAAAGCAATATCGCCTTCTTAAATGAGATTGCCACGCACCCTTTGGGCGCTCGCAATAACCTTATGAAAAAAACGGTCGGTTTCTAAATCTAAATTTGGTTCAAATGACTCGCTTGACAGGTTCATTCCGATGAAATAGATTAATGATCATTCACCTGGATATTGGTGTTAAGAATTTATTGATCAAACATTAGCATCAAAGGAGTAAAACGTTATGTTCTATGAATTGAATGAGGAACAGAGGGTCTTCCAAAAGAAGGTTCAGGAGATCCTTGAGAGAGAGGTTAGCCCGCTGGTGGAAGAGTATGAACGAAAGGAGACCTTTCCAGTTCAACTCTACAAAGTCCTGGGGAAAGAACACCTCCTCTGCCTGAGGTGTCCAAAGCAATATGGAGGTCCAGGCCTTGATAAGATTTCAGAATGCATTGTGGTGGAGGAACTTAACAGGATCTGTGTGGGTATTGGCGCAGGTCTCATGGTCCATGGAGGTCTGGCCACAGATCCTATCCTTCATTTTGGTTCCGAGGAATTGAAGCAGAGGTATCTTGTCCCTGCCGCGCGTGGGGAAAAGATTGGCGCTTTTGCCCTCACGGAGCCGGATGCAGGGAGCGATGCCTCTGGCATTCGAACAACCGCTACCAGAGAGCGAGGGGGCTACCGGCTCAACGGAACCAAGACCTTCATCACCAATGGGACAATCTGCGATTTTGTGACGGTTGCCGCTTATACGAATCCTGAAAGGCGAGGCACGGGCATCAATCTCTTTGTCGTGGAACGAGAGGACTTGGGATTTTCTGTGATCAAAAAACTTAAAAAACTTGGAAATCATTCTTCCGATACCGCCGAGCTGGCCTTTGATGACTGTTATGTTCCCAAGGAGAGGATGCTTGGCCAAAGCGAAGGAGGAGGGCTAAGCCAGCTGGAGGAGACATTGAAATCTGGAAGGCTCACCTATGGAGCCAGGTGTACCGGTGTTGGACAGGCGGCGTTTGATGAAACCCTCTCTTACATCAAGAAGACTCAAAGGGAAGGACGACCCCTTTCAAAATCCCAGGCGATTCGATTCATCCTCGCCGAGATGGCCATGACGCTTGAGGCGATGCGATATATGACGTTTCGAGGCGCCTGGCTTTTTGATCAAGGCCTGGCTTCAATGAAAGATGCTTCCGTTGTTAAACTCTTTTGCAGTGAATCGGTTCAAGGGATCATTCAAAAAGCAGTGGCGATACAAAAAAATCATGGAATGAGAATGGACAATCCAGTCCAGAGGTTTCTCCGGGATGGTAGGCTCAGTAAGATTCCCGAGGGGACCTCAGAAATTCAACATCTGGTGATCGCTTCTACTCTTGGATTGTAGAGGCTATAAATTTGAGAAATGAATTAATGCAAAATGAGGGGAACCTATGAATTTTGAACTCACGGATGAACAAAAGGATATTCAGAAGGCGGCCAGGGAATTTGCCCAGGGAGAGTTCGATCCGGATCTGGCTCTGGAACTGGATCAGACAGGGGCATTCCCCGAATCCCTATGGAAGAAGGCCTCTCAATTAGGATTCATTGGAATTCACTATCCTGAGGAGTTTGGAGGCCAGGGGTTGGGTCTCTTCGAGGCGGTCTTGGTGATGGAAGCCTTTTGCAGGATCGATTCCGGAATTGGCTGTGCCTTGGGTATGGTAGATTGGGGATCGGAGGCCATCCTTAGGTTTGGTTCCAAAGAGCAAAAGGAGCGATTCCTCCTCCCTCTGGCCCAAGGAGTCAAACGGATGAGCATCGCCTTTGCTGAATCGGAAGACGATAGAGACCTTTCCTCTTTATCCACCATTTCAGAAAGAAAGGGAGAGCAATATTATGTTTGGGGAGAAAAACGGTTTGTTCCCAGTGCCTGCCACGCCGATTTCTTTCTCACCCTCTGTAAGGACCCTCAAGAGGAATGGCTGACCTTTGTCGTTGAGAGGGAAAACGAGGGCCTGGAAGTCATTCCGATGGAAAAGATGGGATTGAGGATGATTCCTTCAGGAGACCTTCGCCTGAGAGGGGTTTGGGTGCCTTTGAAAAATCGAATTGGAAATCCGGGAGAAGGGATGGTTCATGTCAACTACAGCCATCAGGTGATAGGAATCAGAAGTGCCTCCCAGGCGGTTGGGATTTCCCAGGGGGCCTTGGACCGAGCGGTGGAGCATTCCAAACAACGAGAGCAATTTGGGAGAAAACTTTCTCAGTTTCAGGCCATCCGCCATAAACTGGCAGAGATGGCTGTGAATGTCGAAGTTTCTCGCTGGCTTGTTTATCAGTGTGCGACCGAATATGACCAAGGAAAGTTGGACCTTACCTTTTTACAACTCACCCGATTAATAGTAATGAGAAATCTGCTGAAGGTGGTGGATGAAGCCCTCCAGATCTTTGGCGGTTACGGATATATGGCAGAACAGGCTATTGAACATTATTTCAGAGATGCCTGGGAAGTGAGCGTTTCCCTGGGAAACGAAGAGGAGTTAAGGGATACCATCGCCGAGCAAATTTTAGGATAGCCAGGGAAGGTTTTTATAAAGGAAAGAACTCTTTTCAGCCCTTTCAGGAGTCTCCAAATTGAGATCTCTGAAAAAGTCATCCATAGTCTGGGAGGTGGGGTTCCAAATCCTTCGAATGCGGGCGTTTACAATTTTATTTGTTAACAATCCAACCCATGAAAATTCAATCCTATTGAGGAATTAGGTTTGAGTGCTAAGACATTTAGAGGTATCCGCTCATCCGACAGAATCGGATCCGCCTCTGGCGGAAAGGCTTTTTCACCCCACCTCCCAGTCCAAAAAATCCTTTTTAAATACTTTTTCAGAGGTCTCAAATTTTTTCCTTGACAAGCCTAAAGTCGATCGTATAGATTAATGGTCATTCATTAATAAATATAATTTACCCATCCGAATCTTGAACGAATGCCTCCTTCCAAAAGGACGATATCAAAAAGGATCAGGGAATGCCAAAACACAGATTAAGACCTGGCTCTCAGAGGAGGAAAATGCTCAACATAGCCAGGAGGCTATTCTGGGAGAAGGGTTACGGGGCTACCAGTATGAGCGATATTGGGGAGTCCTATGGGTGCAGGCCAGCCAATATCTATAACTTCTTTTCGGATAAAGAACAGATTCTTTTCGAGGTCCTTCGCGAGGAGATGGAACAGATCATTCATCCCATCAAGCACCTGGAGGAGGATACCCAGGCCAACCCCATTGAGCAGTTGAGGTATATCATCGAATGCCATCTTAAGGTGACGTTGAGTTATCGGAGATCAGCCAGGTTGCTTTTTGATGTGGCCCTGGACAATCTCTCCCCAGATAAACGAAAGCAAATTATTGACCTTCGGGATACCTATGACCGGATCATTCGAAAGGTCATTCGGAGGGGGATCGAGCAGGGGTATTGGCCTGAGGTGGATGTGAAACTGGCTGGGTTTATGATTGCCTCCATGATCACCCGCACCCGAATCTGGTTTCACCCCCAAAAAGGGGTTTCCGTTGGGGAGCTTTCCGATTTCATATTTAAATTTGCTTTAAATGGACTCCGAGGAGAGGGGAGAAAAAGATGGAAAACTTCATTAAAGGGGGATCCTTCTTAATTGACTCAATCCCTCCGGAGGAAATCTTCACCCCGGAGGATTTCGAAGAGGAGCAGATCCTTATTGCCAAGGCAGTCACCGATTTTGTGGAAGGAGAGGTCCAACCTGTCGCAGAGGAGATTGAGGAGAAGAAGGAAGGCCTCGTTTTAAGCCTGCTCAAGAAGGCAGGGGAGTTGGGTTTTCTCTCCGCAGATATCCCGGAGGAATATGGAGGTCAAGATCTGGATAAGGTGACCTCCCTTCTCATCTGGGAGAAGATGGCCCAGGGAGGAGGTTCTTTTATGGCTTCCTTTGGGACTCATACTGGAATAGGTTCTCTTCCCATTCTCTTTTTTGGCACCCCAGATCAAAAACAACGCTATCTTCCCAAATTGGCCACTGGAGAGATGATCGGGGCTTATGCCTTAACCGAACCCGAGGCAGGCTCTGATGCGCTTAACTCCAAAACAACCGCCATCCTCAGTCCGGATGGGAAATACTATCTCCTCAATGGTCAGAAGCAATTCATCACCAATGCAGGAATTGCAGACCTCTTTACGACTTATGCAAAGGTGGATGGAGAAAAGTTTACAGCCTTCATTGTAGAGAGGAATTTTGAGGGAGTTTCCCTCGACGAGGAGGAGAATAAGATGGGGGTAAAAGGATCCTCCACCCGAGGGGTCATCTTTTCGGATGTGAAGGTCCCGATAGAAAATCTCCTTGGAGAGATTGGAAAAGGCCATATCGTTGCCTTAAATGTTCTCAACATGGGTCGGTTCAGCCTGGGAGCAGGCTGTCTGGGAGGGGCAAAAATGGCCTTACAGGAGGCAACCTCCTATGCCAAGAAGAGGGTTCAGTTTGGGAAACCGATCTGTGAGTTTGGCCTGATTCGACAAAAACTCGCAGAGATGGCCATCCGATGCTTTATCATGGAGAGCATGGTCTATCGAACCGGAGGGCTCACGGCTCGAATCTTTAAGACCATCGATCGCAAGGCTGAAGATGTGGGCCTGAGGATGGCCAAGGCGATTGAGGAATATAATATTGAAGACTCCATCAATAAGGTCTTCTGCTCAGAAAAGGTGGGCGAGGTGGTAGATGAGGCGGTTCAAATCCATGGCGGATATGGATATATCCACGATTATCCTGTGGAGCGAAGGTACAGGGACGAACGGATCAATCGCATCTGGGAGGGGACCAATGAGATCAATCGCCTCCTCATTATTGAGATGCTGACCAAGAGGGCGATCAAGAATCGCCTCCCTCTCCTGTCCGCTGCTCAGAGGCTGGCTTCGGAGCTTCTCAGCCTTCGACCCAAAGTGGAGATAGACGAGGATGGGCTCACCCTCCAGCAAGAGATGGTCGATTTTTCAAAAAAGATTACCCTTTTAGTGATGGGATCAGCGGTTCAAAAGTTTATGATGAATCTTGTGGAGGAACAGGAGATCCTTGGACTGCTCAGCAATATGGTGATCGAGGTCTTTGCCATGGAGAGTGGTCTGCTCAGGGCACTGAAGTCCATGAAACGATCTAACGATGAGAAGGCCAGGCTTCAGAAGGCCATGGTCAAGGTCTACATAAACGATGCCTTTGATCGCCTGGAGGGTTTTGCAAAACAGGCCCTCTCCTCCATGGCCGAAGGCGATACCCTCCGAACCCAGTTATCTGCTCTCAAAAAGATGACCCGTTTTACCCCTGTAAATACCATAGCGTTGAAGCGGGAAATTGCAGAGGCTGTGATTAAGAGTGGACGGTATCCCTTTTAGCCCCGGGGTCTCGATGAGATGCCGTAGTAAGAGGGAGGGTTTAATCCCAAACGAAAAGTGACGAAAGGAAGACTATGAGGACGAAAGCTCAATATATTGAAGGGTTGAGGAAGATGCGGCGTAATATCTATCTGAATGGACAGAAGATTGCTCGCGATGACGAGATCCAGATGCCTGCTATCGAGACAATGGGGGTGACCTTTGATTACGCCGCCGATCCAAAATATGAAGGTCTCTGTACAGCCATCTCCCATTTGACTGGAGAGAAGATCAATCGGTTCTGTCATGTTCACCAGGGCAAGGAGGACCTCCACAAAAAACAGGATATGACCCGACTTCTCTGTCAGGTCGTCGGGGGGTGCATTCAGCGGTGCATGGGAATCGATGCAACCAATGCCCTCTATAATGTCTCTTACGAAGCGGATAAAGAGAATCGTGGGGCAACGGAATACCACAAGAATTTTAAGAAATGGCTTGAACGGTTTCAGAGAGAAGACCTGGTGGGTTGCTGTGCGCAGACCGATGTGAAGGGCGATCGGATGAAACGCCCTTCTCAACAGAAGGACCCCGATCTCTATGTCCGAGTGGTGGAAAGGAAGAGCGATGGTATTGTGGTTCGTGGTTCAAAGGTTCATATTTCTGAGGCCTCGATTGCTGACGAAATCCTGGTCGTACCAACCCGTGCCCTTCTGCCCGAAGAAAAGGACTGGGCAGTGGCCTTTGCTGTCCCTGGGGATTGGGAGGGAGTAAAACAGGTCGTAAGTGTGCATAACCTGCGGGAACGAAAATTTTTTAAGAGGGGATTTGCCCCCGGTTATACGGACTCCTATGTGATTTTTGATAACTGTTTTGTCCCGTGGGAGAGGGTCTTTCTCTGTGGGGAGACAATCCATGGAGGGGCTTGCGCCCTGCTCTTTGCTCTCTTCCATCGGCATAGTTACTCAGGGTGTAAACCTGCATTAGGAGATTTGATGCTTGGAGCAGTGGCCTTGGCTGCAGAATATAATGGCATTGCAAGGGCTCCTCATGTCCGAGATAAACTGGCAGAGATCATCCTGGTGACGGAACTGGGCTATGCCGCTGGGTTTACTGCATCAGAACTTGGAAAACCTGAGCTCTATGTTCCAGGTGTTGGATTTGTTCCCTATGGGCCAGGGAGTTATATTCCCCACTCCATTTATGCCAATGTGGGGAGATGTTTAACAGGGGAGGCGGTATATCGTGAAGCAGAGATCCTTTGTGACATTGCTGGCGGAATTCCAGCCACTTTCCCCTATGAGGGAGATTTTGTGAACCCGGAGACCAAAGACCTTCTCTATAAATATATTACCCGTAACCCTGAGGTCCATCCTGAGGATGCCGCCCAGTTATGGCGATATATTGGCGATATCCTCTGCTCTTCAAGCGGAGGAATTCATCTTATGGGTTCCTATCATGGCGGAGGTTCTCCGGTGATGGAGGCTATTGCCATTACCACCCAGTATGACATCGAGGCCCGAAAGAAGATGGTCAAAAGGTTGGCGGGGATTCAGGATAGAAAACCAGATTTGTAATTGGAGCGGAGAAACGAAGGAGGAAGAAGAAATGAGAGAAGTCGTCATTGCCGGTTATCTTAGAACTGCTCAATCGAGGTCAAGACCCAATGATCCTGCGAGGGATTGGTTTCACAAATTGAGAGCGGATGAGCTTCTGGCAAGGCTTCTTTTAGAATTGCTCAAACGGACAGGGGTAAAGGCTGAGGAGTTGGATGATTTCATTGTGGGTTCTGCCTATGGGGTAAGCGAACAGTGGACCTATGGGGGAAGGATTCCTATCTTTTTAGCCAACTTGCCAGAGAAGATTCCATCAAAATTTATTGACCAGCAGTGTGGGTCTGGCATGGCCTGTATCCACATGGGGTATATGGAGATTGCCATGGGCTATGCAGATATTGTGATGGTTGGAGGAATGGAACATATGACCCGGGTGCCCATGGGAGCCCCACTGAAGGAGAAAGGAGTGGTCTTACTTAATCCTGCCCTCTTTAATGATCCAATCTATCAACACTGGGATATGGTCACCAGCACCAATATGGGGTTGACCGCAGAGAAGCTTTTTAATCAAAGAGAGATCACCAAGGAGGAGATGGATCTCTGGGGAGCCCGAAGTCACCAACTGGCTTATAAGGCCTGGATGGCAGGATTTTTTAAAGACGAGATCCTTCCCATTGAGGCCGAGCAGGCAGATGGGAAGACCTTGGTCGTCGATCGAGACCAGGCGGTCAGAGAGGACGTTACGCTTGAGGGAATGAAGGACCTTAAACCAGCGTTTAAGCCTGATGGGGTCATCACCGCAGGGAATTCCTCTCCTCTTAATGCTGCGGCTGCTTCCATGATTCTCATGTCCAAAGAAACGGCTAAAAAGAGGGGAATTCAACCCTTGGCCACCATTCGCTCCATCGGGTTTGCAGGTGTGGATCCGACGATTATGGGGGTTGGGCCTGTCCCTGCCAGCCGGATGGCTCTGAAAAAGGCTGGCCTAAAGGTCAAAGACATCGATTACTGGGAAATCAATGAGGCCTTTGCCATTGTCACCCTCAACTGTATTAAAGAGTTAGGAATCGACCCTGATCGGGTGAATGTGATGGGAGGAGGCATAGCCATTGGCCATCCACTGGGAGCCACAGGAATTCGTCTGGTAGGAACACTGGCGCGAATTTTAAAAGTAAAGCAGGGACGCTTTGGATTGGCCAATGCCTGTGTAGGAGGAGGACAAGGGGTGGCCACGATCATCGAGAGAGAAATTTAAAGATAAAGGAGCGCGGAAAAAGATGAGGTCAGACTACCAATGGCTAAAAGTGGAAGTGAATCAGGGAATAGTCCTCTTGACTCTTAATCATCCTCCTGTCAATCAACTCTCAAACGCCTTGGTGAGGGAGATCAGGGATGCCTTCAAATCGGCTTTTGAAGACCCAGCGATTAAAGCAATCATTCTAACGGGAAGTGGAAAGAACTTCACCGGCGGAGCGGACATTACCGAGATTCAGCAGATCAAGGATCGAGACCTCCTTATGGGGGCGGTCACAGAGAACAATCAGTTCCTCAATTCTATCGAGATGGGGCCAAAAGCGGTGATCGTTGCAATGAATGGAAATTGTATGGGAGGAGGGCTGGAGATTGCGATGGCCTCCCACTATCGAATTGCAGCAAGGGGAATCCAGGTGGGCCAACCCGAGGTCAAGGTTGGATTGATTCCAGGAGCAGGGGGAACCCAGAGACTCCCACGGTTGGTTGGTCTTCCGGATGCCTTAAAAATGATCCTGACAGGAGAACCCATCTCTTCAGAAGAGGGATTTGAGAAAGGTTGCATTGATGAGGTGGTGCCTCTGGAGTCTCTTCTTGAAAGAAGTTTACAGATCGCTGGTGAATTTATCTCTAACAAAATGAACCACCGGGATCGAATCACCCGGTTTCGTAAAGATAAACTTCCGAACTTTGTCTCAAAAAAGATGATCCTCTCCTATGCCAAGGAGGAGGCAAACAAGAAGGGTAGAGGATATATTGCCCCCTTTAAGGCCATTGAGGCCATGGAACGAGGGCTCTCTGAGGATTTTGAGGCGGATTTAAAGAGAGAGGGAGAACTCTTCTGTGATTGTGCCCTTTCAGAGGTCGCCAAAAATCTCATTGGAATCTTCCTCAATACCAGGGCAGCGGGAAGGCTTCCACGGATTCAAGGGGTGGAACCGAAAAAGGTTAAAAGGGTGGCCATGCTTGGAGGCGGAACGATGGGCTCAGGGATTACAAACCTACTTCTCAGTCATGGATTTGACGCGTTCCTCTGGGACATCAACGAAGAGGCCATCCAGAAGGGTTTATTTGCTATTCGAAAGACCTTCGACTACCCGATCAAGAAGGGAAAGATGATCCCAGAGCAACTGGAGCAGATGATTCAGGACCACCTTACCCCCACCACTTCGCTTGATGATTTGAGAGAGGTAGACCTTGTGATTGAGGCAGTGCTGGAGGACATGGAGATTAAACAGGGAATCTGGAAGAAACTTCAGGAGATCTGCAGGCCAGAGGTGGTCTTTGCCACCAACACCTCCGCCCTATCGATCACGGAGATGGCTTCCGTGCTCAAAAACCCAGAGCGGATGATTGGGCTCCACTTCTTTAATCCAGCGGAAAGGATGCAACTTCTTGAAATCATCTGCGGGAAAAAGACCTCTGATGAGACCCTTTCCACCAGTGTGGCCTTTGCCCGGGCGATTCGAAAAGTTCCCGTGGTGGTCAATGATGGTCCTGGCTTTTATGTATCGAGACAACTTGGAGCCCTCATGGGAGAGTCGACGTTTATGGTGGGAGAAGGGGTGGATCCAGCCACCATTGAAGAGGCAGTTCTTGATTTTGGATTACCCATGGGGCCTGCGACGCTTTCTGACCTCACAGGTCTCGATATCAACTATCATGTGGCGAAGTATTTTGAGCGATCCCTTGGAGAACGCTGGAAGATGTCACCCATCTATGAACTCATCTATCAAACCGGTTGTTATGGTCGGAAAACAGGGGCAGGCTGGTATGATTATCGTGGAGAAAAACCAGTGCCCAATCCCAAGGTAGAGGAGGTGATTAGAAACTATCTCAAGGCCCAGGGCATAAAACCTAAGAAGGCCTCCTACAAAGAGATCATGGATCGAATGCTTGCAAGGGCAATCAACGAAGCAGCCTATATCATGGAGGATGGGGTCTGCGATAGACCTCAGGATATGGATCTCGCCGTGATCTACGGGATTGGATTTCCTCCCTATCGAGGAGGGATTCTCCGTTATGCAGATGCCTGGGGCCTTCGAGAAGTCTATGAACATCTTTTAAAGTTAGAGCAGGCGCATGGGGTGCGTTTCAAACCCGCTTCTTTGCTCAAGGAGATGGCTCAGTCAGGACGCACCTTCTACGGAAACTAATGACAAATCTTCTCTCAGTTATGCCGGACTTGATCCGGCATCCAGAATTTTTTTAAAAAACTGGATTCCGGCTTCCACCGGAATGACGAAATAGCATGCGGTTGTTACCTAATCAAGAACAGAAAGGAGGGCTTTAAAATGGAAAAGGGGATGAAAAGAATCTTCGTTTTAGTCATGGCATCTTTGTTCGTTATTGGATCTTTTACGGTTGCCTTTGGACAGGATGTGATTAAGATCGGTGTGATCGGGCCGATGAAATTTGTCCAGGGAATCGGTCATTGGAACGGCGCGACCATGGCCGCCGAAGAACTGAATGCCAAAGGGGGCATCCAGGTAGGTCCAAAGAAGATGAAAGTTCAGATCATTCAGGCAGATTCCAACGAATTCCTTAATGTCACAGACGCCACCAATGCGATGGAGCGGCTTATCACGAAGGACAAGGTCCATTTCGTCGTAGGCGGTTTCAGAACCGAGGCAGTCTTAGCCATGCAGGATATTGCGATGGAAAACAAGAAGATCTTTATTGGGGTTGGGGCGGCCCATGATGAGCTCTGTCTGCGGGTGGCCAAGAATTATAATATGTACAAGTACTGGTTCCGTGGTTCCCCTTTCAATTCCTCATTTCTGGGTAGAACGAGCTTCATTCATTTAGGGACGGTTGGAGCCATCTTAAAACAGGCTTTCAACCTGCCAAAGGTGAAAGTCGCAATCGTTGCGGAGAAGGCAGTCTGGACAGAGCCGATGATTAAGGCAGCGGAAACCGCTATCCCCAATATGGGAATGGAGATCGTAGGCATCTGGAGACCCTCTCCAGTGGCCACGGATGTGACTGCCGAACTGTCTGCGATTCAGCGCTCGGAGGCTCATATCATTTTTACCATCTTCTCTTCCTCCGTTGGAATTCCTTTTGCCAGACAGGCAGGGGAACTCAAAATCCCGGCGATGCAGGTGGGGATTAATGTGGAGGCTCAGAAGGATGGTTTCTGGCAGGCCACTCAGGGAATGGGAAACTATGTTTTCACCATGAATACCTATGCCCGCGGGGTTGAGCAGAACGAACTGACAAAGCCTTTTGTCGAGACCTATATTAAGAGGTTTGGTGAGACGCCGACCTATACTGCAGATACTTATTCGGCGATCGTCTATGGGCTTGCGCCGACCATTGAGCAGGCCGGAACCCTCGATCCTGATAAATTGGTTTCTATCCTGGAGAACCGTGTGTATAAAGTCCCTTCGGGCGTAATTGCCTATCTAAAAGATGCCGAAGGAAGGCATCTTCATGAACTGAGGTGGGGGCCAGGTTATCTGACTGCGGTTGGGGTCCAATGGCAGGACGGTGAATTGAAGGGCGTCTGGCCTAACAAGTGGAAGGCAACCCCAGAGGCCCCTGAGATTACCTATAAGGGAATTGTCCCTGTTAAGATTCCACCCTGGATGGTAGAGAAGTATAAGAAATAGGCTGTCCATAAAAATGACCTCCTAGGCAAAGTTAGGAGGTAAGGGCTATGAGGCCAGTTTGGTGTAAAGTCAAAGGGTTATGGGTAATGATTTAAAGCCTTTCCATTTACCCAAAGACATAACTGGCATCTTTGCCCTCACCTTGACCATTGATTTTTATTTTCTTTGTAACGAGGTAATATGGGTCTCATCCTGAACATCATCATCAGTGGCCTTATTAGCGGGAGTATCTTCGCTCTTCTGGCTATAGGGTTTTCCTTAATCTTCGGGGTCGCACGCATCGTCAACATTGCTCATACTGGGTTTTATATGCTTGCAGCCTATAGCATCTATGTCGTGACCCATCAGATAGGACTTCATCCGATTTGGGGAATGATGACGGCTATTGTTCTGGTGACCTTTCTGGGACTCCTCTCCTATAAGATTTTCGTTAATCCTATTCGAGAGCATGAGGGCGCTGTGTTGATTGCCACCATCGCCCTGGCGATGGCCTTTCAAGAAGTGATGGCCCTGATCTTTACGGGTACCTATTTGAGCGTACCCGCACTGGTTAAGGGATATTTTTTGATCTTTGGGGTAAAGGTTTTTTATCAACAACTTCTTACGTTTCTTGTAACCCTGCTGATTATGGGAGCGCTTTGGATCCTTCTTGCCAAGACCAAATTGGGGTTGGCCATTCGTTCTACGGCTCAGGACAGGGAAGTGGCCAACCTCATGGGGATCAACGAGTCTCGGGTCGCTATGGTGACCATGGGGATCTCCGTTGGGTTGGCTTCACTGACAGGCGCTATCGTCGTTCCGCTGACTATTCTTGAACCCCACATGTGGATGCACCCTCTGGTTATGATGATGGCGGTCGTTGTCCTGGGTGGACTGGGTAGTCTGAAAGGTAGTTTCATTGGGGCCTATATCCTGGGATTTGCAGAGGCACTGGTAGTCTTCCTTGCTCCCATGGGTGCCTTTCTAAAAGGCTCGGTCGCTCTTTCCATCATGATCTTGGTATTGCTCATTCGACCAGAAGGTCTTTTTGGAGTTTCCTTTGAGGAAGAAAGATAATGTTTGATTTAATTCTATTCTACCCGAGAAGGTTATGGATTGTATTTAAAAATGAGGTGCTGGTTCTTCCCTCCCGGTTGGTGACTGTCCTCTTTTTTATCCTTCTGATTCTTCTGCCTCTGTTTACCAAAGACCCTTACCTTTTACGCATCTTTACGCTCACCAGTATTTTTGCGCTCCTGGCCGCGAGCTGGGATTTGCTCTCCGGATTCACCGGCCAGATGAATTTCGGGCATGCCCTCTTCTTTGGGGTGGGTGCCTATGGGGCCGCCCTCCTCAACAAACATGCTGGGATTCCTCCGTGGGGGACCATCCCCTTAAGTGCATTGGGAGCAGTTTTATCAGGTCTGATTATCGGAATCCCCTGTCTCAGACTTAGAGGGACCTATCTGGCCCTTACCACCCTTGCCTTTCCCATTATTTTGATGGGCATTGTTTTCGCCCTTCCCGGCCTCACCGGCGGTGAATTAGGGATTTCAGGAATTTCAAGGCTGTCGGCCTCTCGGGTCATGGATTACTATATCGCCGTCATCGTGATGCTCGGTCTATGCACGATCATGTGGAAGATTACGGATTCCAATATCGGTATTATCTTCCATGCCATCCGGGAGGATGAACTGGCGGTCAGGGCATCAGGGATCAACACGACGCGCTATAAACTTTTGGCCTTTTCTCTTAGTGGATTTTTTGCGGGAATCGCTGGAGGGGTCTATGCCCATTTTATGAGGATTGCAGGTCCTTCAACCCTTGAAGTCTCCATGTCGTTCCAGGTGGTCATCTGGGCCATCTTCGGGGGTATTGTGACCATCTATGGCCCCATCGGTTCGGTATTCGTCCTTTTTCCCTTATTGGAGTTCCTTCGGTTTTGGCAAGAATTTCGTATGTTGATGTTTGCCTGCATCGTGTTATTCATTCTCCTCTATATGCCTGATGGGCTTTTCCGTTGGTTGCGTGATAAGATTGAAAAGGAATGCCCCCGATGTAAAATCAGGAATATCGCTTCCCGTCATACATGCCGGGTGTGTACAGCCCCCTTAGATTAAGGTGTGAGGACAACAAGATGAAACCCAAGGAAATCTATGCTTCAAAACCCTGGCTGAAGTACTATCCCAAAGGGGTCATGGAAACCGTGGAGATCCCCAACCTGTCTGTCCCTGACCTCATCGACCAAATGATGGAGAAATATTACAATAAAACAGCACTGATCTTTTATGGGAAAAAGATCAGTTATGCAAGCCTCAAAGAGTGGGTCGACCGTTTTGCTACCGCCTTGGCAGATTTGGGGGTAAAGAAGGGGGATACCGTCGCCCTCTATCTTCTGAACTGCCCCCAGTTTGTCATCGCTTACTTAGCCGCTTTGAAAATTGGCGCTAAAGTCACCCCCATCAGTCCTGTCTATACCAGCCATGAAATCAAACATCAGATTCAGGATAGCGATGCGATGACCTTGATCTGTCAGGATATCCTTTATGATAATGTGGAGAAGACCGGCCTCGCCCTCAAGAATGTCATTTTAACCAATATTGCAGAATATCTCCCGATGCTCAAAAAGATATTCGGGAAGAGTGCCTTGGGAAAAGTCTATAGTGAAATGCATGTCCCAACCCCTAAGTTTATGAAGGAAGCAGGACTCCTTCAATTTCAGGAACTCCTCAAAAAGTATCCCCCAAAACCTCCCAGAGTAATGATTGACCCAGATAGAGACATCGCTGCTCTTCCTTATACTGGAGGGACCACCGGGCTTCCTAAGGCAGCGATTCTCACTCATGGAAATATGGTGGCCTTACAGGCACAAGTGAGAGCCTTCTGGCCTTTCTTTGAAGAAGGGAATGAGATGGTAATGGCCTTTCTCCCCTTTTTCCACATCTATGGACAGGTGGTAGTAATGCTCGGAAGTCTTACTCAAGGCTTTACCATGGTCCTCTTCACCACCCCTGATGTCGATGACATCCTTTTTGCCATGGAGAGGTACCAGGCCTCTGCATTCTATGGCGTGCCCACCCTGTTCGAATACCTCAAGGAATATGAGAAGACAGATCGGGTGAATTGGAAGCGACTCAAACTGATTGCCTGTGGGGCCGATACCCTTCATGAATCAACCATCGAAGCGTGGGAGAGAAGAACAGGATCGAAGATCTTTGAAGGATACGGGATGACCGAGACGACCGCCATCAGCCATGGAAGCCCTATTCAAAGGCCCAAGAAGGGGTCCTTTGGTGTGCCTCTCCCGGGTATGAAAGCGGCGATTGTCGATCATGAGGGGACTGACTTCTTACCCCCTGGTGAGGTGGGAGAGTTGATCCTCAACGGCCCAAACATTATGCAAGGCTACTGGAAAAGGGAGGAGGAAACCCGTCAATCCTTGATTGAGATTGACGGAGAGAAGTGGTTGAGGACCGGAGACCTGGTGAGCATGGACGAAGAAGGGTACTTCCATTTCTTTGACCGCAAACGAGATCTCATCAAGTACAAAGGCTATTCGGTTTTTGCCCGACACGTTGAAGAGGTTCTTTACAAACACCCGCAGATCAAGGCCGCTGGCGTCGTGGGCGTCCCCGACCCAAAGGTAGGTCAACTGATTAAGGCCTACGTGGTTCTCGAAAGCGAGGCCAGGGGGAAGGTTTCTGAAGAGGATATTATTAACTTCTGTAAAGAGAATCTCGCCCACTATAAAGTTCCGAAGATTATCGAATTCAGAGGGGAGCTTCCAAAGACAGATGTGGGAAAGGTCTCGCGAAGAGAGTTGAGAGAAGAATCAGAGGGAAAATGAGATGAGCCCATCCTTCCTCGAAATCAAGGACCTGACCAAAAATTTTGGTGGGCTTCGGGCGGTCAATCATGTCAGTTTTTCTATGGAGAGGGATCAGGTCTTGGGATTGATCGGACCTAACGGTGCTGGCAAGACGACTTTACTGCGTTTAATTACAGGCATTCTAAAGCCCGATCATGGGAGTATCCGTTTCATGGGAGAAGAACTTGTAGGTCGGAAGACTTGGGATATTGTCAATATGGGCATCGCCTGTACCTTTCAAAACATGAGACCCTTCCGCCGCCTTCCCATCATTGCCAATGTTATGGTCTCCTGCCTTTCCCCACGAGCCAAAAGGAGAGGAGAATGGGTCAAACGTGTGCAGGCCAAGGCGATGGACGCCCTCGAATTCGCAGGCATCTCAGACATGGCCCGCGAAAATGCCTCCACCCTTTCGCAGGGTGATCTGAAGCGGTTGGAAGTGGCGCGTGCCGTTGCCACCGAACCGGAATTGCTTCTCCTCGATGAGCCCTTCGGTGGCCTGAGCCCTGCGGAGACAGAACTGATGGCCAAATCCATCAGTCGTCTCCATAAGGGTGGGCGTTTCGGTCGATTGCATAGTGAAGGGCCAGCCATGATCATCGTTGAGCATAAACTCCAATGGTTGATGAAGATCGTGGACCGGATCATCGTTTTAAATTTTGGAAACATCATTGCGGATGGAACCCCTGAGGAGATCGTCAAAAACCCTCAGGTGATTGAAGCCTATCTCGGTGAAGGAGGGAATTAGACGTGCTTCTTGAGGTGGCCAATCTCTCCGTCTGGTATGATAAAGCCATGCTCATTAATCATTTAAGCCTGTGGGTCGATACCGGGGAATTGGTCAGTCTTGTGGGTCCAAATGGGGCTGGTAAATCGACCCTTTTGAGAGCCATTACTGGCCTGGTGGCCTGGGAGAGGGAGATTACCCGGAGGTCAACCCATGGGGATATTATCCTGGAGGGTTCAGTCACCTTTAACGGAGAACGAATCGATCAGATCCCTGCCCATGAGATCGTGAAGCGTGGTCTGATCCTCTGTCCAGAGAGGCGAAGGCCCTTTCGGGAGATGACCGTGCTCGATAACCTGATGGCGGGTTCCTATTTATTGAAGGATAAGAATGAAATTCAGGAAAATTTAAATAAAGTCTATCAACTATTTCCAGTGCTCAAGGAACGTTCCAAACAAATCTCGGGAACGCTCTCGGGTGGAGAACAACAGATGCTTGCTGTAGGGAGGGCGTTGATGTCTAAACCAAAACTCCTCTGCATCGATGAACCTTCAACAGGATTGGCCCCCCTTCTGCGGATAGAGGTATTTCAAAAGATTGGAGAGATTAATCGGTTAGGAATCACCGTCTTACTCGTTGAGCAAGAAGTAAGCACAGTCTTCAAAATGACTTCCCGCAACTATGTCCTCTCCTCAGGCAGAATTATCGCTGAAGGAACAGGTGATAAACTCCTTCAAGACGAGGTGTTAAGGAAGACCTATTTGGGCCTTTAGGGGGCAATTCGTGAATTGCCCCTCCTTCTTTTAAAAGGGATATCTCCCCACTTTAATCACGTGATCCGCAATCGCCCGTCTTAAGGCGACTGTGTTGACCGGGGTAAAGCGGGTAAGCTTCTTCAGGGCGGAGAGCTGGGTCCTGAGGACATCCCCTTCGGCAATAGCCGAAAGCGACTGTCGGGCAAACCCTTCGATCCGATCAAAGGCATCGTTCACATAGACCTTGACCATGGCTTTCTGAATCTCTGCTCTCTCATCATGAAATCTTTCCATGGTTTTCATGGCCCGAAGAAGGGCGCTCTCCATGGCAAAGACCTCGATCACCATATCGCTGATCCATCCTAAGATCTCCTGCTCGTCTGCAAGTTTCATCATATATTTTTGAACCGCTGAACCAGCGACGAGAAGAGTGATCTTCTTGGCCATCTCCACCATTTCTTTCTGGAGGGTGAGGGCTCCATCGTCGGCTTCCACCTTGGGTCTTAGGGTGAGCAGTTCTCCTGCCACCTTCTGGGCAGCCCCGAGAACGGGGAGACGATTCTTCATCGCCCTTTTGGTCAACATATCCATGATGAGAAGACGGTTGATCTCATTGGTCCCTTCCCAGATTCGATTGATTCGTGAATCTCTGTACCCCCGTTCTATGGGATAGTCATGGATATAGCCATAGCCTCCATGAATCTGAAGGGCCTCATCGACGATATAATCCAACATCTCTGAGGAATAGACCTTATTGATCGAATCCTCAATCGCATACTCTTCTATCCCATTGGCCATCTGGATTCCCACGTCATCAGCGTGGTGGTCAATTCGTTGTAAAATTCGGTCCACCAGGGCGGCTGTTCGGTAAACCATGCTCTCCACGGTAAAGGTTCGGATGGCCATCTCTCCAATTTTATGCTTGATCAAACCGAACTCGCAGATCGGTTTTCCAAACTGGACCCTCTGCTTGGCATAGGTGACCGCCTCCTGGAGGGCGCTCTTGCAGGAGCCCACACAGCCTGCTCCCAGTTTAAATCGGCCAATATTTAGGGTATTAAAGGCCACGATATGACCCCTTCCCACCTCTCCAAGGACATTCTCCACTGGCACTTTGGCGTCGGTGAAGATTACGCTTCTTGTGGAAGACCCTTTCATTCCCATCTTATTCTCTTCCTCATCCACCGAGACGCCTTCGAACTTTCGTTCCACGATAAAGGAGGTGAACTTCTCTCCATCCACTTTGGCATAGGTCACAAAGACATCGGCGAAGCCTGCGTTGGAGATGAATTGTTTCTGACCATTGAGAATATAATATTTCCCATCCGGGCTAAGTATGGCGGTAGTTTTAGCATTGAGGGCATCCGATCCTGCCTCAGGCTCGGTCAACGCATAGGCGGTGATCCACTCTCCTGTGGCGATTTTGGGAAGATATCTCTTCTTCTGGTCCTTGTTGCCAAAGAAGATGATGGGAAGAGAGCCAATGCCGGTATGGACCGCATAAGCCACCATGAAAGAGCCTCCTCCCTGAGACAATTTCTCCATGAGCAGGGAGACGCTGACTTTGTCCAAGTTCTGTCCTCCATATTCCTCAGCGATGTCTCCGGAGAGAAGCCCTAACTCTCCTGCCTTTTTGACCAAACTGGGCAGAAGCCCTTCCTTCTGGGCCTCGATCTCATCGATCAAAGGCTGAACTTCACCGACCACAAATTCGGTGGCTGCCTGAGCAATCAGTTTTTGCTCCTCTGAAAATTCCTCGGGAGTAAAAACCTCCTGAGGAGAAATGGATTCAATAAGAAACGCTCCTCCTTTGATGAACTCTTCCATAAAAACCTCCTCTCTTTCTTGTCTCCCAAATTGGAAATTCAATCCTAAGTGCTTTGACTTTCGAACTTTCGGGACCAATCCTATTTAGAAAACTTCTCCCCTTGGTCAATCGACCCTCTCAAAGATGCCAGCAGCGCCCATCCCGCCACCAATGCACATCGTCACCAAACCGTAGCGAACATTCCTTCGCTTCATCTCATAGAGTAGGGTCGTCGTCAATTTCGCTCCCGTACAGCCTAAGGGGTGACCCATGGCAATCGCTCCTCCATTCACATTGACAATATCCATATTCAGTCCCAAAGTTTTAATCACATAGAGGGATTGAGAGGCAAAGGCTTCATTAAGCTCGATCAGCCCAATCTGGTCTAAGGTAAGCCCGGCCAATTTCAGGACCTTGGGAACCGCATAGGCTGGACCTACCCCCATGATCTCAGGAGGAACTCCTGCGACAGCAAAAGAGCGAAAGGTGGCTAGGGGTTTTACTCCCATCTTTTCTGCCCTCTCCTTTGACATCAGAACCAGGGCGGCTGCTCCATCGCTGGTCTGGGATGAATTTCCTGCGGTTACAGTCCCATTTCTTTTGAAAACAGGTTTAAGGGTAGACATCGCCTCTAAGGAGGCATCGAATCGAACCCCCTCGTCCGTATCAAAATTGACTTCCTTTACGAGGACGGTTCCATCTTCTTTTGTCTCTTTCACCTTGGCAGGAATGGGGATAATCTCTTCCTTAAATTTCCCTTCCTTGATGGCCTTGGCTGCCTTCTGATGGCTTAAGAGAGCAAACCGATCCTGTTCCTCTCTCGTAATCCCAAATCTTTCTGCCACATTCTCTGCGGTCAATCCCATGGAGGTATAGACCTGAGGGTTATGTTCAACTAAATAGGGGTTGGGAGAAGGCGTCAACCCCATAATGGGGACCTGGCTCATGAACTCCACCCCGCCTGCGACCATCACCTCTACCGCACCCACCATGATCTCATAGGCTGCTGTTGCAATGGCCTGGAGGCCTGAGGAACAGAAACGGTTTACGGTCTGACCCGGAACCGTATAAGGAAATCCTGCCCTCATGGCCAGTACCCTGGCCAGGTTGAGCCCCTGATCGGACTCAGGAAAGGCGCACCCGATCACCACATCATCGATTTCTTCAGGCTTTAACCCAGGAACCCTTGCTACCGCTTCCTTAATCACAAGGGCTCCAATATCATCGGGCCGCGTATCCTTTAAGATCCCACGTGGAGCCTTGCCCACCGCTGTCCTCACCGCCGAAACCACCACTGCCTCTCTCATCTCAACACCTCCATTTCAGTAAATGCCTCCTTGCAAATTTTGGTGAGTAAAACTTAAAAAGTACCATTCCCTAAAGGATTTAAAATTGAAAATGAACAGGCACATCTGGAAGATTTGTGATATCTATCGGACTAAGGCCTTTTGCCAAGTATATCAACTCAATCCTAAATATTTTTTCTTTATATCTATCTGACAATAGTTTAAATAGAGGTTCAACAGAATAGCTATAACGAAAATCTCTCCCTTTAGAATATCCCCCTTTACCACTTTTAAAAATATTGTTCCCATAATGTGAATAAAGTTGGCCATTAGGAATACAGGCTAATTTTAATGCCTTAATATTAGGTTTAGCATGTTCGTGGATTATTTGGATAATATAAGTCAGGCAGGGTTTTTTTATTTTGGAAGCAATCAGATAATATTGAGGCAGATTAGGCAAAAACATTTTATTTATCCCATAAGAAGTTTGATTTATTGCGATATTGACCTTCCCTTTATAATCAGCAGGGTTGTCAATGAGTGCCGTCTTAATTTCGATATGGATAAAACCGTCAGGAGCTTCAAACATTAAATCTGAACCGAGAGGCGATGAATTAGGAAGTTTCAGAATAGAAGCAAAGAAATGATGAAAAATTCTTTCTGCTCCTGTATCTAAATCTGAGGCCCTATAACCTGATCTTGCAGTTTTTATAAAATTGGTATGCCAATCATTTAAAATTTTTATCCTTGAATTTAGGCCTTCAATGATAGGATTTAAATTGGCTCTCAAAAAAGTCCTAATATAGTTAAAGTACTCCCTCTCTCTTGATTCAAGTTCAAAATCATTTAACATAAATCACCTCTTTAATTTCTCCACATCTTTTTTTAATTATATTGATGTACTCCGAGACGAGTTCTATTAATATGGCATCTCTTCCTAATTCTTGAGCAACCTTACCGGTTGTCCCTGACCCTGCAAAAGGATCTAAAACGATTCCATTTTCAGGGCATCCAGAGAGAATACATCTTTTTACCAGTTCTTCAGGAAATGTAGAGAAATGAGCTTCGGGAAGAGGCTGTAACTTTATACTCCAGACATCACCCGGATTTTTCCCTTTAGGATGGGGTTTCACTGTTTGTAAAACAAGATGTGTCTCAGTAACCCACCTATCATAAATATCATCAAATTCGAGAATCTCCTTTAATTTAAACCAATCCTCGGGAGTTGGAACAGATCCCCCCCTTCCCCAGCTACCGGTATCTTTCCTAAACCAATGCCCCGCAGTATCCCTATACCCCAGCAATTTATCAATCTCTTTTATAGTAATCCCTCTCTTCACTCTCCAAAATCTTAAGTAATCAGCAATAATTTGCTGAATAATTTTGAACCTCCTTTGCAAAACAAGATATTCACCAAAAAGTGATTTTCTTGCCCCTGGGGAAGAGCCTCTATTTTCCGGACTAATTTTATATTTACCATTATAAAGCCGTTTTGACGTGTCCAAATTAAATAGAAAAGCGGGTTTCAATTCAATTTTTTTATTTAAATCCAATAAGGGTGGTAGCAATGGTTTTGGGAATCCCTTACAATTTAGATGGATATTTAGATCAATTTCGTGTTTAATTAGTCCCCCACAATCCTCACATATTAAATTAATAGTGAGTTGAGATTCTTTGCTGAAGTCATTTAAAATTTCAATAGTGTTTTTATCATTCATCCAATCCACTTGAACCAAGAAACTGCCTTGGGGACCTTTAAAAATTTTAGAAACTTTTCCTCTGACCTTGCCATTCCTTTGGAGGGAATTTTCTACCTCAAATCCTAATATGTCGTCAGGTTTCTTTTTACTGGCATCAATAAAATCTGAACTTATTGATAGCCTTAATTCATCGATGGAGAGAAAATATTTATATTTGGCTTCCTCTTTAACAAATAAGAATATCGGTTCATAAACATTTGAGAATCTACTTTCTATGGAAGAAGGCATAGCATTTGGTTTATACCAAATAATTTTATTTAGAAGTGTCCAACCATTCTTTTGTAATTCGATGGCTAATAACTCTGGGATGAGCAATAAATCCTTATTTTGATATTTATAACCTATATTTAAGAAAAAAGTTCCGGTTGATTTTAGTACTCGCTTCGCCTCATTAAAAATTTCGACAAGCCTTTTGATATAGTCTAAATAAGAAAGTTCTTGACCAATTTGTTCAGGATTTTTATAATCCCTTTGTTTCCAATAGGGGGGACTCGTGATAATGCAATCTACAATATTTTCGGGTAACAAATGAAGAGTTTTCCTTACATCCCCGATATAGACAACAATATTTCCTTGGCCTAATTTCGATGACCTACTCCTATAGGCTTCCAAAAAGGATAATTGTTCCCTTACTGAAATCGACTTGGATTGAGTAATAATACGTTCTTTAATCCCTTTATATTTTTTTCCCATACTTTCAGTTTCTCAAGGGTTTTCCTGTCTTAAGCATGTGCTCAATTCTTGCCTGAGTCTTTGGCTCTCCGCAAAGGCTCAGGAAGGCTTCTCTCTCCAGGTCCAAAAGATACTGTTCAGTGACTTCAGTGCCATCCGGCAGGTTTCCTCCGGTCATAATGCGAGCGATCTTTTTAGCCACATGTTCATCATATTCGCTGATGTATCCCCCTTCCCTCATATAGAAGAGACCCATCTGAAGAAGGGCGTATCCCTTCTCTCCCATCACCTTAATATTCTTCTTTGGCCGTGGTGGGCGATAGCCCTCTCGAACCATATCCAGAACCGCCCTTTTCGCATCGTGAAGAAGGTAGTCGCGATTAATGGTGATTTTGTCTGTAGACCTCATATAACCCAACTGCTGTGCCTCCTTCGCACTGGTGGCCACCTTTGCCATCGCCACCGTCTCAAAGGCCTTTCGAACAAATGGGAGCAAATCCACCTCCACCCCTGCAGGAATCCCTTCTGTAGACCGAAGCACCATCTCTTTGGTTCCTCCTCCTGCAGGGATCAGCCCCACTCCAACCTCTACGAGCCCCATATATGTTTCAGCAGCGGCCTGCACTTTGGCAGAGGCAAGACAGATCTCACATCCACCAGCCAGGGTGAGGCCAAAGGGAGCAGCCACCACGGGCTTCTCAAAATATTTGATGGCCATCAGGGTGTCCTGAAAGGCCTTTACAGAGAATTCAAGGTCATCCCAGTTCTCATCCTGAATTTCAAAGAGGATCAACATCAGATTGGCCCCTGCAGAAAAGTTCTCCGCCTGATTCCCAATCACCAGTCCATCAAACCTCTCCTCAACCACCTTTAAAGAGTCTCTCATCATCTGGATGGTATCCGCCCCGATGGTATTCATCTTGGAGTGGAATTCGAGGCAGGCGACTCCATCGCCAAGATCGATCAGACTGGCTCCAGGATTGGAAAGGATGGTCTTTTTTCTCTCCTTCAGGCTGGGCAGGAGGATGATCTCAGGTTTCTCTTCGATCTCCTGATATTGAACTGTTCCAAGGTCAAAGTAAAAGGTCTGTCCCTCCTTCTTTTCATAGAAGGAGGAGTAGCCTTTGCTCAGAAGTTTCTCCACCAGGGGGGGAAGGGTCTCCCCTTCCTTTTCCATCCTTTTTAAAGAGGGCTTCAGACCGATGGCATCCCAGATTTCAAAGGGTCCAAGTTCCCAGTTATACCCCCACTTCATCGCTCGGTCGATATTGAGAATGTCATCTGAAATCTCAGGGATCTTCTCCGCAGAGTAGAGAAGCGTCTTCTTCAGAATTTTCCAGGCAAAGGCTCCCCCCCGATCAGAGCTCGTCACAAGGGCCCTGATCCGCTCTCTCACATCCTCAATATTCTTTCCCATCTCCACTGAAGGAAGGTTGACTTTCTTCGGAGGCCGGTATTGAAGTTTTTCATAATCTAAAACCAGGGTCTCCTCCTTCCCATCCTGTTTGACCTTCTTGTAAAACCCTTGCTTGGTCTTCTGGCCCAACCACTGGTTCTCAATCATTTTCTGGAAGAAGGGAGAAAATTGAAAATACTCCCTCTCCTTTCCTTCGGGAAGGCTTTCATAGAGATTTTTTGAGACATGGGCCATGACATCCAGACCCACGAGGTCTGCGAGTTTAAAGGTCGCAAGTTTAGGTCGACCCATCGCAGGGCCTGTGATCTGATCCACCTCTTCAATGAGATATCCCTCTTCGATGGTGGTCCTCATGGTGATGGCAGTGGCAAAGGCACCGATTCGATTGGCAATGAAGTTAGGGGTGTCCTTGGCGAAGACCACTCCTTTTCCCAAAATCTTCTCTCCAACCTGGGCGATTCTTTCCACCACAGCCCTGGAGGTAGACTTTGTTGGGATGATCTCCAAGAGTTTCATATATCTGGGAGGATTGAAGAAATGGGTTCCCAAAAACCTCTCTTCAAAATCTTTTGGAAGACCTTCCACCATCTTTTGAATAGAGATGCCAGAGGTATTGGAACTGACCACCGCCTCATCTTTTAGAAAGGGAAGGAGTTTCTTAAACAGTTCCCTCTTCGTCTGGAGATCCTCAATAATGGCTTCGATGATCCAATCTGCCTGGGAAATCAAGGAAAGGTGATCCTCCAAGTTACCTATGGAGATCAGTTCCGCATCGTCCTTCAAATAGAGTGAGGCGGGTCTTGACTCCTGAACCCTCTTTTTCCCTAAGAGGGCAAACCGATTTCTCACCTCCGGGCTTTGAAGGGTGAGCCCCTTTTTCTTTTCCTCCTCGGTCATCTCAGGTGGGACGATATCGAGGAGCAAAGAGGGAATTCCAACATTTGCCAAATGAGCCGCGATGGCACTTCCCATCACGCCTGCCCCTAACACTGCTGTCGTTTTAATTTTTGGATTCATCTTTCCACCCCTTTGGTCTTAAAAAAGAATTGATTAAATTCTGTTTGGAGATTTGACCCTGGGTCACCCATTTAAATTGGTCTCCTCTTCCTAAAATTCTTATCCGAATCTCTTGAGGGGATAATCCCTGTTTTATTCCCTCTTCAATCCTATATCGGAGGGTCTCTAAGTGAGAGAGTTTTCGCTTAAGGGTTTCCTCTGGGTTATCAATCAGTCCACTAAAGGAACAGAACATCTTTTTGGGCCTTAGCCCTGCCACCTTTTTTAATGAATCGATCACGGAATGGATATCCTCATCTTCCCTCAAATATTTTAGTCTCTCTTTGATGAATAGATCCCCTGAGAAGAGCCATCCCTCATTGGGTTCATACAGGCAGATATGGTCATCCGAATGCCCAGGGGTAGGGATGACTAAAAAGCGGAAGGACGGGGTTTCAATCTCCACATTCACCTGGTCTGTTTCTGAGGGTGGAGGAGTTCCCCATACGAAACGACGATAAAGCCGGACCCATTGATCAGGAACTCTCAGATAGGATGAAGTTTTTGGATGGGCCAAGGGAGAGAGGCCATACTTCCTGTTGAGCCAGAAGTTATTCCCCGTGTGATCTTCATGGTGATGCGTATTGACCACAAGGTGGAGAGAGGGAAGATGATCGCAAAGCTTCAGAAAACCTGACCTGCAATTCGTAAACCCTGTGTCAATGAGAAGTCCATTGACGAAAAAGGCATGAACTTTAAAAATAGGAATCCCCATCCAACGGCTGGTCATCCGGATCAAACTCACCGGTCCCTCCTGGTTTACCTTGATTGAATACCGATTCATCCTTTCTTCCAATCATCGAGAAGGCCCTAATGCCCCCAATCATTTTTGAAGGATCACCCCATGGATGATAAAATGGATAAACTGATTGATCTCATTTAATCCGATGGGATGATCCGGGCTGTTTCTGCCGTAGGTAAACCCTTTGAAGAGTAAAAAGAGGCAATGGCCAATGACTTTCTCATCCATTTTTCGAAAGACCCCTTTCCGGATGCCCTCCCTTAGAATGTTGACAAAGATTTCTTCAATTCCTTTTTCGATCTTATGGGGTTTATCCTTGAGGAAAGGGGCAAAGAATCCCTTTTCATCATGGAGCACACCGACAATAAAGGGGTTCTGGTCAAGATATTTTAGGGCTAACCGGATATAGGTTTGAAGCTTCCCTGCTGGGTCGTCAATCTTATTAATCTGGTTCAGAATGGACTTCCGAACAGATAAGGCCTCGTACATGAAGAGTTCTTCAAGGATTTTTTCTTTGCTCTCAAATTCCTGATAAAGGGTTCGTTTGGAGATATTGGCATCTTTGGCGATCTCGTCAACGGTGGTCTTATTAAAGCCAAACCTCTCAAACCTCTTTTTGGCCAGGTTAAGAATATGTTCTCTTTTTTCTCTCTCCATCTCTTCGGGGAACTATCAGAAAACTATTTTAGTTTTATAGTTTCTATCACACCCCCCCTCTCTTGTCAAGTCTTTTTCTGGCAACCTCTGATAAGCCCTAACTTCAAAAAGTTATTGACTTCAAATTCTTATTATGTTAAACAAATTTCGTTTTATACTCTGTGAGATTCTCATCATTCAAGTTCATCGTCGGGTGAATTGGATTGCAGATATTTTCCTATCTCCCTGAACGCATAGGGAATGGGATGGTTTATGTCTTGGAGGAATTATGAGAAGAGAGTTTAAGAAAAAGTCCCTCTGTTTATTCGTCTTTTTATTGGCCCTATTGGTAGGAACCGTTACCCTCTCGGCTGTGGAAAAAACATCCCCTCAAGAAGAGAACCCTAAACCTGAAAAGGTCAAACCTCCTGAAAAAACAGAAAAGGGGGAGAAGTTTGTCATCCGGGGAAGGGAATACTGCTATGAATGCATAGATAATTCTGAATGCCTCGGTTGTCACTCAAAGATCAGTGAAAAAAAGTTTGCTCAGTCTGTTCACGGAGCCAATTCTTGTAACAGTTGTCACTGGGATATTACGGATGTCAAGGAACATTTGAAGGCCAAAGGGGCAAGGATTCATACCGAACCCGTCACCTGTCACCGATGTCACAAAAAAGAAGGGGCAGAACATTACGCCAGTGCCCATTTCATCAACGAAGTCCAATGCAAGGACTGTCATACCGGAATTCACGAAATAACCCCTTGGAAAGGCGACAAAACCCGAGTCGTTCAGAAATGCACCACCTGCCATGAGGATGATGGCTATGCAGAGAGCGTCCATGGAAAAGCCATTTTTGTAGGGAACCCCGACTCTGCCGCCTGCCACGACTGTCATGGCCTCCATAAGGTCCCCATCTTAAAAGGGGATGATCCCAAAACGGTTCAGTTCCGAAAGGAATTTCACACAGAGGTCTGTCAGAAATGCCATGGCGACAAGGAGATGATGGAACGAAACAAAGTCTTTCTCATTGCCACCCAGACCTATTATGAGAGTTACCACGGCAAGGTGGAGCATCTTGGTTATCCGAAATTAGTCGCAGGGTGTGCAGATTGTCACGGATTCCATTCCATTCTTCCAAGGGATAACCCCAAATCCACCATTTCAGATGCCCGTTTGGTCGAAACCTGCGGGAAATGCCACCCTCGTGCCAATACAAATTTTGTGATGTGGATTGCCCATGCCACCCACAACGATCCTGAGCAAGAGCCTGTGCTCTATACGGTATTTATCATCATGACCACCCTTCTGGTTTCTGTCTTTGGTGTTTTCTGGATTCATACTTTTCTCTGGTGGAGAAAGGACTTCTGGGAAAAAAGAGAGTTGAGGAAACAGGGAATCTTCTTCCCACTCCATCATGTGAAATTAGAAGAAGCAGGTCTGATGTATCGCCGCTTCAAAACCCTGGATATTGTCCTCCACTTTACGATGATGGTAACGTTCATTGCCCTGGTGCTAACTGGGCTTCCGCTGAAGTTTTCTCATGCTCCCTGGGCCAAAGGGTTGATGGCCTTTTGGGGAGGAGCGGAGATGGCAGGATTAGTCCATAGAATCGCAGCCGCCATTACATTTCTCTATTTTGGAGCAGCCAATGCTTACTTCTTCTATTTCCTTTTCTATAAAAAACTGCCTGGAAATCCCAACCCTTTACAGAAACTGTTTGGTCCGGAATCCCTCTGTCCCCGCTGGAAGGATATTCAGGACATCATTGGGATGATTCGCTGGTTCTTTGGTCAGGCTCCCAAACCTAAGTTTGACCGCTGGACCTACTGGGAAAAGTTCGACTTTCTGGCGGTCTATTGGGGGATGTTTGCTATCGGGCTTTCTGGCCTGATGCTCTGGTTCCCAGAATTCTTCTGCATCTTTTTGCCAGGCTGGGTCCTGAACATTGCCCATATTGTCCATTCCGATGAAGCCCTCCTTGCTTCTGGGTTTATCTTTACAGTCCATTTCTTCAATACCCATTTCCGACCCTCAAAGTTTCCTTTTGATCCGGTGATCTTTACTGGAAGGCTTCCAAAATATGAATTGGTTGAAGAGAGGCCTGAGCAGTATAAGAGACTGGTGGCCCAGAACAGGCTTGAAACTTATCGATCCAATTATCCAAGTGCATGGGTAGACCTCTTCTCAAATGTGATGGGATTTGCCATGTTGGCCATCGGGTTGTTCTGCATCTTCTTGATTGGCTGGGAATTCCTTGGGTAATGGAAAAGATTAAAGGGTTAAGCGGCTAAAGGTTCAAGGGAGAATATTTTAAAGGTAAGCAATCATTTGTACCCCTATCGATAACGTTTCTCCCCTGCCTGAATTTCAAGGGGAAGCCAATTTTCCTCAGGTGCGAAAGGGCATAGGTATTTTTCATTATATTCACAGAAGGGATTATAGGCACGATTGAAATCGATAAGTACTTTCCCGCCAAGTATGGGTTCAATAATAAGATAACGCCCCTGAGGATAGGTCTCTTTTCCAGAGGTTTTATCTTTAAAGGGAAGAAAGAGCTCCCCTTCCCCCAAGGGCCGATAGATCTGTAGAACAAACTCCTTTCCTTCCCACTTAAACCTGAAATAGCCGTGTCTCACATATTTCTTCTCCCTTCCTTTATTGGTGGGAAGATAGACATAAAGGGTCTTAGAATCAGAATAAGGTTTGATCTCCCCCACTATGGCATATCTTAAATCGATTGGGAAATACTGTAGGCCTTTAAATTTTTTTCGGTCAGATTCTTTTAGGGGAGAGTTTGGGTCTTCTTTAAAGAATCGATCCCTCTTCTCTCTAAAGGTCCTCAGTTTCTCTATCCTATTCTCCAAAGGATTCTCTTCGCCTTTTGAGAATAGGGGATGGCTGACTCCTGTGAAAAAGAGAATAAAAAGAGAGAGGACTAAAATCAATAGATTGTTTCGATGCTCTCTTATTGGGTTAGGATCCCTCTCCATAAAGGATAGATAAATTTTATCTGTGATTTTGACTTAAATCAAGGAAATTCCTTTGGATTAAGAGTATTTCCTTCTAAAAGGAAGGGTCATGAATGGGAAAGCGGGTTTGTCTTTAATTTCCAATTATTTGATTTAGGTCAAAGCATAATCTTAAAGAATGGATTATATATTAGATAAAAGGATAGAAGAATGGGTGAGATGAAAGAGAATGAGAAAAAGTCGTGTTTTATATGCCAGAAGACAGAGGATGAGGCGGTTTTACTTTTATGCCGAAAGAAAGGGGAAGAATTATGGGTTTGTACAAGATGCCTTCCTATGTTGATCCATGGAGGGTAAAATATAGTTTAAGGAGCGGGGTGATCCTATGGATAGATATGCAAAGGCTTTTGTCAGGGCGAGCCTGATATATCTGGGAATTGGAGCAGTGACTGGGTTTTTAATGATTGCGAATCCAGAACTTCGATTCATCTTAACGCGGGTTCATACCCATATCAACCTTTTGGGATTTATGGCGATGATGATCTATGGAGTAGGTTATCATATTCTTCCTCGATTTATGGGAAGGCCTCTCTATAGTGGTCGTTTAGCCAACCTTCATGTTTGGGTTGCCAATGTGACTCTGATTGGTCTTTCTATTTCTTGGATTTTTGAGAGTTCCTCGGGTGGAATATGGCACACAGGAGCCATTTTATTTGGATTCGGGCAGGCCCTATCGATTTTTATCTTTATTGTTAATCTTTGGATCAGTATGAACCCATTAAAAAATTCAAATTAACAAGTTAAAAGGAGGTGGAAAAGATGGCTGATAAAAAATTTAATAAAGATATGGTGATCGGGGATGTTTTAAAAGAGAATCCGAAGGCCATAAAGGTTATCGAGAAATATTTTGGGTCAGGATGTTTTACCTGTCCAGGGATGAAGATGGAATCGATCTCCTTTGGGGCATTGATGCATAATATTGACCCAGAAGTGATCGTTAAGGAACTGAACGAATTGGAGTAAAGGAGGAAGTAATGGACCCGATCAATCTATTTTCTCTGGTCGAATTTTCGAAGGAGAATTTTGTCCCTAAACAGATTCATATTGGAGAAACGGTAGGAGCGGTTCTCCTATGCTTCGAACCCGGTCAGACCATGCCGGTTCATCCCCATCCAGGTGCGCATGAGGTCATTCTTTATGGGATTGAAGGGGAGGGGACTTTGGTCATAGGGGAAGAAGAAAAGCCCCTTAAAAAAGGAGCTCTCATTTTTTGTAAAGGAGAGATTCCCATCGGTCCTAAAAATACAGGAAAGGATCGATTCATCGTCCTGGTAGTTTTAGTCCTGAAGAAATTGTTAGAAGCGCATTAAAAAGAGTGCCTCAAGGAAGGTTTTCTCCCTCCCGAAAGCAAGAGGCCCTGGCTAAAGGGGAGACCGACATTTTTTATTGAAAAAATAATCATTAAATGTTATTTTAAAAATATGAAAATCTTGGTTTACCTCTTGGTCATCTCCTTCATGATCGGAATCACAGCTCCCTATGGAGAAGTTTATCTCAAGGCCAATCCACTAAAAAGCTCTGACCATAAGGGAATGGCCTGTTGTGAGAACGGTTCTTCATGTGATCCTGATTCTTCTTGTGCCACGAAAAACAATAATCTTCACAAAGGTTTCTGCCCGCTTTGTCCTTCAATTTATTCTTTCACCCCTTATCTTCCTAAGGGAGAAGATATCAATTTTATGCTTCATATTATATCAACAATACCATTTTCTCAAGAATTTTTATCTGATCAAGGATATGTGAAATCAATATTTCACCCACCCACATGCCTTTCATAAGTCCTACCACATTTTTTCAAGTTTAATCATTATCATTTTTAAAAATTTTCTCTTTTTAATGGTCTTTTGTGAAAAAGTGTAAATTGGGAGGAGTAAAATGGAAGAACATTTAAAAAATATCGCTGGGAGATCTTGTTCTTCTTGTGGAGGAATAAATGAAGAAAAGAATATATTTTGTATTCATTGCGGTACAATTCAGAAGAGTAAAAAAATCCAGTCCAAGAGATGGGCTGTTTTACTCGGATTAGGAGTGCTTATTTTTGGTGTGGTAATAATATTTTGGTGGATGAGTAATTTAAATTCCAAATTCGTGGGGAGGGTGAATGGCGAAGGGATAACTCAAAAAGAATTTTCAAAAAGAGTAGAGCGTGCGAAGAGATTCTATGATCTTCGATACAGACAAGGGCTCTTTGAGGAAAATGGAGGGAAAGAGAATCTTAATCGCCTCAAGAGAATTGTTTTTGAAGAAATGGTGGCTGAAAAAATCCTTCTTCAGGAAGCTAAAAAAGCTGGTTATACCTCAGCTCCTCAGGAGGAGATTGAGAAACAGTTGATTGCCATTAAAGAAAAGCATGGTTTTTCAGATGATGACCTTCAAAAGAAGATGGGTATAAGTATAGATGAATTAAGGGAAGATCTTCGAAAGGGATGGATCATTTCTCATTTCATTGAAAAGACTCTTCTCAAGGGTGGTTCACAAAATGGTGACGTTGCCTTTGCCCAATGGTTTGATAAGGTTAGGGCAAACTCTAAGATTGAAACCTATGAAAAATTTGAACCCCTTTTTACCGCAAAGGCATCATGCTGTAGAACGGGCTGTGGTGGTGGAATTGCTCAGCCTCTTGATCCAGGGATCGAGCGAGAGGCGAAGTCAAAGGCAATTGAATATTACGAAAAAAAGACTCAGAAAAAGGGAGTAGATGCAAGGGTCACAAACTTTGGGTGTCACATTCAAGTGGATATAATAGAGGCGGGTAAAGTTGTTCTCTCCCTTACTTATAATGGGAAAGATGTTCAAGAAATCTAAAAGGAGGAGCATTGTATGAAGATATGTCCGAAATGTCAGACAAAGAATCAAGATCCAAGCAATTTCTGTAAAAAATGTGGATTTAATCTATCAGAATCTGAGTTTCAGGGGAAAAAAGAGAAGATCCTGAGCGAAAGAAAAAAACCCTATTGGATTCCCCTCGGTTTGGCTATTCTCGCTCTGGTGCTTGTAGGGATTGGTTATTGGGTCACTCAAGGGAAGACAGTCTCCCCTTCAAAGATTTCTTCCCAGCCCAAAATAAAGGGGAAGTTTGACTATACGGGCCAAAAAATCACAATGGCAGATATTTCATCGAAAGTAGAAGGAGGAAAAATCTCTATTCCTCTCGATGTTCTTAAGGAAAAGAGGATGGTTCGCTTTGAATATGAAGGCAATGGCATTAAGATCCCTCTCCTCGCTTATATTACACCGTCAGGGAAGGTGGTCACAGCCGTGAGTATGTGTGAGCCCTGCCGGTCCACCCGATTTCACATCAATGGGAATAAACTTGTTTGCAATGCCTGTTACACCGAATGGGATATAGAGAGCCTCAAGGGGATTCAGGGAGGATGTTTGAACTATCCACCCGATTCAATTCCAAGCATGATTGAGGGCGATCAGATTCGAATCGATGAGAAAGTGGTTAATCAATGGAAACCAAGGATTTAAGAGAAACCATCAAGAGAGAGGCTCCCATTAAATCCAAAAATATTTGAAATTTCCCCCTCACCCCATCCCTCTCCCCAGTGCCTGCCTGATGGTAGGCAGGGGAGAGGGGGAGGGTGAGGGGGCATAAGTGTTAGAAGAAAATTCTCAAATATTCATTGTAAGAATCTACGCCTCTTCCGGGGACTTCGCCCGGAAGAGGTGGCCCCTTCGGGGCAGGGATTAAATTAGCCTTAATAACCTCCCCCTTTGTAAAAGGGGGATTGAGGGGGATTTCCCTAGTCTCAAATCCTCCCTTGCCCCCCTTGGTAAAGGGGGGTAATTTGATGGAGAGTTTATAGACAAACTTTTGTCGATATTGATTACCTAAGGGCCTATTGAGCGGAGGTAACTACAAATGCGACTGAAGGATATTTCAATTAATAACCTTAGAAGGCGAAAAGGGAAGGTCTTCTTTCTCATTCTCGGGCTTGCCATTGGCATCACGACTGTAGTAACTCTCATCCTGGTGACCCGTAAGATGAATGAAGACATCTCCAACAAATTGGATGAATTTGGGGCCAATATCATCATCCTTCCCCGAACCGATGATCTTTCTCTCTTTTATGGAGGATTGAATATCGGAGGAGTATCAATTGATACTCAGAGTTTGAGGGAATCAGATGTTCCGAAGATTTACGAAATCGAAGTTCGGGAAAATATTAGCACCGTCTCCCCTAAGTTGATTGGAACGGTAGAAATCGAAGGGAAGAAGGTTCCTCTAATGGGTGTGCATTTTGAAGAAGAATTGAGGCTTAAGAAATGGTGGAAGATTCACGGGGTTAAGCCAAAAGGTCGGGATGAAGTATTGCTCGGGAATGAGGTAGCGGTTCAGCTCTTTAAGAGTGCAGGAGATTCTTTACGGATAAATGGGAGAAATCTAAAAGTTTCTGGCGTCCTCGATGAGACAGGCTCCCAGGACGATTTCCTCATCTTTGGTGATTTGACTTTTGTCCAGGATATAATGAAGAAGCCTGGAGCCCTGAGCCTGATCGAGGTTTCAGCCTTTTGTAATACCTGTCCTATTGAGGAAATCGTCAGGCAGGTTTCTGCCAAGCTCCCCCACGCAAAAGTAATGGCAATTAAACAAACCCTTCAGACAAGAATGGAGGCCATAGAGCATTTCAAGAAATTTTCCATTGGAATATCCATCATTGTTCTTCTGATTGGAGCGCTGATTGTCTTTACAAATATGATGGCTTCGGTCAACGAGCGAAAGAGGGAGATTGGAATCTTTCGTGCGATTGGATTTCGAAAGTCCCATGTCATTCGAATCATTTTTTTAGAAGCATTGATCGTGGGTTTGATTGCAGGGGTTATTGGATATGCCCTGGGGCTTGGGGTTTCGCAGGTTATTGGCCCGCTTCTGACTGGTATGAGAAGTGGGGGAATCGCTATCGATCCTTTTTTAGCCATAGGGGCTATCTTCATCTCCTCTTTGATCGGGATCCTATCGAGTATTTATCCGGCGATTCATGCTTCAAAGATGGATCCGACCACAGCCCTACGGGCGTTATAAAAACGTAAAGGGAGAAGGGGGTAATAAATAATAAGAAAGACAAAAACACTATGTTCCATGCTCAATGCTGGAGGAAAAGTATGAGTTTAATTGAGATAGAAAATTTATCGAAAGTCTATGGAAATGGAAAAGAGACCGTAAATGCTTTAACCGATATAAACCTGAATATCCAACGAGGAGAATTCGTTTCTGTGATGGGTCCTTCAGGCTCTGGAAAATCAACCCTTCTCACCATCTTAGGAGGGTTAAATCATCCCTCGGAGGGAGAGGTGATTGTGGATGAAATTCCTATCTACAAACTCCCTATAGAGAAATTAGCCGATTTTAGAAGAGAATATATAGGTTTTATCTTTCAATCTTTTCAATTGATCCCCTATCTCACGGTGGTTGAAAATGTGATGCTTCCTCTCTCCATTACGGATAAATCAAATCAGGAGCAGAAAAGGATAGCAGAAGAGATACTTGAAAAGATGGGATTACAGGGGAAGGGTAGAAGGCTTCCCGATCAACTATCCGGGGGTGAGCAGGAGCGGGTGGCTATTGCAAGGGCCCTGGTCAATTCTCCACCCATCCTTTTAGCAGATGAACCAACAGGGAATCTCGATTCAAAGGTAGGAAAAGAGATTATGGAATTGTTTAAGAGTTTAAACGAAGAAGGTCAAACTATCATCATGGTAACCCATAATCCAGAAAATACCAGATTCTCAACTCGAACTATCTTTCTCAGGGATGGAAGGATTGAGAGGTAAAGGGGCCCATTAAGAATCTCAAAGGACTAAGAAATTATGGAACCAAAAGATTACTCGCAATGGTATGGAAGCTGGACTTATGTAGTCTTGGCGACCGCCATTTTTTCTGGATTCACTATAGGCCTTTTGAGACCAAGAAGAAAGAAGGATTGGAAATAATTGGAACAGAAGTTTGGGGATAAAAAGGAATTAAAAGTTTCAAGGACTATTTATATGGATTCAAAACTTTATAAAAAAGCGCTCCTGCTTTCATACTTCACGGTCGCATATAATATCTTGGAAGGAATTGTATCAATCTTAGCAGGATCACTGGCTGATAGTATAGCCTTAATTGGATTCGGTTTAGATAGCTTTATTGAATCTTTATCTGGATTTATAATGATCTGGAGGTTTCGAAAATATGGAGGGATATCCGAAGAGGAAGAGGAAAAGATTGAGAAAAGGGCTGTAAGATACGTTGCCTATACCTTCTTGATATTGGCGGCGTATATATTATATGAATCTATAAAGAAGTTATATCTTCATGAGTCTCCTGACCCAAGTCTTTTTGGGATAATCATTGCAATAGTCTCAATTATTGTAATGCCAGTCTTATTTTATTTAAAATACAAAACCGGAAAAGCAATAAACAGTCCAAGTTTAGTGGCAGACTCCAAGCAGACACTTGCCTGTGTATTTTTATCTGTAGCCCTATTGTTCGGATTGGTCTTGAATTATTTTTATGGATTATGGCAGGCCGATCCCATTGTTGGGGTTATCATTGTGATATTTCTAATAAGGGAAGGTATTGGTATCCTGAAGGAAGAAAAATTATTTTGTTGTTGATCTACTGAAACGAGAGGTATTACGATGAATTTGCGGAAACTGAAGGCATGGTTTCTTTTTTCGAGACCCCCATTTCATACAGTGAGGATATTTCTCATTTATATTAGAAATTTTGGGGTTAGAGTTGACCTCTGACAAATTAAATCCCTCCTGATTTACAATCCACTTCTGATGAATGGTTGACTGTGAGGCCCAATAATCATATAAAAGGTACCTGGACATACCGAAGATGTGGTATGCTAAGGGAAGTAGAAGAAGAATCTAAACCCAAAAAGGTACCTTACCTGCTCACCTTGGGCAGGGAGGATTTTCTGGGTCCTGATTTGCGGGACATTAACCCTTTGCTTGACCAGTTTCTTTACAAGTTGTAGAATATAGCCAGAAATTGACAAGGTATTAACGTGCAAAAATCTCGTGGGAAAATTAACCTGTAAATTAAGTAAATTCAATATAATACCGTTAATGCAAATGGTTTTTGGAGAGAAAGAAAAGGGATGGCCCTTTTCAAAAGGAAAGGGAGATTCATCCGGTAATTCTCTTACAAAGAATAGAATAGGCATAAAAAAATGTCAGCCATAAAGGTATAAACCTGGAGGTATTAACATGAAAGTAAATGTAATAATTGAAAAAGATAAATACGGATATTATGCCTTTTGCCCAGAATTGAAAGGGTGTCATACTCAAGGAGATTCTTTGGAAGAAGTGATGGATAATATAAAAGAAGCCATCCAACTTTATTTAGAAACCTTATCTTCAGAGGAAAGAGAGGAATATTTAAGCAGGGAAATTCTAACCACTTCCCTGGAGGTTAGTGTTGCCTAAATTGCCAAAATTGACACCCGAAGAGGCAGAAAGATTGCTCCTCAAATCTGGTTATCAACATATTAGAAGCAAGGGCAGTTATAGGATATATCAAAGGGATAAAGAAAGATTTGTTTTGCCTTTTCATAAAGGGAAAATATTACATCCGAAAATCATAAAAGAGCTTTTTGAGGTTATAGATGAGGTAATCGGGTAACAAGACATTCCACCCGACCACTATTTCGCTGTGGCCTTCGGCTTTGCTCCATATAAATATTGATCCATTTATTAATCCAGGCAACCCTTTTACTTTTATATCCTCGGAAGGCCTGATTCGTCAAAAATTCCTTCAAAAAGGGCCCCAGTGAGATATCGCTCTCCTGAATCGGGCAGAACAATCACAATGGTCTTTCCATTAAATTCTCCGCTTTTTGCCAGTCTTAAGGCCACCGAAATGGCAGCTCCGGAGCTAACCCCTGAAAGGATTCCCTCCTCCCTGGCAAGTCTTCGGGCATATTCAATAGCCTCTTCACTACTTACTTGTTCCACCCTATCCACCATGGATAAATCCAAGGTGTCAGGGATAAAACCAGCACCAATCCCCTGGATCTTGTGAGGGCCTGGCTTCAATTCTTGACCTGAAAGTTTTTGGGAAATTACAGGACTTTCTGCTGGCTCAACCGCAACACTTATGATCTTTTTCTTCTTCTCCAGTTTGATATATCGAGAAACCCCTGAAATCGTACCTCCGGTTCCAACTCCTGAAACAAGAACATCGATTTGCCCTTCGGTCTGTTCCCAGATCTCCGGTCCAGTGGTCTTAAAATGGATCTCAGGATTGGCAGGATTTTTAAACTGTTGGGGCATATAATATTTTTGGGGATCAGAAGCAGCAATTCGCTCCGCCTCTTCCACTGCTCCCCTCATTCCTTTGGAGCCAGAAGTCAATAGAATATTTGCACCAAAGATGGCAAGGATCTTACGTCTCTCCATCGACATCGTATCAGGCATGGTGACATGAAGTTTATACCCTCTTGCAGAAGCCACGAAAGCCAATGCAATCCCTGTGTTTCCACTCGTTGGCTCGATGATCTCCATACCGGGTTTGAGCAGTCCCCTTTTTTCTGCATCCCAGATCATATTGGCTCCTATTCGGCATTTTACAGAATAGGAAGGATTACGGCCCTCAATCTTTCCAAGAATCGTGGCTTTAAGCCCGCTGGCTATCTTATTGATCTTAACCATCGGGGTATTCCCGATTGAAAGTGAATTGTCTGAAAAGAATTTCATCTCAGGTCTCCTCCTTTCTCATTTTTAAATGGACTCAAAGCTTTTCATTTGATTTCATAATAGATCCCAGCCGTCCTCTTTTTTTCACCGATTTTGAAGAGGACCAAAATCTGGTACTTCCCTTTATCGGTCAAGTTAAAATAGGCATCATAGCTCTTCATCTCTCCCTCATACTTCAGGGTTTTGATCTGATCCTTTCCTTTTGGATCGACCACTTTCATCTGAACTTGGGCATCGCCGATCTCCTTCTGAGTCTTCTCGTCTTTGAGGGTGACGGTGATATTATGGGTCGTGCCAGGTTCAATATCCTCTTTCATCTTCATCTCCTTGAGCATCTTCTTATGCTCATCGTTCTTCATAATCTGAAAAATGACTCTGACTCCCTCCACGATGACCTCTTTTGTCTCCATCTTCATCGAAGTCGTCCCATGCCCATGCTGAGCCAATGAAACTGATGATAGGACAAACAAACCCATAACCAGGCCCCCTAAAACAGATAACAACTTTTTCATAACATTGACCTCCTTTCGGGATTTTTTTAAGCCCCTTCCATGGATCAGGGTTGAAGGTGACCCTAAAGGGTCACCTTCACTTGAGCCAATCTGGATTAGCCTTTGCTTCTTTAGCCTCTTTTGAAATCTTCTCCATGGCTTCTTTGGCCTCTGCAATCTGATCCGCATACTTCATCATCTCTTCCTTTAACCGGTCTATCTCTATGATGCTCATTTTATACTGGGTCCTGCTCCAGCTTCCGAATCGCTTCTGGCTTAAATCCATAGCTTTTTCCATAAACCTCTGATGTGCCTTCTCGTAGTTGGCCTCGGCGGCCTTCAAGAATTCCTTCCACGGACGGACTCTACCTCTCCAATAGGCTTCATCCTGGCCATAAATATCTCTTCTTACTCCTTCTCCCTGTTGTGAGGGAATTTTTTGCATAGGAGGAACCGAACGTTCCTCATGAACCCATTCAATTTCGACCCGATTTCTATAAGTAGGAGGAATACTATTGTAGTCATCGGTATAGTTCACCGTGCCTTTTTCGTCCACCCATTTATAGAAAGTATGGGCTTGAAGCGTAGAAGTTAGAAGAATCATTACGGGAATCAAAACAAGCCATCTCATCTTCATCACCTCCCTTTAGTTAAAATGTCATTCCAGTGAAAAACCAGAATCCAGAACTTTCTGATATCACTGAACCCCTGCTTTCACAGGAGTCACGAATTTGGAATTATTAGAGGATCTCTTAAATTATAAGACCCAAATGGTAGATTGGAAATTATTTTTTTGAAGTCACCTCAAACGAATCCAGTATTTTTTTAATGTCCTTTAAATCATCAAACCCCTCTTTTTCGAAAACCATATAAATGATAAAGATCTGATAAGGTTCCGTAAATCCATAAACCCAGCCATGAATGGTTTGGGCCTCTCCGACCCTATATTTCACAAATTGATGGGCGGCATACTGGGCCCCTTTTAAGGAATATGGGGTAGGAGGAGTACCCTCTATTCGGAAATCCCGACCGTGGTCCATTCTTAACTCTTCTACCAGGCCATTGTAGGCAGTGGCTGTTATCCCTTCAATCACCCTCTGATTGAATCTGGCCCTCCTGCCTGCCGGTGTCAAATCGATCTGGATATTCGAATGTGTAGCCGGGTTGAGGAGAAATAATTCCGACTCTTCCAATCCAGCTCTTTTAAACCCCAGTCCCTCCATAAAATCAGGAATCTCAACAGAGAACTTCCACTGAGGTGACGGCAGGGACACCCTGAATGGAAAACGAATCCCTTCGAAAGTGGTTCCCTCGATTTTTCCCACCGGAAGAGATCGATCTTCCTTCACTTCTTCCCTCACAGGGATGCCAGCACATCCTGTCATCAACACCAAAACGATCACTGAATATTTCAAATATCTTACCATTCGACCATCTCCTTTCACACTATATCCTTCCCCCTCCCTCACCCTACCCCCTTGGAGACTGTGTCGGGATGTCATTGTGAGGGAGTGAAACAACTGAAGCAATCTCTTTTTTTAGAGATTGCCACGCTCCCTCCGGTCGCTCGCAATGACGAAAAGGGGATTGCGACACAGCCCCTTGAGGGGGAGGGAGGGGTGGGGGGTTAATGAAGCAGGAAAAGCAGTCCGGCCAGGGCAAGAAATAATATGGCCGTCAAAAGCTTGACTGCCCCTGTATGTTTCTTCGTTATTGCCGCCATCTTCTCGGAGGTCACTCCAAAGAAGGTCAGCACAAAAACTCCGACCAAAGGAACAATATACATGATATTGTAAAGGACGAGATTGAAAATCGCATTTTTTCTCAATTCAGGAATGGCCATCACAAAGCCGATGGTGGGAAGGTAAACCTGGCCGGTACAGATTACAGTACATACAGCGATGATGAACCCGGCGCCGAATGTGGCCAGAAGACCTCCCTTGAACCGAGCCTGTTCCCGAATGATCTCGTGAATCTTCTTCTTCAAACCCGTAGGAAGCTGAAGTTTCCATTCGGCCACCCGACCTCTTCTGAAAAGGAGGTAATCGTACAGGCTGATCACTCCGAGTGTTAAGGCGAAAAAGGCGATGAAAAGGTAGACCCCTTTGCTGATCAGGGGGAAACTGTTCAACTGATGGAGGAAGGTCATCAGTCCCATTCCCACCAGAAGATAAGCGATGAACACACCTGTTGTAAAAACAACCCCATAGAGAAGAATCTCCCTGCCCTTCTTTCCCACAAAGGTAAGATAGGAGACAAGAAAGATGATCGTGGCAAAGGCGCAGGGATTGATGCCATCGATGAAGCCTGCGGTCAGCACGGCAGAAAGGCTCCATCTCCTGAACCGCTCGATGATGTTCTTCTCTCCCTCCTCCAGGGCCTCCTTTGTGATCTTTTCCCAAGGTGGGGGAGCCCCTTTCCCCTGATACTTTCCAATAAGCTTTTGAAAACTTTCCTGATGAAGATCATCCGACCAGAGGTAATCCTCACCCATATAAAGTTTATGATCGACCAGCCTTTTCGATTCCGGAATCTGATAGATCTGAGATAATGCTTCGTCGAGCTTCTTGTTTTCTTCCTTTACCAGGCTGAATATCCTGATTCTTAAATCAGGGATTTTCGAAGCCCATTTTTTCAATTCGGTCTTCATCTCCTCGCAGTGGAGGCATCCTGGCATATAGAGGAAGGCGGCGTAGATGGTCTTCCCGGGTTTTTTATCCTCCTCTGTGGGAGGATAAGGGATCCATCCCTCCTCTGGCCCGATGGGTTGAAGGGAGGGCCAGGAAGTTCCGCCTTTTTCGGCATAAGTTTTAACCAGAGGTTCCAGATCCCTTCGGATCTCAGCCTCTCCACCCAGGATTTTATTACCGATTACAATGGCTGGAAGTTCGTTGTCCTTATCCCTCAATTCCTTCTCAAATTTGGTCAGAAGGTCGTAATTTTTCAGTTGATTGACGGAAAAAGATCGAACTTCGATGGGGTATTTTGGGGATAGAAGCTTAATCACCTCCTCTTCGATCTTCAAGCCTCCTGTCTCTTCGGAATAGAAGAGATAAAGTTTCACCGTTCCGTTAGCAAAGGCGGACTGAGAAAGAAAAATGGTAAGGGCAATAATAAACCCAAGAATTGCAACTTTTTTCATCCTACCTTCCTTCTAGCATTGGAGAGATTTGTTCGAGTTCTCTTCCTATCTGAAATGCCCACTCCGTCTTGACATTTCTTTGAGAAAAAGAGAGAAACTTTTTCCCCTCCCGGCTTGCCCAGTAAACCTCATCTTCCATTTTTATCTGGCGATAGATCCTGACCAATTTCAGGTAGTTGTCTGCTATTAAGAGGTTGGGTAAAAAGATCACCACATGGTCGCCGTAGAGATTCCGGTATGCTTCATCCTTAGGGAAATAATCCAAGACAACTTGCAAGAACCGGTTTGATTTTTCGAGACGGGTCCGTGCATCCTCCCATTTCCCCTCTTTCATAAGTCTTTCACCTTCTGCCTTCTCCTGCACCCCTCCACGATAGTAGTCATGAACCGTTCTGGCGTTCTCCTCCAAAACTTTCAACCCCCTATTCTCATCTATGACCTTATCGAGATTGATCTCGGTTAAAGAGTGAATGTAATCTTTTGGATAGATCTTAATGGGAGAAGCTTCTCCATGGACATGTTCCTCTTTTGAAGTCGAACATCGAGTCCCAAGAAGGCCTATGGAAAGGGTGAGCATGAGATAGAGGATCTTTCTTAAAGCAATTCGATTCATTTTTTCTCTCCTAACAGATGTTGAATGAGGTTTCTCATGCTCCTCGATGACCAATCCATTCCTTTTAATGCCCTTCCCACTACTTCCCCTTGGCGATTGATGAAGAAGGTCTGGGGATGGCTTTGAATACCATAAGCATTGGCCACTTCCGCCTTTTGATCAAGAAGGATCGGTGAGGAGACTTTGAATTCATTCTTATATTTCCTCAGATCCTCTTCTTTCTCTTTGATCGCCACCTTGAGGAAGACCAGATCCATTCCCTTAAACTCTTCATAGAGCCTGACAAAGGAAGGAGACTCCTTCCTGCAGTCCGGTCAGTAAGGTGCGAAGAAGTTTAAAAGTACGATCTTTCCCTTCAACTCTTTAAGAGAGACTTTCCCTCCTCCCAATTCCTTCAGGGTGAAGTCAGGGGCTTCCACTGTCACTCTGAATTTGTCTACCCCTGCCTCTGAAAATTGAGCAGAAACTATTGGGATTTTACAAAGCAAAAAAACCCCGATTAAAATCATCGCTCCTACAAGTCGTTTCACGTTCATTCCTCCCTCAATGTATTTTGAAATATTAGCAATCCTATAACTGATTTGATATTAGCATTGGAAAATCTCCCCTCCCCCTCTTTGCCAAAGAAGGGGAATCCCTTTAGAGAAGGGGAGAAACCTGTCAATCCTCACTCCCATGGAAGGGAGGGGATAGGCGAGAGTAGAGAATCTTTATTTATTGCTTATATATGTGTTGATATAGTTAATCACATGCCATCTCTCTTCCGCGGTTAAATCCTTTTCATAAGAGGGCATGGCTCCTTTCCCTGTGGTCAGCTTCCAGAAATGTTCCCCGTCGGTCATCTTCTCTCCATGAGACTCCTTAAAATTGGTCGGTTTCGGATTTAATCCCGCTCCTGCAGGACCCCTGCCATCTCCCTTTTCACCGTGGCAAAGAGCACACTTCTTTTCGTAGATCTCTTTTCCCTTCTGAATAGAAGCTTTTGTTGCTTTGGTAGGATTCTTTATCTTCTTTGCCGACTCAGGGGCAATCCAGCCTGTCTTCTCGTGGGCAAAGACCATCACGGCCAAGATTGTCAAAATTAACCCAGGTATCCAATGATGAGGTTTCATTCCTATCTCCTTTTTGAAGCAAGGCTGAAGCCTTGCGCTACAACTCTTTTTTATTATCCGGTAACACTTTAGTGTTTTGAAAAAGAGGTATGCCAGAATATCTTAAAACCACAAATCCCCCTCCATCCCCCTTTTTCAAAGGGGGATGAACTTCTCCTCCCTTTGGAAAAGCCTGCCTGCCGGAAGGCAGGGGAGGTTGGGAGGGTTTTTCAGCCAGAGGCTGATCCTCCTCGGGTGGATATGAAAGATTTT